>ENA-OQDL01001242-OQDL01001242.1-human-gut-metagenome-genome-assembly--contig:-NODE-1242-length-13123-cov-4.070483_pt1 | contig 13123 bp, 11 predicted proteins | sample MGYA00242782_ERZ504609 | MGnify/ENA primary metagenome ERZ504609 (study PRJEB26092, sample SAMD00036320) | human gut metagenome | host: Homo sapiens | study: EMG produced TPA metagenomics assembly of... | reverse complement strand
ATTTGCAGTGATGCATAATACTCATCTGGATCATAGGCAAAATATTCTTCCAGAGAACCTATTCCATTAAAACCATATCCATAATAATCAAGAATATAGCCTGACATTAATCTGGCGGTTCTTCCATTTCCATCTTCAAAAGGATGAATGGTAACCAATTGATAATGAACTACAGCAGCAATAATCAGCGGATGATCATCTGTAGTATTTACATATTCAACAAGTTCATCCAACAAGTCTGGAATATCAATATACTCTGGTGGAATATATTCCGCTGCGCCTGTTTCGGAATCATATACTGCAAATAACATTCCAGTGGCATAGGCTCTTAAGCCTATCTTTTCTTTTGACGCACCTTTTTCAACCATTGCCTGCACTTCTAAAATCATTTCTTTTGAAAAAACTTCTTTCTTTTTCAGTTTTTCTTCTAAAAAATTTAAAGCCAAAAAGTAATTACGAACTTCCTGTTCTGGCTTTAAAAAATGTTTGTGAGGATCACTATCAATAGCCTCATTTGCCTGTTTTTCAGTTAATGGATTTCCTTCAATCTTATTAGAAGCATAGGAACTTTTTTTCTTAGAGTTTTTTCTAAGTCTGTTTTTTATAACAGGTGGCATTTCTATCGTACTAAGAGAAAAACGCTTTTCGTCTATTTCCGATATTCTTTTTAAAATTTCATTTGTTAGCGTAACCTTAATCACATGATCCACCTCCATTTCATCCATATATTATATCGTTTTATGAATTGTTTTTCCACTAAAATTACACTATTTTTTCACTATTTTTCATTACTTCATCGTCTTCGCCAGTGAATTGAGCAATGCCCGCATCTCTGGATTAGCCAATACTTTTGCCAGAAGTTCCGGATCGACTTCATCAGCAACAGGTGCATTATTATTTTCCTGCTGTACATGCATCTGTGGATCCAGATTCTTCTTCTCATAAAATGCTTCTTCAAAAAGCTCTGCATTTTTCCTTCGGTCATCATCCAGAATATGAGAGTACACATCCGTAACCATATTGACCTGAGCATGACCGGAATCACCCTGTACCGCTTTGATGTCTCCACCATTCAGTTTCAGCTTATAAGTAACGCTGCTATGACGGAAACTGTGAAATACAACCGGTGGGAGATTATAGTCCTCGATCAGTTTCTTTAAAGGACCACGGATTGCTCCATCGCCTAGAGGCAGACCAAAGGTACTTGCCATAACCAGGTTATAATCCATATATTCATCACCCAGGATTTCTTTCATTTCATCCTGCTCAGCTTTCCAGTCTACCAGCATATTAGCGACACTCTTCGGTAAGAATATCTTACGCACACTGCTTTCTGTCTTCGGTGTTTTCAGAATACGGACCGTAGAATTCTTCTTATGATTTGTCGGAAATACCAACAACACATCTTTTCCATCCAATGCATTTAAAGATTCTTTTCTTATACGCTGTGATTCTTTGTTGATGAAGACATATGCACGGTTTTCTTCAATTGCCTCATGAGAAATATCTACACAATCCCAGGTAAGACCAAGCAGCTCACCAAGTCGCAGGGAACATGAGAAAGATAGATTAATTGCGAGCTTTAATCGTTCATCTTCACAGACACTGAGCGCATACATCAATGTATCCGCTGTCCAGATGTCTCTTTTTTGTGATTTATGTTTTGGTACAGTCGCATGGGTGCAAGGATTCTTCTCCATCAACTCCCATTTCACTGCCTGTTCAAAACAGTTTCTAAGCAGCTTATTAATATCCCTGACCGTACTGGAAGATACAAATTCATTTCGACTGGTTTTATTCAATGGATTGATAACTGCACGTCTCTTCAAAAGACTCTGATAATATCTTTCGATGAAACGGGTATTGATCTCTGAGAGTTTCGTATCACCAATGATCGGAAGAATATAGTTATTGATAAGAGAGACATTTCCTTCATATGTAGAAAGCGCCCAGTTTTCTTTGCCATAAAGTGCAACATATTCTGTAATAAGCTCGTCCAGTGTTTTGCATTTACGGACGACAAATGATCCCATCTCTTTTTTTAATTCAATTTCTTTTTTTCTCTCTTTGCTTCGGCTTTCGTTTCATAGGTTTCCCACTTCTGTTTCCTCTCACCTTTTTCATTCGTATAAGAATAGATTACATTGAATTTTCCGTTTCGTTCTCTTATTGATGCCATATTATTGCATACTCCTTTCCAAATCTCTTTGCTCCATCCAGTCCTCAAATTCATCCCGACGGATCCTAACTCGACTGCCAACTTTTATTACTGTGAACTTTCCTTTATCCGCCCACTTGTTGATCATGCTTCTGCTGACCTTTGCCAGATAGGAAGCTTCATCAAAAGTAAGATACTTTATATTTCCATTGCTTCCTCGTATTCCGGTCTGTGATAATTTCTTCCGCCGGAAATTAGCCAGGGCAATATTTTGTTCCTGTGCAAGTTCTTCATAATCATTCGATGGATCCAGCTTATACCGATCCTGACCTTCCAGGAATTTTTGAAAACTCTCTTTTGTGATCCTTTTCTTTTCTGCAATCACAATGAATTCAAAAAAATGACTATACTTTGGATTATCAAGAATTTGTATATACTGCGCTTCTGGTTGTTCCAAGCAGCTGTGCCATCTCAGGCATCGTAATTGTTGCATCTTCCAGAAGAGCGTCTTTTTCTCTGTCTTCCTTTGTTCGATACCGGGACTGGCTTTTATACCAGTTCTGAAAAGATTCTTTTGGTATTCGTTTCCAGTAATCGACAATAACAGCTTCCATTTGATTTTTCTTGAGTAAATCATAAACACCCTGTTTTTTACTGTTCCAAGTTATCGAGCCAGTCATCGAAACTCTTCTTAGAGATGCGATACTTTCCGTCATCCAACTGGATCCACCGGAATTCCTTTTTCTTTAAAAGGTTATAAATAGTAGGTCTGCTGACTCCTAAGATTTCCTGTAACTCTTGTACTGTATAACATCTTTTCTCTAACATTTCTTTATCCTCTTTTCTTTGAAATATGAAAGAAAAATTATTCCTTCATATAACGAAACGCTCAGAGGTTGTTTTTACAGTGGTCAAAAGCAAATTTTTTTACTTTTTTCTTACGAGTTTTCTTTAATGCAACTCGTAACATTAGATTTTTACATTTTTCATGAAATTAAGTAAAGAAAAAGAGCATATGGAATTGAATCCATACACTCTATGATTACTGGAACTTTATTTCATTTTTAATTCAACAAACTTGAATTTGTTAATTAGAATTGCTCTCAAAGCAACAATTATCTTAACATTCCACAAATACACTCCAGTAATGTTAGTGCAAGGATAATGTTAATAACACGGAAATGCCGCAGATAAAACTTCTGAATCAGTACGCCCAAGCCAGTCCAAGTACAGGTTGCGATCGTTCCGATTGTTGCAATAACCAGCTCAAAAAACAGCAAAGCCGGAAAAGAGGACATATATCCTACAACATAACCCGTTAGTGCGGTAACTCCGAACATATAGATCTTCACATTGACAAATTGCAGCATGAAGCCTTTCAGAAACGATGCCGATTGCTCTGCGTTTTCTGTTGACGGCTTACTGAAAGCAATATGAATCGCAAGCCACAGGATATAGGCTGCTCCGATGTACTTCAGCACTTCCATTACATTTAGAAGCAAAGAATTAACCCCATATACAAAAATTTGCTCAGTACCGCCATAGGCATAATCATCAACCACTGTTTGCTGTTATTATATCAGCAAACAGTGGTACATACATAACACCTATTTTATATGATTATCCATAGTCTATAACTATGGATTGGCTGGAGCATATTTTCGTAATTCTTCCAGATAGCTTTTTCCAAGTTCACTTAATTCCTGATTTTCATTCAGCACATATCCAATATGCATTGTTTCATTTTCTGCAAGCGGAACGGAGATGATATTTTCTCCATTCAAATATTTCGGGAAATGCCACTTGAAATAGTATAGGCATTCATTCCTTTCGGGCCGCCGTCACGGGCCTGTGATTGCCTTGCGGTAAATGACAAGGGAAATGATCGCAGTAATCGCTTCCGTGATCCAAAACGCATTCCAGACGCCAACCGCTCCGAAAAACCTGCTGAGTAAAAACGCAGCCGGGATGATGACCACTACATACCGGCAAAGGGAAATCAGTAAGGAGGGAGTTCCTTTCCCAAGTCCCTCCAATGCGCCGGAAGATGTAACAGAAACCGCCGAGACGATAAACCCGGCCCCGATGATGCGTAAGGCGGTTTCCCCGGCCTGAATCGTCGCTTCTGTGTGGGTAAACAGCCCTATCAACTGTCCGGGGATCAGCAGACATATTACCGTCCCAAACACCATAATGATACCACTCATGCACAAAACGATCTTAAAGATCTGGCTGACCCGTTGGTGTTCCCCCGCGCCGTAGTTATAGCCGATCAGGGGGCGCATCCCCTGCACAATGCCATTCGCTGGAAGATAGACAAATGTCTGCAATTTGTAATAGATTCCCAAAACCAGAATATACACTTCGGAATATGCCGCCAAAATCGCATTGAGCGCCGAAATCAAAAGAGACGGAAGCGCGAGATTCAGGGTTGCGGGAATGCCAATGGAGTACAGCTTTATTACCATCTTTTTGCTGGGGAGAATGTACTGCCTGCGGATATGCACGCGAATTGGCCGCGCAAGATAGACTACAAGGTAAATCGTCAGCGTCAGAGCCTGTCCGATGCCGGTCGCCAGCGCAGCGCCTTCGATTCCCATTTCCGGGAATGGGCCATAGCCAAAAATCAGAACGGGATCTAAGACAATGTTTGTGATGCACCCGCACATCAGGCTTATCATGGTCGTTTTCATGTTTCCTACTGCCTGGAACAATTTCTCAAACGTCATGCTGACGGTAACAATGAGTGTAAAGGCGAACGCAACGACAGAATAGCGGACGCCAAGTTCAATGACCGCTTCGGATGAAGTGAACATCCGCAGGAAAACCGGCATGATCGTAATACAGCAGACTGTCATAACAACGCCATGAATCACGGCAAGCACAAGTCCCTGCGTGGCTGCCTGATCCGCTTTTCTGTGATCCCCCGCGCCCAGATAGAGGGCGATCACTGCATTGATCCCAACGCCAAATCCAATTCCGGCAGCATTGATAAAATTTTGAACCGGGTAAACCAACGATAATGCCGTCATAGCCTCCTCGCTGATCTGCGCGACGAAAAAACTGTCCACAATGTTATAGAGAGAATTAACTAGCATGGATAACACCATAGGCAATGACATGGATAAAATCAGCGGTAATACCGGTTTCTCTTTCATGAAAGTGTCGTTCATCATTTTTCCTCCTTGGAACACGTTATGAGATATTTTTGCGGCGATGCCATGCCATCATCACAAGAGCAACGAGCAAAGTGGCAGTTTCGGCAACCGGAAATGCAAGCCAGATTCCGTTCAGATGGAACAATTTGTCCAGACACCATACGGCGGGAACAAGGAAAAGCATCTGCCTGCATAATTGGATTGCCATGCTGGAACCTACTTTTTCCGTAGCCTGAAAATAGGTGGAAATCATAGTAGAGAGACCGCAAAACAGATAGCTTGCCGCCATAATCCGCATAGCGGATATCCCAAAGGAGCGCATGGTTTCCGACGCCGTAAACAATTCCAAAATCTGTGCTGGAAAAAGGATGACGGCCAATGTCCCCAGTATCATCATACCAGTGACCAAAGCGGTTCCGTATCGGAAAGCGGAATGCAGCCTTTCGCTGTTGCCTGCGCCGTAGTTAAACCGCATGACAGGCAAACAGCCCTGAATCAAGCCGTTTACCGTCATAACGATCAACTGCTGCACCTTAAAGTATGCGCCGAAGAAAGCAATCGCCGTATCGGAATACGCCACCAGGAACAGATTGACGAACGTCACCATAAACGAACTGAGGGCGTTCATAATAAAAGATGGCAGGCCAAAGGCAAAAATACGGCGAATCATCTGCTTTTGCAAATGAAAGCCCTTGATTTTTACCTGCACTTTCTGCTTTTTGCCCAGCAGCAAAGCAAATGCCAAAATCATGGATAATGAATAGCCCGCAACCGTAGCCACTGCAGCGCCGCGGATGCCCATATCCGGAAAAACACCAATACCAAAAATCAAGATGGGATCGAATACAAAATTAACAATCACTCCCGCAATCTGAAAACACATGGGAGCAACCATATTCCCGGTGGCCTGTATCATCTTCTGGATGGCGATATGCACCATATTGGGAATTTGCATGAACGAACACACGCTCAAATAGGCAATGCTCAACTGATAGATTTCTTCATTACTGGTAAACGCCCGAAAATAGGGTTTCATAATCAGTAATGCCAGAAGATTGAGCAAAGCACCAATTCCAAAGGCCAGTAACAATCCATGTGTGACGGTTGTATTTGCATCATCCTGCTTTTTCTGTCCAAGATACCCTGCAATCAGTACATTCACACCGACGCCGATCCAGATAGACGCCGCATTCATAAGTGTTGTAATGGGAAACGACAGAGAAACAGCCGTTAGTGCATTCTCACTCAACTGCGCCACAAACGCACTGTCTATCAAATTATAGGAATATTGCAGGAACATGGAGATCAGCGGCGGTATCGACATTTGCCAGATGAGCTTTCCAATAGGAGCGACCGCCATTTTATTGTTGGTCTGCATACTTTCCCTCCTCTCTACAAAGTATCCGGCACAAAAAAATTGCGCCGGACGCAGGACATTAAATCCGAACAATATAGTTTTGTTTGCGTGCTGCGGGTTGACCGGCTTCCTGGGCTGGATAACCCAATGCAATCGCCCCGACGCCGCGCAAGGTTTCCGGCAGCTTCCGTCCTCCACAAAGGTACTTGCGGAGCCATTTGCCAAAATCAAAACCACGACAGGCGCGCCATAGTAGGGGGCTGTGCTGCTCCCCATCATTTCTGCGTTTAACTTGGCGATTTCCAGCCGGTATTTGGGGTCTGTAATTGCAATAATGGTGGAGGATTGACGTCCGCCGCCGGTAGGGGCGTAAGTCCCTGCTTCCAGTACAGCGTTCAGAGCCTCAGCAGATACAGGTTCCGCTTGATAGGCCGTACGCTGCGGCGCGTCTTGATAAGAGATAAAAAATCATTTTCCATATTGATATAGTCCTCCATTCTGCCAACACTTCCGAGATACGGGCAACAAAAAAAATGCCACACAACTATCACAAGATAGCTGTGTGGCAAAAAGATGACCGAATCCGGAAAATGTCCACTCAAATTTTACGTCTATCATTATAGCGAACCTTCCGGAGACTGTCAAGCGTCAATCTTCTTGAGTTCCGCTGCCTTATCCACGAAACTCAAGTCAATCATCGCGTAAGGAAAGAGAGAAAATATAGAATTACGTTATGTTGCTCTTTGATTTTGACTTTTATTGAATTCATCACTTGACATTGTTGCAAAGAGTTGTCTGAATTAGGACGATTAGAGAGAGTTGGTTCAAAGAAAACTGGCAGTTGGATTGTAAAAGAGTAAAAGAAAATATGTTATGGAGTTTGTAAACCTACAAATACAACTAGATGGAGTTTTGGGCAGGCAGTGGAATGTAGAAAAAGAATTATAGAGAGAAGGCTTTGGGTCAATAGAAATGACCCAAAGCCTTCTTCTTAATCAATCCCATCTGTCTCAATAATAAACCGTACTTCTCCGGTCTGTTCTTCTAACTTACCACCATAATTATCATATTCGGCGTCCGCTTCTTTGACCGCTTTCATTCTTTTGGAGAGATTCTTCAGATCATCCCCGCCTAGTTTTTTAAGTTCCTGGATTCCTTCTTTATCAAAAAGAGTAAGTCCTTCAGAGAGAGAAGAGATTCCTTCGGCAAGGGTTGTGTATCCTTCTTTTAGCTCTTTCCCGGCTGTGCCCAGTTTCGTGGCTCCTTGAGAGAGCGTTGAACTACCTTCGGACAGCTGCTCGATTCCATGTTGGAAGGAGGTAAGTCCCTGAGTAAGTTGTAAACTGCCGGCAGATAAAGCAGAAAGTGAGTTCTGTAAAGTCTCTAATGTCTCACTGAGAGAAGAAAGACTCTGCGTTGCCTCAGCAAAGGAACCGGCACCAGAAGACATCTGGTCAAGCGTAGTATGACAGGAAGCAATCAGCTCTGTCAGGCTGTTTAATGTTCCTTCCGTGGCGGATTTCAGCTGATCGATCTCTGTGGAGGAAGAGGGAAGATCAAGGTTCTGATCAATTGCAGATGCAATCGTATCATTTATTTCATTCTTTAATTGTGACATCTTATCGTTGACAGCATTTTTAGATTCTTCTGATAATTCAGAATCGGATGCAGTTTCAGAAACAATCTGATCGATCGCAGACTGGACAGCATCTGTCGCAGCGGTTTTGGACTGTTCTTTTGCATCTTCTGTGATAGAAGATTTCAGAGTATCCCAGTTGACGGATGCGAAGGAGGATTTTGTCTCTGCAAGGGAGGAATCAACAGAATCCAGCTGTTGTCTAAGTGATTTGATCTGTTCCTGAAGTGATGAAACTGTTTCAGCAGACGGAATAGAACTGGAATCCGTGTTAATCTGACCAGAGAGAGCAGAATTCAACTGTTCAAGTCCATTTTGAAGAGAAGAAGCACCTGAAACCAGCTTTCCGGAATTTTCATTAAGTGCAGTTACACCGTCATCTAAAGTGTCTGTTCCCTCGGCAAGTTGTGAGACACCGTCTACATATTGCCCAAGATAACTTTGATAAGTAGAAGCGCCGCCTAGCAGCTGCGCTGCTCCGTCAGCTAGTTTGCCGGATGCATCTCCGAGTTCCTGCAGGCTGTCAGCTGCATCCTCCATATCGTCAAAGGAATCTTCTTCCAGATCTTCAAACAGACCGGAGGAAATTTACGGTCGCAGTAAAGTCCATCTCAAAATCTGTTACATCTGCAGTTACTTCCACTGACTCTGGGATAGAATACCTTCCCGTAGGTTCGTAATCAGTGAGTTTCAGACTGTCTGTGAGTCCCGGGCAGGCATAACCGACAACAACGCTTTGGTCATTTATTGTAAATATTTTACCATTCGTCACCTGGATATTAGAAGCAGTGTCTTCCGGAAGGATCATGGCAGAGATCACTGCGAATGGAACTGGAGAAGTCATCTCTTCACCATTTACAGTTACATTTTCTTCGGTAGTATTTTCATAATCAAAACGAATTCCAAGTTTTCCACTTTTTCCGGAGAGATCTTCGGCTGTATAGACTTTCCATCCAGTGTGTAACTGATTTTTACATTTATAGGAAGTCCTTCCGTAGAAGTACCTTCATAATGAATGTCCGCCCCTTTGTTTTCCCAGGTAATCGTCCCGTCAGAGGATTGGGTGAAGGACTCATTACCTTTCGTATTTTTTATGTCTTTCAGAGTTGAGAAGTCTTTGATTTCCTTTGATGTTCCGGTATTTTTTAAGTCTGTCTGGACTTTGATCTCATGTATCGTTCCGCTTGCATCAGCCTTTACATATACGGTTTCTGATTTATCAGCATCTGAAGCAGTAGTAGCTATCTTGGTGTCAGTTGAGCATCCTGTCAGACTTGTGGCAGAAATCAGGACAAGACTGGCACACAGACCGGAAACTAATTTTTGTAAAATTTTTCTTTTCACGAGAAATCCTCCTTTCAAATGATACCTGCACTGTTATGCCTAACTTAGAAGTTTGCAGGTACAGTCACGATTATTCAATATTTTTTAAGGCCTGATCCATAGGAACTTTCTTGATCCTGCGGTATTCGGTCAAAGCAACAAGCAGGTAAGTTACGAATCCTAGCAGGAACATTTTTACATACAGGACCGGATTAATGTATAATGGAATCCAACCAGAAATACTGCTGATCATAATTCCGCGGAAGAGAGCGTTCATAAGAACTGTTTCGATCGGAAAACTCAGAAGCAGGAAAACCACGACCATAATGGTTGTAGACAGCAGATACAGACTGCTGATCTCCCGGTCAGAGTATCCAAGTATTTTTGTCATAGAGATCGACTGTGCATTCTTTTCGATAATGATCTTTGACAAAAGATAGATCAGAATCATAAAAAGCACGATTGAAAATCCGTCTAGCAGATACATCATGCTTCCCATCGAAACATTTAGCTGTCTGGAAATCTTGGACAAACTGTCGAGGTCAATCACAGAACCGATGTATTTTGGATCAATATCTGTGATCTCGCTGTCTGAGAGAAAACCGCTGAAATAATCGGAGCCAAGATCAAACAGTTTATTAAGCTGTTCTTGTGGAAGGAAGACTGTCAGCCCCCCTTCATAATCGTAGATTCCTTCAACATAAAATGTGTAGGTATCATCTTCATAAGCTTCTTTTAAAGTGATTTCATCACCGATATCCAAAAGATATTTATCTGCGTATGCGGAAGAAATATATACAGGAGTTACAGTCGAAGAACCTGTCCGGGTCGATCCGTCCTTATTAGTTGCAGTTTCCTGAAAATCAATCGGAAGATAGCGGCTGTTATCTGCAAGTCCATAGAGCAGGATTTCCTCTTCCTTATATTCCTTATCTGTTGTTTTCAGTGAATAAGCACTGAATTTCTCGGCATCAGGATTATCAGTTTTCACCTCATGCTGAAAATAGAGCATATTCACAAGGCTCTCCAGCTTATGATCTTCGTCCATGGCGTTGATCGGTATCTGCAAAATGTACTGGTAGTTACAAAGCAGGTTATCTTCTAGAACAGTCTGATAATGATCGAGTACAGCCGGGAAGAGCAGACCGAACATCAACAGAAGGTTTGCAAATAAGATTCCGAGGAACAGCAGAAGGTAATTGCTGACATTCTGGAAAATCACACGCAGTCGGAAACGACTGAAAAATGGAATTCTTCTACTCAGTGATAATGCATGCTTCTGTTGTCTTCTCTTTAAGTCTCTGCGGAGGAACTTCAAAGGAGAAAGTGATAATCTTCTGTGAAGTACGGTGTAATTGACGAGAAGCATTAGTAAGATCGGAATGATCGTAGTAAGCAGAAATGCTTCTGCGTTCCAGACGGTTACATATGTCGGAAGACTGTAGCTTCCGTAATACATGCCGACGCAGATATCTTTCATGATCGTATAGCCGAGAACATTTCCAATCAAAGCACCGACCAGTGTGACAAGGATCGGCATAGCCATATAATGGCGGATCAGTTCATTTCTGGTGTAGCCGCTGGCAAGAAGAGTCCCGATGACATTTGCCTCTTTTGCAATGGTGTTGCTGATCGTAATGCCAAAAACAAACGCCATGATCGCAATTACAATATAAAGAAATACGATCATCATTGCGCGGTCGCTTCCCATATCATCCCGGGTAAATATGATTGCCTGATTGAGATAACGCGGAACGAATTCTTCCAGAGAAACATCCTTGTTGATTGCTTTCATCAGAGCATCAGATACTTCTTTTTCTTCTTTCTCTGTCGTAGGTTCATCGTTGTATTTCCACGCATAGCAGTATTTTACAAGTGGAGAATCTAATGATTCAAATGCTTCGGACGTTACAACTCCAATTCCGAATTTGACAGAATCAAACATGGAATCGTTGTTGTTCTGGAAAAGACAGCTGTAATCCGGAAGAGCAATGAATCCAGTTACTTTCCAGCTCTGTGTATCACTTTTCAGTGTGTCTCCGATGGAAATCTTATTGTTGTCAGCATACATACGGTCGATTGCGATTTCATTTGCCGCTTTTGGAAATTCTCCTTCCATGAGGCAGGCAAGATTCACCTGCTCCCTGTTTGCAAAGATACGCATTGTGCTGCCATTTGTTAAATCCTGTTCCAGATAGAAATTGTTATAGATCCGGATACCATTTCCTTCCACAGACTGAATCTGCGCATCGTTCATTTTTTCAGAAGTGCGGAAATGCCCGTTCTCTGTATTATATTTGTTGATTCCTTCATTATAAGCTTTGATCATGCTGCCATCGGCAACAAGAAATCCGGAGACAAATCCGATGGTTATTACAAGAAGAAGGAAGATAACAAGATACTTACCAAAGTCTTTCCGGAATTCTCTGGGGAGACGTTTGTTTAATGGATTTTTCATTGTCTGCAGCCTCCTTTACCAGTCGAGTTCCTGCGCACTGACCTTATGATCGTTCAGATAATTTTTTCGTATCATACCGTCACGGATTCGGACAACATGGTCTGCCATATCTTTGATCGCATCGTTGTGCGTTACCATTACAACTGTATTACCGTACTTTTGATTGACTGTTTCAATCAGCTTCAGTATCTCTTTTGATGTTTTATAATCAAGCGCACCGGTTGGCTCATCACAGAGCAGAATATCAGGATTTTTAACAATCGCCCTGCCAATGGCAGTACGCTGTTGCTGGCCACCGGAGAGCTGATTCGGCAGCTTCTTCTGATGTGCAGAAAGACCAAGGGTATCAAGAAGTTCATCTACATCTAACGCGTGATCACTTAAGTAAGCACCGACTTCAATATTTTCGCGCACAGTAAGATTGGGAATCAGATTATACATCTGGAAAACATATCCTAGATGCTTCCTTCGGTATTGACTAAGACGTTTCACTGTCATTTTTTCCATCAGTTCGCCCTCAATTGTGATCTGCCCGCTGTCTGCACGGTCAATGCCTCCGATAATATTCAGCAAAGTGGATTTTCCAGATCCGGAAGGTCCAAGGAGAACACAGAATTCTCCTTTTTCAATCGATAGATCAATGCCTTTTAAGACTTCTACACGGCTGTCACCCTGCCCAAAGGATTTTTTGATATTAGTTAAGGATAAAAACATAGTCCGCCCCCTGTTCTGTGTGAGAATTGAGTTTATCTTAGTTAGGAATACTCTGACTTCAAACAAGATAGATAAAACTCACACATATTAGAAAAGAATAGTTATTGTTAGTTATATCTAACAAAATTATATCACAGAGATGTAAGAAAGGCATTATAAAAAATATACAAAATTGTGTCTTTTTGATATAATGGTTACTGTTCACACGATGTGCGACCAGCAACGCATCTCGCCATTTTAAATCGCCTTTGGCGATGGGGCGAGATGCATTCAAGCCAAAACATGCATCCTCCGTGTCAATCAGCGGAGTGATTGACAC
>ENA-OQDL01001240-OQDL01001240.1-human-gut-metagenome-genome-assembly--contig:-NODE-1240-length-13149-cov-2.798341_pt1 | contig 13149 bp, 10 predicted proteins | sample MGYA00242782_ERZ504609 | MGnify/ENA primary metagenome ERZ504609 (study PRJEB26092, sample SAMD00036320) | human gut metagenome | host: Homo sapiens | study: EMG produced TPA metagenomics assembly of... | reverse complement strand
CATATACCTTCGACAAGAAATATGAGAATGACGAGTTCCAGAAGAAAGTGATTACCCTTGACAGCGGCTATCACCTGGTTCTGGCTCCTCCGGATGCGGCAAGACGGATATCCTTGCCGAAAGGGTGGTTCGTGCCCTCTCATGCGGTGTGTCGTTGGATGACATGCTCTGCCTGACCTTCACGAACAGGGCGGCCAGAGGTATGCGCTCCCGAATACACATCCTTGCGGCTCAGATAAGGATGATGTACCAGAAAAGTATCGATACGGGCTTCCACTTCTGCCAGGTATTCATCGTTCGTAGGTCCCTTGTTACTACCACCCGAAGCATCGGCTGTATAATTACCCGCAGATGGGCGTCCCCAGAAATAAATATCTTGCGTAAACATCTGGCCTACATTGGCTGCACCTACCACTTTACCATTGAGTGTTGCCACCTCTGCATTTCCCTTGTTGGGACCGGCGAACTGTGCAAATATCCACAAGACAAGGATATAGAACAGAGAGAAAAATATGCAAAATGCAATTGTTATTTTAAATGATTTCCAAAGAGTTTTCATTTTATCCAAGTTTTAAAAAAACAGACTAACTATCATATCTATCAGTTTGATACCGACAAACGGAGCAATGACGCCACCCACACCATAAATCAACAGATTGCGACGAAGTAGCGCACTGGCACCGATCGGCTTATACTGAACACCTTTCAAAGCCAACGGAATCAAGATAGGAATAATGATAGCGTTGAATATGACAGCCGAAAGAATGGCCGTTTCAGGGCTATGCAGTCCCATAATGTTCAGAGGAGCCAACTGAGGGATGGCTACCATAAACAAAGCAGGGATAATAGCAAAGTACTTGGCAACGTCGTTCGCAATGGAGAAGGTAGTCAACGTACCGCGTGTCATTAACAACTGTTTGCCAATCTCCACAATTTCAATCAGCTTCGTCGGATCGTTGTCAAGGTCCACCATGTTACCAGCTTCTTTGGCTGCCTGCGTACCGCTGTTCATTGCCACACCCACATTAGCTTGTGCAAGGGCGGGAGCGTCGTTTGTACCGTCACCCATCATAGCCACCAGCTTACCGGCCTGCTGTCATTTTTTGATATATTCCATCTTGTCTTCCGGCTTGGCTTCAGCAATGAAATCATCTACTCCAGCTTTCTCTGCAATATATTTGGCGGTCAACGGGTTGTCACCGGTCACCATCACAGTTTTCACACCCATCCTGCGAAGACGTTCAAAACGTTCCTGAATGCCCGGTTTGATAATATCCTGCAACTCAATTACCCCAGTAACTTTCTGATTGACACATACCACCAGCGGAGTTCCACCGTTGCTGGTAATTACAGCAATCACCTCTTCAATCTCTTTCGGGAACTTGTTTCCGGCATTTTCCACAATCTTGCGAATAGCGTCGAATGCGCCTTTACGTATCTGAGTACCATCCTGCAAATCCACACCCGAACATTTTGTTTCGGCTGTAAACTTAATCATATGAGCACCGGTAGTATTCAAATCACGCATACGATGACCGTTTTCACGTCCCAGTTCAATGATAGACTTACCCTCCGGAGTCTCGTCAGAAAGTGAGGACAACAAGCAAGCCTCTACGAACAAATTCTCGTCAACACCCGAAGCCGAATGAAACTTAGTAGCTTTACGGTTACCGATTGTAATGGTGCCAGTCTTGTCTAGCAACAAGGTATCAATGTCACCGGCTGTTTCTACCGCCTTACCGGATTTTGTAATTACATTAGCGCGCAAAGCACGGTCCATCCCAGCAATGCCGATGGCAGAAAGCAGTCCGCCGATAGTAGTCGGTATCAAGCAGACAAACAAAGATATGATGGCTGCAATGGAGATATAAGTTCCCGGATGGTCAATATTCGTATAATCAGCCATAGGAATCAACGTTACACATACAATAACGAATACCAAAGTGAAACCAGCCAGAAGAATAGTCAATGCTATTTCGTTCGGAGTCTTCTGGCGAGTAGCGCCTTCTACCAAAGCAATCATCTTGTCAAGAAAGCTCTCACCCGGTTGCTGCGTCACCAATACCTTGATTTTATCAGAAAGAACTTTTGTACCACCAGTTACGGAACTCTTGTCACCACCGGCCTCACGGATAACCGGAGCAGATTCACCGGTAATGGCACTTTCGTCAATGGAGGCCAAACCTTCCACAATCTCACCGTCGGCAGGAATCGTATCTCCTGCTTCACAAATAAAATAGTCACCTTTCTTCAAACGTGAACTGCTAACGGTATGGATTTTACCGTCAACCAACACTTTAGCAGGAGTCTCTTCACGGGTTTTACGCAAACTGTCAGCTTGGGCCTTACCACGAGCTTCAGCGATGGCTTCAGCAAAATTAGCAAACAGTAACGTCACAAACAAGATGATGAATACCAATAAATTATATCCGAATGCTCCATATTCCGAAGTACCCAATGAAAGGAAACAGACAATCAGCATGACAACCGTTACGACTTCCACCGTAAACATAATTGGATTCTTTATCATCACCCGTGGATTTAGCTTCACGAATGATTGCTTCAAACTTTCCATTACTTGCTCCTTCTGAAACAGAGAAGCTGATTTATTATCTTTCATACCTATGAAATTACTTTTTACAAACTACTATTACAAACTGAAATGTTCAGCAATCGTACTCAATGCATGTGCCGGGAAGAATGACAAGGCAGCCACAATAAAGATAACGGCAAAAGTCATCACACCGAAAGTTACTGTATCCGTCTTCAGCGTACCGGCACTCTCCGGAACATATTTCTTTCCGGCCAACAGACCAGCAATGGCTACCTGACCTACGATAGGCAGGAAACGTCCTAAAATCAGCGTCCAGCCGGTAGTATAGTTCCAGAAGTAAGTATTGTCGCCCAATCCTTCGAAGCCAGAACCATTATTGGCCGCAGCCGAAGTATATTCATAAAGCTGCTCACTCAGTCCGTGGAAACTGGGATTATTCAACCAGCCGCCTTCACCTGCCACAAATTCAGGATAATGAGCGAACAAAAAGCAAGAAAGTGCCACACCGCCCAAGATGATAAGCGGATGAAGCAGTGCCACAATGGTAGCAATCTTCATTTCACGCGCCTCTACCTTCTTACCGAGAAATTCCGGAGTACGTCCCACCATCAGTCCACTGATGAATACGGCGATAATGATGAATGTATAATAGTTCATGAAACCTACACCCACACCTCCAAACCACGTATTAATCTGCATGTTCAGCATTTCCATCATACCGGAAAGAGGCATCGTTGAATCATGCATACCATTCACAGAGCCATTGGAAGTAACTGTAGTCACAATACTCCAAAGAGCAGTAGCAGCAGACCCTAAACGGACTTCTTTACCTTCCATTGCTCCATTGTCTTGGGCAATTCCCATCTCATCAATGCGCGGATTACCTCCCATCTCCTGCGAAACATTGATGCAAACACCGACAAGAAAAGCAAAAAGCATTACGCTATAGATAGAGTAAGCCATCTTCTTACGTTTGATGTAAAAGCCGAGTGCAATCACCATAGACATTGGTATAATTAGGATAGACCAACATTCTGCAATATCTGTCAAGTAAGTAGGATTTTCCAACGGATGTGAAGAGTTACATCCAAAGTAACCGCCACCGTTCGTACCCAATTGCTTGATAGGAACAATCGCTGCCGTAGGACCTTGTGAAACCAACTGGGTTTGTCCTTCCATCGTCTGAACTTCCAGCTTACCATCAAATCCCATCGGAGTACCTTGTAGAATGAGGATGAAGCCCACAATCAACGAAAGCGGTAATAATACACGTGTACAGCTCAAAACCAAGAACTTCCAGAAGTTACCGATAGTCTTCGTCGATTTAGCAGCCATACCCTTCATGATACCTGCCATAGCTGCCATACCGGTAGCGGCGGTAATGAATTGGAACAACATAATGACGAACAACTGTGTAAAATATGTCAGTCCGCTTTCACCGGAATAATGCTGCAAATTACAGTTCACCATAAAACTGATACATGTATTGAATGCCAGGTCCGGTGTCTGGTTAGCGTTTCCATCCGGATTTAACGGCAACCACTGCTGTGTACAGAGTAGCACCATGCCCCATACAAACCAAAAGGCATTCAGAATCAGCAGGGCTTTCAAGAACTGTTTCCAGTTCATCTCTTCCTCCGGATTGACTCCGGCCACTTTATAAATCAATCTCTCGACCGGCTTCATGAAATCCGACCATGTCTTTTCGCCTTTGTAAACCTTGGCAATATACTTTCCCAGAGGATAGGATATCACAATCAGCAGAACAATCTGCAAGGCTACACCTAAAATTTCAGTGTTCATTTCTCCACTCTCCATTCATTAAAACTTTTCGGGTCTTATCAGCACATAAGTCAGATACCCGAACATTACAATACCTAATACAAATAAAGCTGTGTACATAATTCTCTCTTTTAAATCTTCTCAAACCAATCTACGCATTTCCAGAAAAGCCCAAAAGGCGAACAAACCGCTCAATAGGCAAAAAATAAATGATACTGTTATTCCCATGTTTTTACCTTTTAAAATGTTACTACATATTTTTGTCTGCCAGGAATGTGCCAAATATGTGCCAAAAAGAGCGCATATACCATACACCATTAATTATCAACAGAATACATACTAAACAAGTATAAAAAGAAACAGGTTGCACCCTTTCAAAAATGAAAAGGTGCAACCTGTTTTGATATGTTTTAGCCCATAGGCACTTTCTGCTTCTAAGCCTGTTTCAAGAATAATCTTGCCACGGTCCTATATCGAAGGTACCTCAGTCGTATACTGAGCCCCCTATTATAGATCTGAGATCTTGTATTCCTCAATCTTCCGATACAACGTCGTCAAACCTATTTTCAATAACCGGGCTGCTTCTGTCTTATTCCCCTTTGTATACTCCAGTACACGGGTCAATGTGCCGGCGTTCCATAGCTGAAAGTTCAAAACTGCCGGGACTTGAATCATTGGAGTGTTCATAATGGGCATTCTGAATATCAAACGGCAAATCAGCAATGTCCAGATATCCGCTCTCGCAAACAATCATACTGCGTTCTATCACGTTACGTAATTCACGAATATTTCCCTTCCACGGTTGGAGTCCAATGCTTCAAGAAATGCGGGAGCTATTTCAACCACCGGACGCGCCAGCTGTTCCGCAAAACTCTTTATAAAAGCCTTCGCCAACAGCCGGATATCACCTGCACGTTCACGCAATGGCGGCAGATGTATCTGAAATACGCTTAATCTATAAAACAAATCCTCGCGGAAACGTCCGGCAACAATCTCCTGGGACAAGTTGCGGTTCGTAGCGGCAATGATGCGGACATTGACACGGGTAGGTTTCGTATCACCTATCTTAATATACTCACCGGTTTCAAGAATACGCAGCAACTTGGCTTGCAGTTCAAACGCCATCTCACCGATTTCATCCAAAAAATAGTCCCATTATTCGCTTCCTCGAACAGTCCCTTCTTATCCTTCAATGCGCCGGTAAACGAACCGGCTTTATGACCGAACATTTCACTTTCCAGCAACTCCTTGCTGAACGAAGAACAGTTAACCGCTACAAAATTCTGCCGTGCACGCTTACTACTGTAGTGGATGGCCTGGGCAAATACCTCCTTACCCGTGCCCGTTTCTCCAGTCAACAGTACAGGAACATCAGTCCCTGACACCTTCTGAGCTAATGAAACAGCATCCTTCAGGACTTTGGATTCTCCCAGGATAGAATCAAAAGAGTACGTCTGTCCCACCTTCTTCTCCAGTTTTTCCAACCGCACATTCATACGCGCTTTCTCTACAGCACGGCTTATCAGAGGAATAATCTTGTTATTATCGTCTCCCTTGGTGATGTAGTCGAAAGCACCGTTCTTGATGGCCTGCACCCCATCGGGAATATTGCCGTGCGCTGTCAGCAGAATAACTTCCACATTGGGTGCCGCCTTCTTGATAGCCAACACCAGGTCTACCCCATTTCCATCGGGCAGAAACACATCACACAAAACTACATCGGGATTTTGGAGTTCCAGTTGCTTCAGGGCAGCCCTGCAATCACCAGCCTGACAGACGTCATATCCCTCCAACTCCATCATCCGTGTCAGAAGGGTACGGATTTGTACCTCATCATCAATGATTAGAATCTTACTCATATCTATTCGATAAGCTTTTTAAACTGATAACGGTAAAAAACAGGGTGTGCAAATATAGGCTTTTCCCAAATACCAACGGCATATCTTTTGAACCTTTTATAGGTGAAGGGGCAAGAGCCTGCCACCAACCGGGATATGAATATCCCACCACAGCAATGCCACAGCGGCATTATGCAGGCCTAGTCCCAGTGAAAGCCCCTCATGCCTCCCCCTTCCATTTTGGAAAGAGGCACCTGAAATGAAAAGCCGGAAGGAAGAACATCCGGATGAATGCAATTATGAAACTGTTAAAAAAGAAACAGAAATGAAAGTTTGTAAATTCGGCGGAACTTCCGTCGGCACCGTAGAGAGAATGAAACATGTAGCAACACTCATTAAAGATGCAACACCCAAGATTGTGGTACTGTCTGCCACTGCAGGCACCACCAACCATCTGGAGGAGATTGCCGCCAACTTGTTCAACCGTGAAATAGAACAAGCTCACGACCGTATCACCCGGCTGGAATTCCAATTCATCGAATTTGCCAATGGGTTGCTGACCGACGAGAAACTGAAACGGGAAGCAATAGATTATATCCTCGACCGCTTCCAGCAACTTTGGAAATTTACCAAAGATTCCTTCACCTCTGTCGAAGAGAAGGAAGTGCTGGCACAAGGCGAACTTATCAGTACCGCCCTAATGCACTTCTACCTGCGCGAGCTGAAAGTTCCCAATGTACTGCTTTGTGCATTCGACTTCATGCGTATCGGCCCCGACAACGAACCCGACTTGGAATATATAGAACAGAAACTCCGAGAACAGCTTGCCTGCCATCCCGGCATCAATCTCTTCATCACTCAGGGTTTCATCTGCAAGAATGCCTATAACGAAACAGATAACCTGAAACGCGGCGGCAGTGATTACACTGCTTCCCTCATTGGCACCGCCCTCCAAGCAGACGAGATACAAATATGGACGGACATAGATGGCATGCACAACAATGATCCGCGCGAGGTGTCAGGTACCCGCCCCGTGAAACGCCTCAGCTTCAACGAAGCCGAACAACTGGCCTTCTATGGTGCCAAGATACTGCATCCCTTCTGTATCGCCCCGGCACGCCTAAGGAATATTCCCGTCCGGTTGCTTAACTCTATGGAACCGTCGGCAGAAGGCACGCTAATTTCCAACCTGCAGGACGACAATATCATCAAGGCCATAGCCGCCAAGGACCACATCATATACATAAAGTTCGAATCGAACCATAATCTGTGTCCCTATCTGTTCATCAGCAAGATTTTCGACATTTTTGCCAAGTACCGTACCCCCCTCTGCCTGCTGGTATCTTCCAATCTGGACGTATCTGTGGCTATAGACGACTGCACTCGTTTATCGAACATCATCTCCGAACTACGCCAATATGCCCATGTATTGGTAGAAGACCGCATGACCATCGTCTCCGTGGTGGGCAACATGCAATGGGAATATGCCGGGTTTGAGGCAAAGATTATGGAGGCGCTAAAGGACATCCCCCTACGGATGATTTCATATGGCAGCAGCAATAATGATGTGGCATTCGTCATTAAGAATACAGACAAAAAAAGGGCTTTACAAGCCCTAAATGATAAGTTATTCCAACCGGAATATGCAGAACGGAACTAAAAGAAATGGTTCCGTATCTCCTTCGCGATGTAACGGCCCATCAGCTCCTGCCCCGGTTTGTCGGGATGCAACCCGTCGCGCAGATAGCGCCCGCTACCGGAAGGCTGCTCAAACTTTTCGGTGATACCACAGTTGGAGTAACAGTCTATCAGCTGCACGGAAAGCGCCCGGCACAACTCACGCAAGATGGCAATCTTCTGCAGATTCAGTGCATTGTGTTCGGGGTTGCCGGTCTGAATCGGCGTGCACACGAATACGCGGCATTGGGGATAATGCTCCAGAATGGTCTGAATGGACCAACGGGCACCGCCCGCCATGGTGTTGACATCTACTTCATCGAGCGTCTTCCCTTTAAGGGCCTCTTCGGCACTACCCAAGTTACGGTCATTCGTTCCCATAGAGAACACAAAGACATCGGGCGCAGGGTAAGCGCCACTTTCCACTTCGGCTATGAACTTCTGGATATGCACCTTTGACACGTTGTTGTGCCGCATCTGTAACTCATGCTTATCCTCCGTAACCTGCCAACCGCCGGAGATGCCGGCAAAAGCTTCGCTGCCATAATCCTGAGTATCGGGATGGCATGCCCATGTGGCAGAACCGACCGCCACGTTGTGATGTGTAGCGAATCCGAGTTTATCCACTACAGTCTTAGACCATTGTTCGCCTGCGGTAATGCTGTTTCCATCGCACCCGAAGTTCAGCTTGCTGAAGTCCGGATAAAGAGATTGCGCATGCAGCGCAATCCCCATCCAGACAAGAATCCCCAAAACCATCAATCTATTCATCTTCTTATGATAGAAAACCTATGAAAACGTTCAATAATTTCCATGCACATACGTCCGTTGTGATACGGACATTTCCAGAATCCCGCCTTGTCATCATCGGTGTTCACCGTGCCGTCGGCACGCACGCTCCAATGCCATTCTCCGTACTTGTAGTCTACCAGATGCTGCTTGATGAAGTCCCAACATCGGAGAGCCTTCTGCATGGCCACTTCGTCATCAAAGTGCTGGTAGAGGTTGGCATGTCCCACTACGTTCTCGGCCTGCACCCACCAGTGGCGGTCAGTATCGGTCTTTCCTTTATCCAGAAAAGTCTCGTATATCATGCTGCCGTCGGGCGTCAATCCTTCATCGGCAGCGGCAGCGATGTATTCTACAAGTGGTTCCACTTTCTCCAGGAGGTCCTTATCGCCCAGAACAAGGGCAGCCTCGTGTATCAACCAGGAGGCTTCGATGTCGTGCCCATAGGAGACAATGCGGTATTTACTAACCCAATCATCATTGAAGAACAATTCCAGATGACCGGTCTTGATATTCAGAATCCGTTCCGTGAAAAGGCCTATCAAATTGCGCAGTTGCCTCTCCAGACGGGTATCCTTCCACACGCGGAAAAGATTGGTATAAGGTTCCAGAATATGCAGATGGGTATTCATCGTCTTGCGCTCGTTCTCATCCTTGGCGCTGAGGCGCATGTCGGCTATTTCTCCCCATTCGCGGGTCAAGGCTTCGCAATAACCGTTTTTCACGGGGTCGAAGCTATGCTCTTCGATGGTCTCGAACAAGCGGATGGCATATGCCAGCGCTTCATCATCGCCCGTGGCACGAGCATATTCACTCAGCCCGTAGATGGCGAAACCCAAAGCGTAAATCTGCTTCTTGGTATCGAGCGGATTGCCTTTATAGTCGAGAGACCAGTAAACTCCGCCAAATTCATTGTCGTAGAAACGGTCGATAAGAGTGCGTTTGGCACGCGTAGCCGTTTCCAGATACTCCGGCCTCCTCAGCAAGCGGTATGCAGCCGAAAAGGTCCACAAGATGCGGGCGTTCAGGATGGCCCCCTTTTCAGCTTCGGGCTTCACCTCCTCTCGACCCGTGATACGGCCGTAGAAGCCGCCGTTCACTTCATCCGTCATTCTGTTTATCCAGAAGGGGAGGATATTGGAGACCAACTCCTCCTCCATCTCCTGTTTCATCTTCTTGATATCCACAAGTTTTTGAGTTATGAGTTATAAGTTATTCTGCTGAAGGTTCTCACGGCGCTCTTTCAGGTCTGCATTGATGGCTGCCATACGCGTCTTATTCAATGGATAGATGAATACGACAACGATGGAAAGTGCGGCTATCGCAGCAGGAATAAAGCTCATCAGATACTTCAAGCCATCCAGCGCCTCGGGAGTCTGCACGGCATTCTCTGCGGTATTGTAACCGAAGAATGCCAACAGTGCCATTACTGCCCAGCCTGCAAATGCACCGCCAAACTTCTGCGCCATAGAACCGGAAGAGAATATCAGCCCCGTAGAGGATGTGCCATCCTTTTGCTCGGCATAGTCCGCCACATCCGCATACATGCTCCAAATCAACGGAGATACGATACCGGTGCAGATGGAGATAAGCACCTGGAAAATCATCATCAGCCACCATCCCAGCCCGTCATTCGGCACAAAGAAGAAGAGCACGCTGAGCACTACCAGGCACACGAGCGAAATGATATAAGTGGACTTCTTTCCAAACTTCATGGACAGAGGCACAGCCAGCGCCACACCAATCATATTACACACTTCACCCACCATCAGGAACAAGCCGGCATACAATACCAGATTGAACACCCCGAAATCGAGGAATGCATTGGCACTGATATAGTCCTTGAAGAAGTAGGCGGCAGTAGCTCCGCGTACCGTATTGAAGAAATTCGACAACAACGCCGCACCATTCAATATCCACCAAGGCGAATTGCGCACCAGTGACTTCACATCCTTACCGATGGATTCGGACGCCACACTCTTGACATGCTCGCGCGTCATGCTAAAGCAAAACAGAAAACCCAAAAAGCAGAGCGTGGCAATGCATACCATGGCATATTGCCAACTGGAAGCATTGCTATAGTCCATTGATTTAAACCAATTACACAATGGCTCCCATGCTCCCAAAGCGATAAAACTACCTCCGTATGCAAAAAACATACGGTAAGAAGAGAAAACCGTTTTTGTGTTCGAATCATCAGTCATTACTCCCAACATAGCCCCGTATGGTACATTGATTGCCGTATATACCGTCATCATCAGGATGTAAGTGACATAAGCCCATACCAGCTTACCCGTTGTCCCCATGTCGGGCGTTGTAAAAAGTAAAATCCCGGCAATGGCAAAAGGAGCTGCAATCCACAACAAATAAGGACGGTATTTACCCCAACGCGTATGAGTACGGTCTGCAATGACTCCCATCATCGGATCGGACACTGCATCCCAAATACGTGTCACCAGCATCAGCAATCCTGCATCAGCCAAGCTCAAACCAAAAATATTCGAATAGAAGAACGGTAAGTAATAGGAGAATATTTTCCAGAACATAGAGGAAGACATATCCCCAAAACCATAACCGATTTTCTCTTTTAGTGTTGCCATAGTATGTTGTATTTTTATTATTTCATTATCTGCAAATTCTTGTCTATCAGCTTCTTCAACGTTTCTACCGAAGCTGATGAAGACAAGCCGTCAGCAGGCGTATTCATGCAATAGTCCACCAGCTTATCAATGGTAGAGGTAGCCACATGCATCCGCGTGTCGGAAGAAGCGTAGTAGATGAATACTGTTCCGTCTTCGTCGGCAATCCAGCCGTTGGTGAAAGTACATGCTTACGTCACCTATACGCTCCTCACCCTCGGGTACCATAAAGGCCCACCGGGAGTGGCAATCAGTTTCGTCGGGTCTTCCAGGGAAGTCATGTACATATAGAGCACATAACGCAATCCGGCGGCACAACCGCGGACACCATGAGCCAGATGCAACCATCCTTTCGGAGTCTTGATGGGATGCGGACCTTCACCATTCTTCACCTCCTTGATGGTGTGATAGTAGCGCTGGTCGATAATCTTCTCTTCCTTCACCTCAGCATGGGTTATGTCGTCCACCAGCGCCCAGCCGATACCACCACCGCTGCCGGCATCAATAAAGCCATCCTGCGGACGGGTATAGAGGGCATATTTGCCATCTACAAACTCCGGGTGCAGCACTACGTTGCGTTGCTGGCTCTTGGTCTTCAGGTCGGGCAGGCGTTCCCAGTTCTTTAAATCCTTGGTGCGGGCAATGGCAGCTGTAGCCGTAGCCGAGGACAAATCACCGGCAGGCGCATTGTCGTCGTGGCGTTCGGCGCAGAAGATACCGTAAATCCAGCCGTCCTCATGAGCCGTGAGGCGCATGTCGTATACATTCGTTGCCGGAATCGCGTCTTCGGGCATGGTGATGGGATAATCCCAGAACCGGAAATTATCAATGCCGTTGGGACTCTCGGCTACGGCAAAGAACGACTTACGGTCAGCGCCCTCTACACGTACCACCATCAGATACTTGCCATTCCACTTAATGGCCCCCGAATTCATGGTCGCATTCATACCGATACGTTCCATCAGGTACGGGTTGGACTTCTCATCCAAATCATACCGCCAGAATACAGGTGTATGAGCAGCCGTCACTACCGGATATTTATAGCGGGTGAATATGCCATTGCCGTCTTCCACGGCCACATTCTTTCTCGTAATCAACTCTTCGTGTCTCTGAAAGAGCCTCTCTACCTTTTCTTTAAAAGCTTCCATGTCTGTTATATTGATTGTTTGTTTATTGATACAGATTTACATCAGCTGCAAACAGCGTCTTGGGATTGTTATAGAACTCCACAAAATCCTCCGCAGATGTCTGTCCCGGATAGGGGGCATAGTAATGGGTCACCTTTTCACGGGCATTGCGCCACACCAGCACATAGGCAAGCGGATATTTCTCCAACGCAGGCAGCAGAGTACCAGTCCACCATTTGGCATCGGGAATTCCTTCGTAACCGGTTTCGGTCACAGCAATCACCTTATTGTGTGCTTTCCCTACACTGTCGATAATGGAAAGTGCCCTATCCATCCCGGCAAGATAGGCATCCCGATCGAACTGATAGGTATCGAAACCGATAACGTCTATCAACTCATCGCCCGGATACTTCTTCAAATATTCCGTCGTGTCCTTGGGTTCCGTGCCCGGAGAGTAAGCATAAAGTGCATTGTCCACTCCTTTGGCCTGCAGAGTATCCACTGTCATGTGCCACAATGCCTTATACTCTTCAGGGGTACACAGTTTTTCGCCCCACCAGAACCAGCTGCCGCTGTGTTCGTGCCAGGGACGGAAAAGTACGGGTATCTTCACGCCGTCCGCCGTCTTCAACGAATGAAGGAAATCGGCCACTCCTCCCAACCAGCCGGCAAATTTCTGGTGATTCTCGCCACCAGGCAAGATGGACTTCACCACCGTCGTATCCGATACATCCCAGGCATCA
>ENA-OQDL01001239-OQDL01001239.1-human-gut-metagenome-genome-assembly--contig:-NODE-1239-length-13159-cov-4.454804_pt1 | contig 13159 bp, 11 predicted proteins | sample MGYA00242782_ERZ504609 | MGnify/ENA primary metagenome ERZ504609 (study PRJEB26092, sample SAMD00036320) | human gut metagenome | host: Homo sapiens | study: EMG produced TPA metagenomics assembly of... | reverse complement strand
CTTTATCATTTTTATGAATACTCGACACATTCCCGTCATACAATTAAAAAATTTTACAAAAACTTATCATTCCCATGTACCTTTTCTTAATCTCACAAGTTTATAGTTAAACACAACAGAGAATGATTGACTATATCAAAGGAGGATCTTATTGTGAGAACAATTCGCAGAAACATAGCAAGAAATGCAAAAAAATATGCAGCAAAAGCAACTGTATCAGCCATGATGTTAGCAGGCGGAGTTATGATGGCATCTCCAATCCTTTCATCAACAGTCAGCGCAGCGACAGAACATTGGAATGATGCATCTGCTTCTAAAACAGAAAGCTGGTCCACATGGAAAGCAAACTGGGATAAATACAGCACAAATTATGAAAATGTATCCCTAACACCAGGAGCAACAGAATCACAGCTTAATTTTGCATACTACAGCAGGACAGAAGAAACACCAAAAGTTAAGATCGCAACAAAAGCAGATATGTCTGATGCAAAAGAAGTCGAAGGAAAACAGACACAGGCAGTAGCGATCGAAGGTGTTCAGTACTATTCAAACAAAGCATCTGTAAATGACCTGAAAGAAAATACAACTTACTACTATCAGGTATTCCAGAATGGAAAATATCAGGATGTACAGAAATATTCTACAAAATCATTTAAAAGTTATTCTTTCTTATATGTAGGAGATCCTCAGATCGGAGCATCTTCAGGACAGACAAGTACTGAAGGAGATGCGATGAAAGATAATAACTATGCAGCAAGAAATGATAGTTATAACTGGAACAACGTATTAAATAACGCGGTAAAACAGAATCCAAATCTAAGTTTTGTTGCATCCGCAGGAGATCAGGTAAATAACAATAACAATGAAAAACAGTATGCAGGTTACCTTGGAGCAGATGCTTTAAGATCTCTTCCAGTAGCAACAACGATCGGAAACCACGATTCTGGATCAGCACAGTATGAGATGCATTACAACAATCCAAATGCATTTGATACAGGTGGATATAGAAACACAGCAAAGTATACAGAAGGAAAGACAGCAGCAGGAACAGACTATTATTACACATATGGAAATACATTGTTTATCGTATTAGACACAAACAATTTACAACTGTGCAACTCACGAAAACTGTTATGCGTAAAGCGATCAAAGAAAATCCAAATGTAAAATGGAAAGTTGTAATGTTCCACCAGGGACATTTATGGATCAGGATATGATCATTCAGATTCTGACGGAATGGTTTTAAGAACACAGTTAACACCATTAATGGATAAATATGATATTGATGTTGTACTTCAGGGACATGACCATACATACTCCAGAACATATCAGTTACAGAGTGATGGACAGGCACATGATAAATTCACAAAACAGAAAATTACAGCAATTACGCAAAAGAAAACAACTGCTACGAAATCGTTGATACAACAAAATGGTGGAACGGTTGTAAATCCAAAAGGAACTGTATATTTAGAAGCAAACTCAGCAACAGGATCTAAATTCTACAATCTGATCACGGCAAAACAGGATTTCATTTCTGAGAGAAGCCAGACATGGACACCAAGTTATTCTGTAGTCAATGTAACAGATGACTCTTTTGAAGTTACAACATACGATGCGGACACAGGAAAAGTATTAGACGGATCATCTTCATATAAGATCGTGAAGAAAGCAGAAGATACCAAAAAAGATGATGCGAACTCAAATACAACAAAGAAAGATGATACAACAGCAGTACAGGCAAAAAACCAGACGATTACAGCAACAGCATCTTATAAGAAGAGTGAAACATCCAAAGCATTCAAATTAAATGCAAAAACAAATGGAAATGGAAAACTCACTTACACAACATCAAACAAAGCAGTTGCAACAGTTGATGCCGCAGGAAAAGTAACAGTCAAAGGACCAGGAGTTGCCAAGATCACAGTCAAAGCAGCAGCAACAGCAAACTACAAAGCAGCTTCTAAAACAGTTACAGTGACTGTAGCACCAAAGAAACAGAGTATCTCTTTAGTAAATAAGATCAAAAAACAGCTAACGATCAAATGGAAAAAGAATACGAAAGCATCAGGATATCAAGTTGTATATTCTACAAACAAGAAATTTACAGGTAAAAAGACAGTAAGAAAAGCAAAAACAACAACATCTTACAAAATCAAAGGTCTGAAAAAAGGGAAAAAATATTACGTAAAAGTCCGCTCTTATAAAACAGTAAATGGAAAACGTATTTATGGAGCCTACAGCACAGCCCAAAAAGCAACAATCAAATAGAGATGATAAAGAATTAGTGTCGTAACTTAATTTATCAGACAGAGCAAAAGCCTGCGCCCGGAATGATAGATCCGGACACAGGCATTCTCTGATTTTTCTTTATAAATAAAAGGCTACAATTTATAGAAAGAAGACAACTTATGGAAAAAGCAATATCATGGAAAAAAATCTTGATCTTCGCGATAGCAGTGTGTTTATTTGCAGGGATCATATTCAAATGCAACCAGTTTCAGAAAACGCCATTGGCATCCTATAAAGGACAAAAATATGAAAAAGCAGTTGTAACAAAGATCATCAAAGATAATCTTGCAGAAGACGGAAGTCGTTATGGAACGCAGAAAGTTCTGGTCAAAATGACAACGGGAACCTACAAAGGAAAAGAAAAACAGGCGATCAATCCAAGCGGAACTTTATTTGGAGCTGACTGTAAAGTAGGAGCAAGGATCATCGTAATCGTAAATAAAAGTGGAACAAATGCAGGATTTACCGTATATAGTCAGGACCGTACCATGGCAATCTATGGATTTGTGCTGATCTTTGCAGCGGTGGTATGTGCGATCGGTGGGAAGAAAGGTGTTTATGCCATTTTAAGTCTTGTATTTGCGTTTGCATGTATCATCGGTATTATGTTCCCGATGATGTATCGGGGAATCTCACCGATCGTGTTGACGATCATTGTAGCGGTGTTGACAACGATCGTAACATTAGGACTTCTTGGTGGATATTCGAGCAAAACAGTGTCCGCAATCCTTGGAACAGCGATCGGAGTCGTGATCGCAGCAGTGGCAGCGATGGCATTTGGAAAAGTAGCAGGGATCACAGGGTATAATGTATCGGATATCGAAGCATTGAACTATGTCGGACAAAATACAAAGATAAAGATCGGAGAATTGCTTTTTGCCGGAATCATCATTTCAGCATTAGGAGCCGTCATGGACGTTGGTATGTCCATTGCATCTACGATTCAGGAAATTTATGAAACAGACAAAACACTGTCAATGAAACGACTTTTTGTATCAGGCATCAATGTTGGAAGAGATATGATGGGAACGATGACGAATACACTGATCTTTGCTTATGTGGGCGGTGCAATGACAACATTAGTGATCAATTACGCATATGATCTAAGCTACAGACAGTTAGCGAACTCTTATGTGATCGGAATTGAGATCATGCAAGGATTATCTGGAAGTCTCGGTGTTGTATTAACAGTACCGATCACAGCATTGATCGCATCATTTCTTGCAGTACGCAAAAAATAAATTTTATAATTCATAAAATAAACAATAAATACAGTCTATGGATTTTATAAAAAACATCTATAAATCTATTGACACAGAAAAAAATTTCATGTATCGTAAAAACATCAAAACAAGGAGAAACTAAGATGACAACAAGTAAGATGAATAATTGCACATTTTATTACTTTAGCTTTCAGGGTTATTATTTTTATCCTGACTATTTTTGTTGCAATGAATCATCGCCAAAACTTATGTCACTTTAAACCGACAGAGTAAAACATTTAAGGCATGCATTCTTGCAACAGAGTGCATGCCTTTTCTTTTTACTCAAAGAAACAAAGGCCGCACCAGAGAAGCAGGATAGAAACGACTTGCCAGGAAAGGACGAACATCATGATTATTATTTTAAAGAAACAGGCAGAAGAAGCAAAGATCAACGCATTAAAGAAAGAGATGGAAGAGCAGGGACTGGGAATCCACGAATCCGAAGGTGTTAACACAAGGATCCTTGGATTAGTGGGAGATACATCTGTTGTAGATATGCGTCATATCATGGCAAACAGCATCGTTGAAAATGTACAGCGTATTCAGGAGCCATACAAGAAGGCCAACAGAAAATTCCATCCAAACGATACAGTTGTTGATGTAAACGGAGTAAAGATTGGTGGTGGAAACTTCCAGGTGATCGCAGGGCCATGTTCTATTGAGACAAAAGAACAGATCACAGAAGTCGCAAACGATGTGAAGAATTCTGGTGCAGGATTATTAAGAGGAGGAGCTTTCAAACCAAGAACTTCCCCATACTCTTTCCAGGGACTTCATGGAGAAGGATTAGAATTATTATTAGAAGCTAAGAAAGCAACAGGACTTCCAGTTGTTACAGAGATCATGGATGCAAGTCATCTTCCATTATTCGAAGATGTGGACCTGATTCAGGTTGGAGCAAGAAATATGCAGAACTTTGAATTATTAAAAGAATTAGGAAAGATCAACAAACCAATCTTATTAAAGCGAGGACTTGCAGCAACGATCGAAGAATGGTTAATGAGTGCAGAATACATTATGGCAGGTGGAAATGAAAATGTAATCCTTTGTGAGAGAGGAATCCGAACATACGAAACAGCCATGAGAAATACATTAGATCTTTCTGCAATCCCTATGATCAAGAAGAAATCCCATCTTCCAGTCATGGTAGATCCATCTCATGCAACAGGAATCAGAGATATGGTAGAGCCAATGGCATTAGCAGCGATCGCAGCTGGGGCCGATGGATTAATGGTAGAAGTTCATAATGATCCAGCCAAAGCATTATGTGATGGACCACAGTCACTGACACCAGAACAGTTTGATACATTGATGAAGAAGGTAAATAAGACAAGAGAATTCTTTCAGGCATTATAACTAGAAAAAATCTTGCTGAGAATTGTAAATTGGGATATACTATAACTAAAGAAAGAAAAAGACAACCCGGGAATCCATTGATTTCCGGGTGTTTGTCAGTTTTACAGATTCTAGGGAAAAAGGAGAGATATCTTATGAAAGTAATCGTCGGACTGGGGAATCCGGGAAAGAAATATGACAACACAAGACACAATATTGGATTTGAAGCCCTTGATTATATTGCAGACAAAGAAGGCATAAGTATAAATACAGGGAAACACAAAGCATTGATCGGAACTGGTTATATGGGAGGAGAAAAGGTCCTTCTTGTGAAACCACAGACATTTATGAACTTAAGTGGAGAAAGTCTTCGTCCGATCATGGATTTCTACAAATTAGAGCCAGAAGATTTTATTATCATTCATGATGATATCGATCTTGACGTTGGAAGACTGCGTATCCGAAAAAAGGGAAGTGCAGGTGGACATAATGGACTGAAAAGTATCATTAGTCATTTAGGAAGTATGGATTTCCCAAGGGTGAAGATCGGTGTTGGAGAGAAACCAAAAGGATATGATCTGGCAGATTATGTATTAGGACATTTTACAAAAGAAGAACAGGCAATCTTTGCGGAACGTTTTGATGAAGTGTACGATGCAGTACAGCTGATCGTTATGGGCGACATCACAGAAGCGATGAACCGCCACAATAAGAAAAAGTAGGGATAGAAAGTGTTAGAACATATATTAAAAGACGATCCGGTATACAGACAATTAAAAGATGAGGTCGAAGATTACTGTGGACCGGTTCTTGTATCAGGATGCACCGATACAGCCAAATGGCATCTGACCAGTCTGATCGGAAATCATAAGAAAAAGCAATTTAAGATCATCATCGTACCAGACGAGAACAAAGCAAGACAATGGGTCGAGGCAAGTCATTTCTTTGGAGAAAAGGTTCAGTATATTCCGGCAAAAGATCCATTGTTTTATACAGCCGATGTTCATGGAAATGCAATCGCAAGAGATCGTATGCTAGCGATCAAGAAGATCGTGGATGACAAATGTGGAACCTTTGTGATGACGATCGATGCGGTGATGGATCAGGTTGTTCCATTAAGTGATATCAAGAATCATAAGATGATGTTCAAAATGGGAGAGGCACTGGAAGAGGCAACGATCGCAGAAGAATTTGTTGCCAGAGGCTACGAAAAAGCACCATTTGTTGAGGCTCCAGGTGAGTTTGCTGTGCGAGGAGGGATCATTGATATTTTCCCATACACACAGGAAAGCCCATATCGTATCGAACTATGGGGAGATGAAATTGATTCGATCCGAAGTTTTGATAAAGAAAGTCAAAGATCCATCGAAGAAGTCGAGACTCTGACCATTTATCCGGCATCAGAGATCATTTTAAACCAGCCAAGAATTGAACATGGTCTTCGAAATATGGAAGAAGATTATGAAAAGTTATCACAGAGGTTTAAGAAAGAAAAAAAATATGATCAGGAAGCCCGTTTAAGAAAAGAAATGGACCGTGTTCGTGAGGAATTAAGGGAACTTCATATGTTGATCGGAGTAGAAGGTTACCTCCCATATTTTTATGAAAATACAGAATGCATCTTAGATTATTTTCCAGAAGAAAGCATGATCTATCTGGATGAACCAAAACATATCAGAGAACGTGCAGATGCCTTTTATCTGGAATTCTCAGAGAGCATGAAAAGTCGTCTGGAAGGCGGGTACCTTCTGCCTAAACAGGCAAATACGGTAACAGATTACGAGAGTATTTTATATCAGATTGAGAAACATAAGATGCTGTGTTATTCGATCTTATCTGCTGAGATCAATGATTTTAGAATTGCTAGAACCTTATTTATGGATACAAAATCTATTCAGTCTTATAACAACAGTTTTGAGCAGTTAGTCAAAGATCTTACAAAATATCAGAGTAAGGATTACAGGATCGTTGTTGCTTCTCCATCTGTTACAAGAGCGAAACGTCTAAGCAGTGATCTGAGAGAAAATGGCTTGGTTGTGACCTATGATAAGGACTTGAAATACGGAGTGGAAGCAGGGCAGATCGTTGTCACAGCAGGAAAGCTTCTGACAGGAATTGAATATCCGGCAGCCAAATGGGTATTGATCTCAGAGGGAGACATTTTCAAAGGAAGAGAAGAAAAAAAGCGCCGAAAGAAAGAGAAGAAAAAACAAGGAGAAAAGATCCGAAGTTTTGCAGATATCAATATCGGTGATTACGTTGTTCATGAAAAACATGGAGTCGGTATTTACCGCGGAATCGAAAAGATCACAACAGATGGGGTTGAAAAGGACTACATCAGTATTGAATATCAGGGCGGTGATAATTTATTTATTTTAGCATCAGCTCTAGACCAGATCGCAAAATACGCAAGTGCAAATGCAAGAAAGCCGAAACTTCATAAATTAGGTGGAAATGAATGGAAGAAGACGAAAACACGTGTCAAAGGTCAAGTCAAAGATATTGCGGAAGAACTCGTGCAGTTATATGCACTAAGACAGGCAAAAGAAGGATATGTCTATGACAAGGACACTGTATGGCAGAAAGAGTTTGAAGAATTATTTCCATACGATGAAACGCAGGATCAGTTGAATGCGATCGATGATACGAAAAGGGATATGGAAAGCAAGAAGATCATGGACCGACTGATCTGTGGAGATGTCGGGTATGGCAAGACAGAAGTAGCGATCCGTGCAGCATTTAAGGCAGTAGACAATGGAAAACAGGTGGCGTATCTCGTACCAACCACGATCCTTGCACAGCAGCATTACAATACATTTGCACAGAGATTTCATGATTACCCGATCACCGTACGCATGATGTCTAGATTTTGTACAGCAAAAGAGCAGAAAGAGACGATTGAAGGACTCAAAAATGGAACGGTAGATGTCGTGATCGGAACGCATCGCTTATTGTCCAAAGACATGCAGTATAAGAATCTGGGACTGCTCGTAATTGATGAAGAACAGCGTTTTGGAGTGACACATAAAGAAAAGATCAAGACAATGAAAAAAGATGTCGATGTCTTATCATTATCTGCTACACCAATTCCAAGAACCCTGCATATGAGTCTGATCGGAATCCGTGACATGAGTGTATTAGAAGAACCACCGCATGACCGAAGAGCGATCCAGACATATGTTATGGAATATAATGAAGAACTGGTCAAAGAAGCGGTCTACCGCGAAATGACACGTGGTGGGCAGGTATATTATGTGTATAACCGTGTCAATAATATCGCAGAAGTGACAGCCGAATTACAGAGATTGCTTCCAGATGCGAAAGTTGCATTTGCACATGGACAGATGAAAGAACGCGAACTGGAAGAGATCATGATGGGATTTATGAACCATGAGATCGATGTATTGGTATCTACAACGATCATCGAGACAGGACTAGATATTCCGAATGTAAATACAATGATCATTCACGATGCCAACCAGCTTGGGTTGTCCCAGTTGTATCAGTTAAGAGGACGTGTCGGAAGATCGAATCGAAATGCATTTGCATTTTTGATGTACAAAAAAAACACACTGTTAAAAGAAACCGCAGAAAAACGATTACAGGCAATCCGGGAATTTACAGATCTTGGATCCGGTTATAAGATCGCAATGCGAGATCTGGAGATCCGCGGAGCAGGAAATCTTTTGGGACAGGCACAATCCGGTCATATGGAAGCAGTTGGATACGATCTGTATTGCAAGATGCTGAATGAAGCAGTCTTGAGATTAAAAGGCGAATTAAAAGAAGAAGATGAATTTGATACAACACTCGATCTTGATATCAACGCATTTATTCCATCAACGTATGTATATAATGAATATCAAAAACTGGAATTATACAAACGTATTTCATCCATTGAATCCAAAGATGAAATGGAAGATATGACAGATGAGTTGATCGACCGTTTTGGGGAAATGCCGAAAGCAGTCTACAATCTGTTATATGTTGCATATTTGAAATCATTAGCTCACCATGCTTATATGACAGATGTGAAACAAAAAGGAGAAAAAGTCTCATTTGAAATGAAACCAGATGCAGCCGTGGATGTAGAAAAAATCCCAGCGATATTAGAAGAATACAAACGTGAATTATCTTTCCAGGCAGGCAAGAATCCGACGTTTGTACTGGATCTGTCAAAGACAAAGAAAGTGAAGCAGTTAGAAAAGATTGAACATTGTGTGAACTCGCTCAATTCATTGATAATCCGATAAGTTTGTGCTATAATATCGCCAGACATTAGCCTAATATAATCATAATATAAAGGAGAAAATGAAATGAAGAAATTAGCAAAGAAGTTGCTATGTTTAACTGCAGTTCTTGCGTTAACTCTTTCTTTATTTACAGGATGTAAAAGCAAGAATGAGAAGACATTATTTGAATATGCAGGACAAGAAGTAACATTCCAGGAAGCACATGTATATGCAAGAATCATGCAGTATCAGGCAGAAGCTCAGTACGGAGCATACTTCGGAGACAGCATGTGGTCTATGCAGGTCGGAACAGACAGCAAAGGAAAGAAGATCACAATGCAGCAGTCTGTCAAAGACAGCGTTATCAACCAGTTAAAACAGATCAAAGTTTTAGCAGCACACGCAGACGACTACAACGTGAAGTTAACAAAATCTGAGAAGAAGCAGATCAAAGAAAGCGTAACTGCCTTCGCAAAAGACTCAACAGGTAAGAAAGTCATGAAGAAGACAGAAGCAGATAAAGATATGATCCAGAAACTGTACGAAGAAAGCACGATCGCAAGTAAAGTTATGCAGGCGATCATCAAGAAAGCAAACGTTACAGTAACAGATGACGAAGCCAAAACTGTCAAAGTCTACAAACTTGTTTTCACAACAAAGACAACAGACAGCAAGACAGGAAAAGAAAAAGACATGACAGCCGCTGAGAAGAAAGATCAGCTAAAGAAAGCAAAATCCGCATTAAAGATGATCAAGAAAGGTCAGAGTATCAGCTCTGTAGCTAAGAAGTTCAGCGTAAACTCTGACAACGAAGAATCCTATACAAAAGGAAAAGCCACATTAGGAACAAAATTCGAAACAGCAGCAGCAAAACTTAAGAAGAACCAGGTAAGCGGAGTCGTAGAATTAGACGATGCATACGTGATCATCAAGATGTTAAATCCAAACGACACAACAGCAGCTGCATCAAACAAATCCACACTGCTTCAGGAAAAACAGCAGGCAGCATACGAGAAAGTCTACAAGAAGTGGACAAAAGATGCAGACAAGAAGTGGGATGACAAGAAGTCTGTAGATCAGGATCTGTGGAAAGAAGTTACGTTCAAATATAAAGCAACAACAGCATCTACAGCAGCAACAACAACTACTACAACAGCAGCTAAGAACACAACAACAGCTGCGAAGAATAAATAATTATAAGAGAGTAAATAATTACAAGAAATAAAAAGACCGGAGATAACGGGAATAGTTATCTCCGGTCTTTTTGACTTTCTGTGATCACACAGGCACCGAGTTGTTCATATGTATGAATGCATTTTTCTGAGATTGAAGGATTCGTAATAAGATTGCGACCTTTTCCAAGTTGACAGATGTAGATAAAATCTTTCTTCATAAGTTTGGTTTCATCTGCGAGAAAATAGATTTCAGGAACCATGTGACAGAGCAGGCGTACAATTGATGCCTCAGCCATACTTCCTAAAAAGATATTTCCTTCTTCATCAACAGCATTAACTCCAATAAAAGCACAGTCAAGCTGGAATGAATTCAGATTCGATTCGGCAATCTGACCAGTTGTAGTAAGTGAATTATGACGTATTTCTCCACCCAGAGAAATTAGATGAATATTAGGATATGAACTTAATTCGTAAGAAATATTGACTGCATCTGTAACGATATTTAAGGTGCCAGAATCTTTGAGCATTGTAGCAAACATATGGACTGTTGTTCCAGAGGCAAGGAAAATATGATGTCGATTCTGAATGTAAGGAAGAGCAGCTCTTGCAATAGATTCTTTCAATTCAATATTCTGCGTCATACGCTGATGAAAAGGAAGAGTGGTATCGTGAATCGAAAGAGAAGGAAGTGTTGCACCTCCATGTGTACGGATCAATTTATGGTCATTCTCAAGTTCCTTTAAATCTCTTCGTGCAGTCATTGGCACGATGTCAAATATTTCACAGATTTCAGAAATTGAAATCCGTTCAAAATGAGATAAATAATCTAATATTTTTTGTTGACGTATATCTTTTTTCAACGAAATAGCTCCTTTTATATACTATATAATTATCTTTTATTATACTTTACAGAAAAGGAAAATTCAAGAAATAAGAGAATAATAAAAAGTTCTAAACGAACATTTATATAGACAAAACGAACATAAAAATGTTAATATGAAACAAATATAAGTGTTAGAAAGGATGTTTTATTATGAAATGTGTTGCAGTAGGAGATATGATGATTCCGTCCATATATTTTAGGAGGGAATTAGAAAAAAGTTCGATCATTGATGAGTTTATATGTAAATCCTGGAAAGAAAACAGTAGTAAAGATGATTTCAGGGAAGTTATCCGAAAGATAGAAACACAGGGAGCATGTGCATTTGAGGTAGAAGATGAGATTACAGAGCTTATGAAAAAGGCGGATGTTATTTTTGTACATCAGTGTCCGGTTAGTAAGGAAGTGATCAAAGAAGCAGAAAATCTAAAGTATATTTTATCCTGTCGTGGTGGTGTAGAAAATATTGACATGGAAGCGGCAAAAGAAAAGGGTGTGAAGTTATTAATTGCCCAACTCATAATGCATATGCAGTTGCAGAATATACGATTGGAATGATTTTAAATGAATTAAGAAATATCACAAGATCTTGTACAGCATTAAAGAATGGTGAGTGGAGAGAAAAATATCAAAATTCTGAGACACTGACAGAACTAAGAAGCCAGACGATCGGAATCATTGGATTTGGAACGATTGGTCGTCTCGTCATTGAACGTCTGAAAGGTTTTCATCCAACTATCCTTGTTCATGATCCATTTGCAGATGAAGATAAGATTCGAGAAGAAGGATGCAAACCAGTTACAAAAGAAGAACTGATCAAACGATCAGATGTGATCACGATTCATGCAAGGATTAAGGCTGGTGATCCACCAATTATCGGAAAAGAGGAATTTAATCAGATGAAAGAAACTGCTTATTTGATCAATACAGCAAGAGCAGTCGCAGTTGATATGAAAGAACTTTATCATGCACTTTCAGAGCATAAGATCATGGGAGCAGCAATCGATGTATTTCCGACAGAACCTGTTTCAAAAGATGAACCATTGTTGAAATTAGACAATATTACAGTGACAAATCATCAGGGAGGAGCAACCGTAGAATCATATGTGAAGGCACCAGAGATGGTTCTCGATATGTTAAAACATAGTTTAGAATAAAAAATACAATTACAAAGTATAAAAAATAGCTGCTTTAACAATTATTTTCAAAAAAATGTGAAAGAAATTGTAAGCAGACTATTTTTTTGCATTTTTTTTGAAATACTTGAAACTGTTTTTTGAAAAAGTACGATGCTATACTTTAGTTACAGATGAGGTGAACATATGAATAAGAGATCTCGAGAAATATTATCTCAGCTAATTACAAAAACAGAATATAATCAGACAATATCGATTCAAGAGTTGGCAGATACATTTAAAGTTTCAAGCCGAACCATCCGATACGATATTGATCAGATCAATGATTATCTGAAAGAAAATCATTTACAACCATAAATCTTGGAAAAGAGGTGTGATCAACACAGAACCAGATATCACAAAGGCAAGAGAATCTCTTTCGGAAGAAAGGGTTTTATTCTTTTAAACTTTCAAGAGAAGAAAGGGTCAGTTTTGCAGTTGTATTAATGATCGGTTCTGATGATTACATTACATTGTCAGAGATTGCAGATCAGCTGTTTGTAAGCAGATCAACGATCATTCAGGATTTGGAACATATCAAAAACTTTTGCAGAGAGAGACATTTATATGTACTTTCTCATTCCAATAAAGGGTTATTGCTTGAAGGAAGAGAAATCGATAAGCGAAACTTATTGCTCGATATGATTCAGTCAGGAAATAGTATTTTTAAGGTTGAGCCAATTTTTCAGCATTTAACACAGTGTCTTTCAAAGAACTTAAAGATAGATCTGGAAGATATTTCGATAATCGAGAAGATCATTAATGAAGCAGAACATATTTATGGAAGGTTTTTGACAGATCGGTC
>ENA-OQDL01001237-OQDL01001237.1-human-gut-metagenome-genome-assembly--contig:-NODE-1237-length-13182-cov-2.351436_pt1 | contig 13182 bp, 10 predicted proteins | sample MGYA00242782_ERZ504609 | MGnify/ENA primary metagenome ERZ504609 (study PRJEB26092, sample SAMD00036320) | human gut metagenome | host: Homo sapiens | study: EMG produced TPA metagenomics assembly of... | reverse complement strand
CGATTCCTCGAAATTCTATTCCAAGGGAAAGTCGACTCCTTTTGATGAAATGATCTTCAAAAGGGAAGGCGGCAGCTGCCATCGTCAATGGTAAATTTGTGATGAAAAAACGGGGAGGTTTTATAATGAAAAGGTGTCCTCATATTAGAAGAACGGACAGAAATTTTACGGCAATATGCTGATGGATGAACCGGCTGTCGGCGAAGTCGTATTTAATACAGGCATGACAGGTTATCAGGAAACCTTTACGGACCCGTCCTATGCCGGACAGATCATTACCCTGACCTATCCGATTATCGGCAATTACGGCTTGTTCCACGAAATCGAACAGGCTGATCGTCCTTATGCTGCCGGCTTCATCGTCAGTGAACTCTGTGAAGAACCGAGCAACTGGCAGAATGAAGGCCAGCTGTCTACCTTTATTATGACACACCACATCCCCTGCCTCTACGGCGTCGATACGCGTGCCATTACCCGGGCTATCCGCAGCCAGGGGGTCATGAAGGGCGTCATCGTACCGGAAACGATGGAAGAAAGCGCCATTAAAGAACTCTTTGATACGCCCCTTGAAACACAGCTCGTAAAACGCGTCTCGACGCGGGACATCAAGCACATGGGTGACGGCCGCTACCACGTAGCCGTCATGGATTACGGCGCTAAGGGCAATATCCTGCGCGAACTGGTCAATAACGACTGCCGCCTGACGATTTTCCCGGCAACCACTAAGGCTGAAGATGTACTGGCTGTCAACCCCGACGGCATCTTCCTCAGCAACGGCCCCGGCGACCCGAAAGATATTCCCGATATCATCGATACGGTCAAACAGCTCATGGGCAAGAAACCGATTTTCGGCATCTGCCTGGGCCTGCAGCTCATCGGCTTGGCCCTCGGCGGCAAGAGCCGCAAATTGACTTTCGGCCATCGCGGTTCCAACCATCCGGTCAAGGATATCCACACCGGCCGGGTCTACATCACGTCTCAGAATCACGGCTACATCATCGACGAAGATTCCCTTCCGAAAGATAAGGTCGTCATTACCCACCGCAACCTCCATGACAACACTCTTGAAGGTTTTAAAGTTCCGTCCCAGAACATCATGTGCGTCCAGTACCATCCGGAAGCTTCGCCGGGACCGACGGACAATCTGTATCTGTTTACACAATTCGTCAAGATGATGGAGGAAAACTAACATGGTAGAAGGATTGAAGAAAGTACTCGTTATCGGTTCCGGTCCGATTATCATCGGGCAGGCCGCCGAATTTGACTATGCCGGTACTCAGGCCTGCCGCGCCTTGAAAGAAGAAGGGCTGGAAGTCGTCCTTATCAACAGCAACCCGGCGACGATCATGACTGACGAAGATATTGCCGACCGCGTCTATGTCGAACCGATTTCCCTTGACTACGTTACGGAAGTTATCGAAAAAGAACGGCCCGACGGCCTTTTGGCGACCCTCGGCGGTCAGGTCGGCCTCAACATGGCCGTTCAGTTGGCCAATGCCGGCGTCCTTGAAAAATATAACGTCCAGCTCCTCGGTACGCGCCTGTCGGCCATCGAAGAAGCAGAAGACCGTGAATTATTTAAAAAGGCTATGAACGATATCAACCAGCCGGTTCCGGAAAGTGATATCTTTGAAGACGTTCCGTCGGCCATTGAATTTGCCGATAAGATCGGGTACCCGATCATCGTCCGCCCGGCCTTTACCCTCGGCGGTACCGGCGGTGGTATCGCTCACGACGAAGACGAACTGTTCATGATTGCTACTCGCGGCATCAAGCTCAGCCCGATCAACCAGATCCTCGTCGAACGCTCCGTTGCCGGCTGGAAAGAAATCGAATACGAAGTCATGCGTGACAAGGCCGATAACTGCATCATCGTCTGCAATATGGAAAACATCGACCCGGTCGGCGTCCATACGGGCGACTCCATCGTCGTCGCTCCGAGCCAGACCCTGAACGACTTGCAGTATCAGATGCTGCGCACGGCATCCCTCGATATCATCCGCCGCTTGAAAATCGAAGGCGGCTGCAACGTCCAGTATGCTCTCGACCCGAACAGCAACCAGTACTACGTCATCGAAGTCAATCCCCGTGTCAGCCGTTCGTCGGCACTGGCTTCGAAAGCGACGGGCTATCCCATCGCCAAAGTTGCCGCTAAAGTCGCAACGGGCCTTACCTTGGACCAGATCACCAACGCCGTTACGGGCAAGACGACGGCCTGCTTTGAACCGACCCTCGACTACTGCGTCGTCAAGTTCCCGCGCTGGCCTTTTGAAAAATTCGCCTTGGCCGATAAATCCCTGGGCACTCAGATGAAGGCGACCGGGGAAGTCATGTCCCTGGACCGCTGCTTTGAAGGGGCTCTGCTTAAAGCCGTCCGCTCTTTGGAAATCGGCGTCAATTACATTTCCATGAAGAAGCTGGAAAGTAAGTCTCTCATCGACATCGTCGAACTCCTGCAGAAGCAGGATGATGAACGGCTGTTCGTCGTCGCTCAGGCTCTGCGCCTCGGCATCAGCGAAGAAAAAATTTCACTACATCACCGGTTACGACCTGTGGTTCCTCCATAAAATCAAGAACATCATCGATGTGGAATTTGATCTCCAGCGCAATAACTTGACTATCGACAACGTTCGTTTGGCCAAACGATACAGCATGCCGATGCCGTCATTGCCGGATTTACGAAAAAGACGGAAGAAGAAGTCCGTCAGTTCCGCGTCGACCACGGCATTACGCCGACCTTTAAAATGGTCGACACCTGCGCTGCTGAATTCGAAGCGGCTACGCCGTACTACTATTCCTGCTATGCTACGGAAGATGAAGTCAAACCGCTCGGCAAGAAGAGCGTCATCGTCCTCGGTTCCGGCCCGATCCGCATCGGCCAGGGCATTGAATTCGACTACTGCTCCGTCCATTCCGCCTGGGCCCTGCGCAAGGCCGGCATGAACAGCATTATCATCAATAATAACCCGGAAACGGTCAGCACCGACTTCGATACGTCGGACAGCCTGTACTTCGAACCGCTCATGGTCGAAGATGTCATGGCTGTCGTCGAAAAGGAAAAGCCCGTCGGCGTCATCTGCCAGTTCGGCGGCCAGACGGCCATTAACTTGGCGGCACCGCTCGCTAAACGCGGCGTCACTGTCCTCGGTACCTCTGTAGACGGCATGGACCGGGCAGAAGACCGGGAACGCTTCGATGAAGTCCTGGCTAAATTGAACATTCCTCGTCCGGACGGCCGCATCGCTACCAGCGATAAAGAAGCCATGAAGGTCGCTTCGGAATTGGAATTCCCCCTCATCGTCCGCCCGTCATACGTCCTCGGCGGCCGGGCTATGGAAATCGTCTACAATGAAAAAGAATTGGAACGCTACCTCCGCGAAGCCGTCATTGCCTCGCCGGACCATCCGATTCTCATCGACGAATACATGGTAGGCCGTGAAGTCGAAGTCGACGCCGTCGCCGACGGAACTGACGTCTACATTCCGGGCATTATGGAACAGGTCGAACGGGCCGGCGTCCATTCGGGCGACTCCATTGCCGTCTATCCGCCGCAGCACCTCGACGACGATATGATCGCCCAGATCGTCGACTATACGACGCGCATTTCCCTGGAACTCCAGGTCAAAGGCTCGGTCAACATCCAGTTCGTCGTATCGCGGGGCAAATTGTACATCATTGAAGTCAACCCGCGTTCGAGCCGTACCGTTCCCTTCCTCAGTAAGGTAACGCACTTCCCCATCGTCGAAATTGCAACCCGCATCGCCCTTGGCGAAACCTTGAAGGACATGGGCCTTCACAGCGGTCTTATGCCGGCGAAGAAACACGTTGCCGCCAAGGCCCCGGTCTTCTCCTTCAGCAAGATTGGCTTAGCTGAAATCGCTCTCGGGCCTGAAATGAAATCGACAGGTGAAGTCATGGGTATCGGCCACTCCTACTCGGAAGCCTTATACAAGGCTGTCAACGGGGCTAAGATGAAGATTCCTGCCGGCGGCACGATTTTGGTTACCGTCGCCGACCGCGATAAAGCCGAAGCCCTGCATCTGGCGGAAGGCTTTAAGGAACTGGGTTACCACATCATCGCCACGGAAGGTACCGGATCCTACTTCAACGATCACGGCATGCCCGTCGACATCGTCCGCAAGATTCATGAAGGCGGCCAGAACATCGCTACCATGATTCGCAACGGCAAAATCGACTTGGTACTCAATACCTTGACCTACGGCAAGCATCCGGAACGCGACGGCTTTAACCTCCGCCGCATGGCTGTTGAATTGGCCGTTCCCTGCCTGACCTCCCTCGATACGGCTCGCGAAGTCCTGCGCGTCTTTGCCAATAAAGGTAAGAACGACGGCTATCATCACGTCGCAGCCCTTCAGGATTACGATATGGAATAAAATTTTCACGGACACAGTCTGATGATAAAGAAGTCTCTCATGAATATGAGAGACTTCTTTTTTTCATGCCGGCGGTTTTGATATGGAGAAGGCACTGCCGGAGACGGTTTTTATCCGTATGAATTATGCTATAATAAACCGTAATGACAGAAAGGATGATGATCATGAACGTAAAACACAGCTTATTGACAGCGGCCGTTGGTGCCGCCTTGACCTTTGGCAGCGTCTTCGGTGCCCAGGCCTCTTCAACAGCCCCTTAGCAGCCAACAGCAATTACCGGCCCATTAACTTCGGCATGGGCTATGAAATGTACGTCGATCTCAGCTCTTTAGAGACCATCAAAGATAATGGACAGGGATGGATTTTCAAGGTTAACCTGTTCCGTTCACCCGAAGATTCGGGGCGTATCGAAGGCACGTATCCTTTGACCTATAAAATTTTCCGCGGCCAGGCCTGGATCTACAATGACTCTACCAATACCTGGCTGGAAATCCCCATGCGGAAGAAACAGTTGAAGCATAAGGATATTGCCGACTTCGTGACGGTCAACCTCTGTTATCGCCAGAAGACGGGCCAGTATTTAAACGATGACTACGGCTATGCTCAGGGAATGGAGCGCTACTACAAGGGGGAGTCGTAACGGAGGCGGCTGTTCATATTCCGGCACCGCTCAAGGCCGGTGACTATATCGGCATCGCGGCACCGGCAACGCATGACGAGGGGCAGGATATTTCAAGGGCGGTGGCCCGCCTGACGCAGGCCGGATACCGGGTAAAGATGATGCCGACGGTATCCGGTGCCTACGGATACTTTTCCGGAACGGACGACGCACGAGCTCGGGATATCAATGCTTTATTCCATGATGATGACGTAAAGGCCATTGTCTGCCTCAACGGCGGCTACGGCTCGGCTCGTATCCTCGATAAGCTCGATTACGACTATATGGTGTCCCGTCCGAAATGGGTCGTCGGCTTCAGTGATATTACGGCCCTTCAGGTCGCCTTATGGGAAAAGAGCCGCCTGGTTACGGCCAACGGTCCCTTGATGGTTACCTTAGGCGGTTCGAATGATTATACAGCGAATCAATTCTTTAACGGATTAAAACGAGCATCATGGCGCGGTGCCTTGGCACTTCCGGTCGGCCGGACACTTACGACCATCAACACGGGAACGGCCAAAGGCCCCATTGTGGGCGGTAATTTGACGCTGCTTGCATCTCTCGTCGGTACACCCTATGCCCTCGACGGCACGGGGTGTATTTTGGTGCTCGAAGATACGGGCGAAAGCTCATACCGCATCGACCGCATGATGAATCAGCTCTGGCAGAGCGGCCTCTTGTCCCGTGTGTCGGCCATTGTATATGGCGATTTTTACGGCATCCTCCCACGATGACGGTGACTTTACGACTGATGAAGTGCTGGATTATTATGCTCATCTGGCCCGGGTGCCGGCCATCAAGGGACTGCCTGTCGGCCATACTGCCGATAAGGCCTTTATCCCTTATGGCATTACGGCGTATCTCGATGCCACTGGACCGGAGGCCTCCTTATCCTTTCAAGAATGACGTATCGTGACGAAAAGTTATAATAATAATTATGTAAAAACAATGCATATTTTATTGACAAAACATTTTAATTCAACTATAATGAATTAAAATTCAATAAAACATGAAGGTATAAGCTATTTTGAAGTATAGATTGTTTTTTTCCGGGAGTGATGCATTGTGAAGACGAAAGTATTTATAGATGGACATGAAGGGGACGACAGGCCTTCGGATTCATGAACCGCCTGAGCCGCGTCAGGATATCGAATTGATTCCCATTGCTGACGAAAAAACGAAAAGATCCCGATGCCATCCGCGCCTGCATGAAAGACGCCGACATCGCCTTCCTCTGCCTTCCCGATGATGCGGCTGCCGAAGCCGTCAAACTGGCAGAAGGCTGCCAGGTGCGCCTCATCGATACGTCGACGGGGCGGCGGGTGGCCCCGGGCTGGACCTACGGATTTCCGGAACTGTCCAAGGAACAGGCTGCCGCTATTTCTAAGAGCGATTTCGTCGGCAATCCCGGCTGCCACGCCAGCGGCGCCATCTCTATTTTACAACCCTTGACGGCCGTAGGTTTGGTGCCGGCCGATTATCCGGTGACAGCCTTTTCCCTAACCGGATACAGCGGCGGCGGTAAGAAGATGATTGCTCAATATGAAGGGGATAAAAGTGATGATCTATTCGCACCGCGGCAATACGGCCTGGGCCAGCAGCATAAACATTTGAAAGAAGTCGTTTCTATCTGCCGCTTGGCACAGGAACCGGTCTTCACACCCATCGTCGACGACTATTACAGCGGCATGGAAGTGATGATTCCCTTTTTCAGTCATCTGTTGACGAAGAAGGTCACGGCCAAAGATGTGTGGGATATATTAGCTGAGCATTATGACGGCTGCCCCTTCATTCACGTCCTCGATTTCGGGACCGATAAGGGCGGCTTTATCAGTGCCAATGAAATGAGCGGCTACGATGATATGGAAATCGTCGTAACCGGCAATGACCAGCGCATTATGGTCACGTCGTTATTCGATAATCTGGGCAAAGGGGCCTCCGGTGCTGCCATCCAGAATATGAACCTCATGATGGGCATCGATGCCGTGACAGGATTACAGTTAAAACATTAGAAAGGTGGAGTCAGTATGAGTCAGGTTTATGATAACTTTGGCGTACCGCAAGGATTTCAGGCTGCCGGTACGTACAGCGGATTATGCAGCAGCCGGGTTAAATTGGATGTCGCTATGATCGTAAGCCGACGAGACTGCTCCATCGTGACCGATACGCCCCAGGGTATGACGGCTCGTTCCGGAAAAATCCTGGTCCTGCACAATGGGACGGCCCTTCCTGACGGACCGCGCGGCCTTGAAATTTCAGAGGAAGTCTGTCAGGCTGTCGGCACCTGCGTCGATGAAGCCCCGGCTTCGGTAGCCCTCGTCGCCAGCGGTACTAAGGGCCGGTACTTTCGCCCGTCGCTCTTGATTCACAGCCTGAAAAATCTGACGGCCGGTCTCGATACGGATAGCGAGCCCGTAGAAGCGGTAATCGACAACGGCGGTGATGTATCTTCTGAAACGGTCTTCCTGGCAGAAAATTCAGGGGCCTTAAGCGGCATCGCGGCTGACGGGACGGCGGACTGTGACGGCTTATGCGTCATCATGACCGATGCGTCAGTCGACGGGACTATGATTGAAAAGGCCTTGACTCAGGTCAAGGCCGATATGGATACGGAGCATTTCACCTTCATCGTCATGGCCAATTGGGGGAGCCGGCGCACAGCCGGTCGGCCATGATGCGTTGGCAGGGGGATCGAAGCGTTACTGGTAAAATTAGGCTTTCAACATGTCTTGAAAGCGTGCAGTTAAATAGGGGGAAGACAATAGATGTTCAAAAGAAGTGATCTCGTATCGGAAGATGTAAAAGCAGTGACCAATGCCCAAAAGGCACAAATTTTAATGAATGCTCTGCCATATATTAAAAAATACAGCGGGAAAACGGTCGTCGTCAAGTACGGCGGCAATGCCATGATCAATGAAGACTTGAAGCGATCGGTCATGGGGGACATCGTTCTCTTGAATCTCATCGGCGTCAAAGTGGTTCTCGTCCACGGCGGCGGCCCGCATATCAAGTCGGCCCTGGATCAGCTCGGCATCGAATCGAAGTTCATCAACGGTCTGAGAGTGACCGATGAAGCGACGATGAAGGTTGTCCAAATGGTACTGGCCGGCCAGGTCAATAAGGATTTAGTCAATCTCATCGGCTCCATCGGCGGCAAGGCTATCGGTCTTTGCGGCATCGACGACCAGATGATCAAGGTCCGCAAACAGAGCGACGAACTGGGCTACGTCGGGCGCATTACCGACGTCGACGTATCCATCATTCAAGATAACCTCGATAAGGGATACATTCCCGTCATCTCGACAATCGGTACCGATACGGACGGACAGGCTTACAACATCAACGCCGATACGGCCGCCGCTCAGATTGCCGGGGCCCTTAACGCCGAATGTATGCTGTCCATGACCAATATCGACGGCGTCCTCAAAGATCCGTCTGATCCCGATTCATTGTTGACGGAAATCACCCTTGAACAATCTCGTCAGTTAGAACAGGACGGGATCATCGCCGGCGGTATGATTCCCAAAGTACAGTGCTGCACGGACGCCATCAAAGCCGGCGTCAAGCGGGTGTTCATCATCAACGGCACCGTGCCTCATGCCATCCTCATCGAAATGCTGACCGAAGAAGGCTTGGGGACGATGTTCGTCGGCCACTATTCCTTAGGAAAGTAAGGCTGTTGGGGAAAAAGGTTGTTAGCCCTGATTCGGGTAAAAAGGAGATAAAAACAATGGCAGAAGATTATAAAGCTCTTGATAAAGAATATATCGTCAATGTCTACAATCGGATCGGTGCCGTCCTCGACCACGGCAAGGGCGCGATTTTTATACGACGTCGACGGGAAAAAATATATCGATCTCAGTGCCGGCATTGCCGTCAATATTTTTGGCGTCTGTGATGATGAATGGACGCAGGCTGTGGAAACGCAGCTCCATAAATTGAGTCACATTTCAAACGTCTTCTATACGGAACCGCAGACCGTCCTGGCGGAAAAACTGTGCCAAAAGACGGGTATGAAGAAGGTCTTCTTCTCTAATTCCGGGGCCGAAGCCAATGAATGCGCCATTAAGACGGCGCGGAAATATTCTCATGACAAATACGGCGACGGCCGCCATACGATCATCACCTTGAAAAACAGCTTCCACGGCCGTACCTTAGCGACCTTGACGGCCTGCGGCCAGGAATCACTTCATCAGGATTTCGGCCCCTTCGTCGACGGTTTCGTCTACGCCGAAGCCGATAATTTTGACGATGTCAAAAACTTATGCGAAACGAATCAGGTCTGCGCCATCATGATGGAAATGGTTCAAGGCGAAGGCGGCGTCCATCCTCTTGATAAGGATTTTGTTAAACAAGTGGCCGCTTATGCCAAAGCCCATGACATCCTGATCGTCGTCGATGAAGTCCAGACCGGTAACGGCCGTACGGGCTACCTCTATGCTTATATGGGCTACGGCATTGAACCGGATATCGTCTCGACGGCCAAGGCCATCGGCGGCGGCCTGCCCTTGGGCGTCACCATGTTTGCCGCTTCGACGGAGAAGACACTGACCGACCATACCCACGGCTCGACCTTTGGCGGCAACCCGATCTGCACAGCCGGCGCCATTTCCATCATCGACCGCCTGACGCCGGGAATTGATGGAAGAAGTAAGCAGAAAAAGGGTCAGTATATCAAAGAGAACTGGAACCGTGCCAACACGTCGACCACGTCTCCGGCATGGGCCTCATGATCGGCATTGCCCTTAAGGATAAAGACCTGAGCGACGTCGTTGAAGGCTGCGTCGAAAAAGGCGTCCTGGTCCTCACGGCCAATGGCTTGGTCCGCCTCCTGCCGCCCCTCAAATCCCTTGGGATGACTTGAAAGAAGCCGTTGCCATCGTAAAGAAGGTCATCGATAAATAATTACATCCATCGTTTTGCTGAAGCAGTCTCTGACGGGGCTGCTTTTTTGCTGCATAGGGCCGCCGTCTTGCTATTGATCGGTGAATTTCGTACAATATGGCTATACCGGTAATTGGGTATTTTTTTGAAGTCAATAAGGAAGGCCATACATGAAACATTTAAAGATAGCTTACAGTTTTGACGTACAATATTATTTTGTCGACAGTGACCGGGACATCGTGCCCATCGAAGAGACGGACTTTACCGATGTTGCCGTAGCCGTCCTGTCCGATCAGGATTTTGATTATATCGATGCCATTGAGGAGACCGGTTTCGGCATTCCCATTATGGTCATCATGCCCGGCGGCGAGAAGCTGCCCGAATCGTATATCGATAAGGTCGACGTCGTCTTTACGGAAGAAATGGTCAATAAGAGCCGCTGCATTGCTGCTGCCGAACGCCTTGCCAGCCGCTATGAACAGACGGTGCTGCCGCCGTTTTTTGCCGACCTCGTCGACTACGTCAGTGAAAAGAATACGCCTTTTGACTGCCCGGGCCACCAAGACGGCTTATTTTTTAAAAAGCATCCTGCCGGCCGGTATCTCTACGATTTCTACGGACCCCATATTTTCCAGTCCGATATTTGTAATGCCGACGTCACCTTAGGCGACTTGCTCATCCACGAAGGGCCGGCCCTTGAAGCCCAGGATTTTGCGGCCGAAGTATTCCATGCTGACAAGACTTACTTCGTCCTAAACGGTTCGTCATCCGCCAATAAGGTCGTGGCCAACGCCTTGTTGGCACCGGGGGACTTAGTCCTCTATGACCGCAATAACCACAAGTCCGTTGCCATCGGTGCCCTCATTCAGGCCGGGGCCGAGCCAGTCTATTTGGAGACGGCCAGAAACCCTTACGGCTTCATCGGCGGCATCGACGACCACTGCTTTGACGAAGGATATCTGCGCAAGCTGGCAGCCGAACGAAATCCCGAAAAGGCAAAATCCAAACGGCCCTTCCGTTTGGCCGTCATCCAGCTCGACACCTATGACGGCACGCTGTACAACGCCCGTTACGTCGTCGACCGCATCGGCCATCTCTGCGACTACATCCTCTTCGATTCAGCCTGGGCCGGCTATGAGCAGTTTATCCCTATGCTCAAGGACTGCTCGCCCCTCCTCCTCGACTTGCATGACGACGATCCGGGCATCCTCGTCGTCCAGTCGGTCCATAAACAACAGGCCGGCTTTCTCAGGCTTCGCAGATCCACAAAAAGGATATCACATCCACGACCAGTCGCGGTATTGTAACCATAAGGTCTTTAACAATTCATTTATGGCCAATGCCTCGACGAGTCCTTTTTATCCCATGTTTGCACCATTGCCGTCAACGCCAAGATCCATGCCGGTGCCGCCGGCCGCAAGATGTGGCTGGACTGCGTGAAACTGGGCATCGATGCCAGAAAGGATATCCTGCGCCGCTGCCATTATATCCGGCCCTTTGTGGCACCTGCGGTTCACGGAAAGCCGTGGCAGGACGGGGATACCGATGAGATGGCCCATGACTTGGCGTACTTTACCTTTGAGCCCGGTGCCAAGTGGCATGCCTTTGAAGGCTATGGACCGGACCAGTACCTCGTCGACCCGTGCAAGCTCTTTACTTACGACGCCCGGCAATCGATGCTGAATCTGGGGGAATATGAAGATTTTGGAATCCATGCCAATATTCTGGCGACGTACCTGCGAGGGAACGGTGTCATTCCGGAAAAATGCGACTTAAATTCGATTTTATTCCTTTTGACACCGGCCGAAAATAAGAATAAGATGCGCCTCCTCGTGTCTCAATTGGTCCGCTTTGAACGTTTCGTCGATCACGACGTCCCCATGCAGGAAGTCCTCCTCGGCGTCTACAATTCCCATCCGGACCGCTATGCAGGCTATACGATTCGCCAGCTTTGTCAGGAAATGCATGACTTCTATAAATCTCATCAGGTCAAGGATTTACAGAAAAAATTGTTCCGTCGGGAATACTTCCCGGAATACGTCATGAGTCCCCAAGACGCCCATCACGCCTTCGTCCGCGGGCAGGGCGAATTGGTTTCTTTGGACAACATCGAAGGCCGCATCGCCCTTGAAGGTGCCCTTCCGTATCCGCCGGGCGTCCTCTGCGTCGTACCGGGTGAACGCTGGTCGAAGACGGCTGTCCAATATTTCAAGGCCCTTGAAGAAGGCTTGAACGAACTGCCGGGCTTTGCTTCGGAAATCCAAGGCGTCTATTTGGAGAAAGAAGATGACGGCCGCATCCACGCCTATGGCTACGTCCTAAAGGAATAAGCTTGTACATGAAAAAACACGATTTCTTCCTTAAGCGGGAGAAATCGTGTTTTTGATTGCGTATCTTACAACAGGTTTTTGACGGCATCGGAAATCCGTTTGGCGATGTCGGGATTGTTCATGGTGTAGACGTGGATGCCGTCGACGCCGTTGGCCAGAAGGTCGGCAATTTGGTCGATGGCATAGGTGATGCCAATATCGTACATGGCATCCGGTTTATCGCCGTATTTGGCAATGGCCCGCTGGAATTTGATGGGCAGGGTGGCGCCGCACATGGCAATCATGTTTTCGATTTGGCGCTTATTGGTGACGGGCATGATGCCGGCTTCGATGGGAACCTTGATGCCGGCGATTTCACAGCGTTCGAGGAAGCGGTAAAATACGGCATTGTCAAAAAACATCTGGGAAATCAGTTCGCTGGCCCCGGCATCGACTTTGGTCTTTAAGTTGCGGATGTCGGCGGCGACGGTCTTGGCTTCAGCATGGCCTTCAGGATAGCAGGCACCGATGATGTTGAACTCCGGAGCCTTTTCTTTGATGAAGGCGATGAGGTCGCTGGCGTGTTCGAAGCGGTGAGTTCGTTCTCTTCCCGGAGTTTCGTCGCCGCGAAGGGCTAAGATGTTTTCGATGCCTCGATCCTTCAGATCCTGTAATGTTTTGAGCGCCTCTTCTTCGGTAAGGTAAATGCAGGGCATATGGGCTACGGTTTCGCAGCCCAGATTTTTTATATATGTTGCGACTTCCGTTGTGCGGTTGCCGCCGTTGCCGCCGGCTCCGCAGGTCACGCTGATGAAGTCCGGCCGGATCTTGCTCAGTTCATCGAGCGTCGGGTAGACGGTTTCGATGGGCGTATCTCGCTTTGGCGGGAAAACTTCGAACGAAAAGACCGTCTTCTTGGCAAAAAGCTCATGAGTAT
>ENA-OQDL01001234-OQDL01001234.1-human-gut-metagenome-genome-assembly--contig:-NODE-1234-length-13202-cov-13.824627_pt1 | contig 13202 bp, 8 predicted proteins | sample MGYA00242782_ERZ504609 | MGnify/ENA primary metagenome ERZ504609 (study PRJEB26092, sample SAMD00036320) | human gut metagenome | host: Homo sapiens | study: EMG produced TPA metagenomics assembly of... | reverse complement strand
TTTTTTTGTACGAATTTTCGGTCAAACTTCACGATGATTTTTTCCGGCTTATGCGCTTTATCCAAAGGTAATATCCTGTAAGTGGTAAAATACCTCCTACGAATGCAGACAGAAAATATAGAACACGGGTTATGATACCTCCCCATTGTCCGGTGTGGAATGAATATATGATTCCTTTCATCTTGCTGGATATAGGTTGTTCATTGGTATCATAGATTGTTATTTCTGTAATTTTTCCAGTATGAGCATCAAATAATGCTGTGTCACCTTTCCGTTTTCCTGTCTGAATGATCTGTGCATTATTTTTGTTTAACTGGATTGTGCCATAGCTGTTATACTTTGTTTGCAGTTCCGTCAGGGCAGTATCCCAGGCCAGATAGTTTGTTTGCTCTGCTCGCTTTCTTTTTTCTTTATTATTATGTCCTTCTCCATGTGCGGCAGTCTGCTGTGGCTGTTCGGTAGAAGCACCAAAGAGTGCATAAAATCCGGTACGATACCATCGGAACGACCACGTTAGTCCGGTAAGAGCCATGATTAGCAGAAAGATGGTTGCATAGAAACCTAATGATACATGACTGTCGTACCAGAAATGGAACCAGCCTTTGTTGCATGATAATTTAAGCCGGTTTTGCAGACTTTTGCGGCTACGGGGCCACCAGATTACTAAACCTGATATCAGAATAACCACCATGAGCAGGGTACTTATGCCTACAATGGTTTTTCCTGTTGACGGAGCTCCTTTCTGAGCAGGAGCATCCAGTAGCCAGCGATGCAATTTGCGGACAGTCTGGAAGAAAGAACTTCCTTCTACCCATCCGTTTATTTCTCCCGAATAGGGATTAATACTTAACTGGCGGCGTCCGGCATTTTTAAAGCTTACCATCCAGGCTTCTTCAGGATTTTGGGCTGTTTGCAGGCTGTTTACTTCCAGGGTATCACTTATTTGGTTGTTGATAAGTGCGACAATCTGCGAAGGTTTTAGCGGCGTAGCCCCTTCTGTATAGTCTACGGTATATAGATGAGGACTGACTGCACGGGTTATTTCCTTCTCGAATACCAGGAGTGCCCCTGTCAGGCAGACAATTGAAATAATCAGCCCGACAGGAACAGATATCCATAAGTGTATTTGTTTGAATAATTTTCTCATTGTTGTGTTTTAGAATGATTTTGGTGACAACATGCCTACAGCAGCAACTTCATCTGCTACGATACTTACACCTTTAGTTGCCGTTGCCGTTGTCGGATCAATTTTATACAGAGCCGGACTACTGCCATCGTTTGTTACTACAGGAATATAGGCTACTCCGTTTGTACAGAAAGGAGCTCCTAGCGACGTTATGCTACTTTGTTGTGGCATGCCGCTTGATACAGTTGTAAGTTTTCCCTCTTCGGCCTTGAAAATGGCAAGTTCGGTTACAACAGCATTTTTTCCGGTCATCATACCTGCAACTCCATCAGTGTACATTTGCAGAAGGAAGTAGTCTTGAGTAATATGCCAGCATCGGAACATTGGCTTTTTACTGCCCAGTTCTTCCAGATTATAGTAATAGCTTGAGTCGAAAGTTGTTTCTCCTGCCTTGATACGCATTACTCCTGAAGGGAGTGTACCGGTAACTTTTTTCAGATCGCTGGAAGAAGTTGCTGTACGTCCATATCCTGGAGAGAAAACATACAAGTCGCCGTTGTCGGCAGCCCAGATTGTCTGATAATATTGAGAACGGTTTCTTCCACAGGCAAATCCGATTTTGTCTGTTTCTACAATGGTCGGTGTTTCATCGAAGCTGCTTCCGTTGTAGATTGCGATGAATGCCTTATCTGGATATTGGGTAGACGGTATTTGTCCTGCCGTATACGAACCTGAACCGGTTCCTCCATCAGATTTGGCAACTAAGTCAGTGTCTGTTATTTTATCGGGATATGTATTGACACCGTAATGACTCATTCCCATCGGAATGACCGAGGTATAAAGTTTATTGTTTGCTTCTACAAATCCGGCGAAGCTGACAAACTCACCATTTCCGAGAAAGTCTTCTGCAATCTGTGTACCTGTAGTTGTTTTACCATTTGTAGCGTTCAGATAATTGAACTGAATATATTTGGCATAATGTTCTCCGTCTGTTTCTTTGTTCCCGTCGTTGGTAGAGGCTGTTATGACATTGTTTCCCCAAATACCATATGTAGTAATTCGGTTAAAAGTGTAAGAGTTATATTCAACTGGTTTACCGGTAGACTGGCTCAATATATACGATGCACCGGTTCCAGCCTCTCCATTATTGTATTTTAAGCTGAACAGATAATTTGTTCCGTAAAATACCCAGTAAGATCCTCCGATAGTTTCAGTTCCACTTCCTATGGAGGTGACACTTCCTTCATCAAGCGATTCGGCTGTAATGAGATAAGTTGCATCACCGGTTTTTGCTGCAATTACATATTTATCAGTTTCGGTTACTGAACCTCCTGAATTTCCATTTGAATATTCATCGCTGCATGAACTGAACAGGCTGCTTGAGCAGACTGCTATTGCCAGGGCATGTGTAAAATACTTTTTTTGCATGTTCTTTTATGTTTTAGTTTAATTTATTTTCCGAAATTCACTCTTATTTTTCCATAAAAAGCTCGCCCTGCTTTTTGCAGGCTGAAATTATCATACAGTTTGGCATTAGTCAGATTCCGACATTCGAAAGAGAGATTGTAACGGCCTCCTTTCAAACTGTATCCGATACTGAGATTATGTGAAATCTGTTCAGGTACACGGATTTTGGTTGTCGGATCTCCCAGATTCTCCCAGTATAACGGAAATTCATGCTGGTAGTATCCGTCGTAACCCAATGTCAGTACATTCCCTTTGTCAAACAGATCATGCCAGGTAAACGAAGCATCGAAGTTAGCATACAAGTAAGGCTGGTTAGGTATACGCTGGCCATAAGTCAGACTTTCCTGCTGTGTACCTCCTGCACGGTATTTTTCTTCGTCGCGTGCATTCATGGAATTGAACGTTCCTCCAATGTTGAACCACCGTGAATAATTGTATCTCAGTGAGATATTATATCCTTTAGTTTTTACCCTGCCGTGATTTTCGTAATATCCGAAACTCATATTGCTTACTTGTGAAAGTCCTCGCTTGATATAGTCTTTCGTATCGCGGTAGATGAGGCTTCCTTCTACGTAAATGGCATGTTTGCCAATATGATAAGCATAACTCAGATTCAGGTTGAAGTTATCGCTTCTTTCTGGTTTCAGATCGGCTTTTCCTGCTTCCAGGTCTTCATCACCGAAAAGCTCTTCGGTTGTGGGAAGTCGGTATGCTTTTTCGTAGGATAATTTTGCTTGCAAGTCCTTTATGATAAAATACGTGCCGGCTACTCCATATCCTAATGAACTAAGGTGTTTCTTCAGGGTGGTATAGTTTCCTATTCCATCTGAATTTTGTGATACAGGACCTTCGTTGTACTGGTTATAGTATTTAGTGAAAGCCGAGATATTCCATTTATCGGAAGGCATGTACCGGTATGAGAGTCCGGTGATGTTCTTTCGTGTTTTTTTAGGAATACTGAAATCAGACAGCTTGGAGCTCCCCGAGATATACGAACGTGTAGTACGGTGAAAGGTACTGATTACATGGTTCAGGGTGAAAGTATGTGCTTCTCCTATACGGTAATTGGCTGTAAATGTTCCATTCCAGTTCGTATTTTTCGATTCATTATTCTGATGCGACTGTTCTCCCGGTGTACCGGTATATTTTTTATCTCCCAGCCAGTTGTATTTATAGGCTGCGGTATCAATGTTATGTGTGATGTTATGGTTGTAATTGGCTGTAGCCGAAATATCCAGTCCTTCGATGAGCAGGTTACGCTTACGGTATTCTACTGATGGAACGAACGAGTATCCTTTACGGTGCTTTTGTCCGAATACGACATATTGATATACTCCTGTCTGGATTTCTTTATAGAAGTGAGAATAGTTGAAACTGAATACCAGACGGTCTGCCCAGGTTTTATCCATGACTCCTATTTTACCGATAACAGCTTCATTATGAAATGTATCGTTAAAACGTTTTACATGGTATATTTTATTTTTATCTGTACTCTCGGTAATACCGTCTTCACCAAACTCGGTAATGTAATTGTCGATATAATAATCATTGTCAGAATAATTCTGGAAAGCATTGATTTCATACATCAGTCCATTCTTGAATGTCTGACCGAAGTTTACATACGATTTATGTGTATTGAATGAACCATATGAATATGAGGCGTCAAAAAACCAGTTGCGGCGTTTCTTGTTGGTTACAATGTTGATAACTCCTCCCAACGCATCTGTTCCGAAGCCTACAGGCACAACACCTTTGTATACTTCAATGCGTTCGGCAAAATTTACAGGAATATTGTTCAGATCGAAAGCTGTTCCTGCTCCTTCCTGGGGAACACCATCGATAAAGACTTTTACATGCTTACCACTGAATCCGTCCAGCATCAGCTGCATATCCGATCCTACACCACCCGATTCGCGAAGTTTCATTCCGGGAAGTTGGCTTAAGGCTTCACTTAGGCTTTTAGTTGAGTTATGAAGCTCTTTTGTATCGACTGCTACAGCATTGAAAGCTGATTTTTTTACACGGTTTACTCCGGTAGATGTTACTACCACTTCGTCCAGTTCTGTAACTGAAGGTTTTAGCACAACTGTTTGTTTATTACGCTCGTTTGGTACGATTTCTATCGCTTTTTCGTATGTTTCAAAGCCTACGGCTGAAATAATCAGCGTATATTTTCCTGCCGGTGCGTGTAAATGGTAAATGCCTTGTTCGTTGGTAGTACATCCATACTGTGTACCTTTTAGATATACAGTAGCAAAATCGATAACGCTTTTATCGGTTGATACTACTTTACCTGACAGTAATGTGCGTGGTTGTGCAAAAAGAGAAGCAGAATAAATAACTGCTATTAAAATGAGTATGCCGTTTTTTATCATTAATTCTTTTTTCCTTAAAAATTATACCTGTTATACCTTTTAAAAACCATTTTATTCGATGGTGCAAAGTTATTCAGGCAGGAAAAAAGAATCAATCGCAAAAATTTGGTATTTGTCTGGCTGAAAATCTCAGATATAACTAAAACAGCAATACCTAAAAGTTGGTATTATGCTGTTTTTAGTCGAATACTTTAAACGTATACCCTTGTTCCAGCAGCCATTCTATAGACCGGGGAAGAGCATACTTCATGCGTGGTTCTGATTTAATTGAATCGTGGAAGGTGATAATGGAACCGTTGCGAACATAGCGTTTTACTATTTCGAATACTTGTGGTCCGTTTAAATGCTTGCTATAATCGCGGGTTACCAGATCCCACATTACGATGCGGTATTTTTTCTTTAATACCATGTATTGAAGCCATCGCATGTGTCCGTGTGGCGGACGGAATAAATCTGTGTGGAGATATTCGTTTGCCTTGTCTGTATTAGCGAGGTAATTTTTGCTGAGAAACTCAAATCCACGGATATGATTGAATGTATGATTTCCTATGCGGTGTCCGCGCTCTACTACCATACGAAATTCAGCGGGGTGTTTGCGTACATTATCACCGACCATGAAGAAAGTAGCTTTTATGCCATATTTGTCCAGCAAGTCGAGCACCCATGGGGTTATTTCGGGGATGGGGCCGTCATCGAATGTCAGATAAACCGATTTTTCATTTTTATCCATACGCCACATAGCGCTGGGGTATAGCATACGTAAGATTTGAGGAGGTTGTTCTATTAACATGAATCGATTAACTCTTTGTTAGTTAGCGATGAAAAAAGAAAATCACAGAGGAACAAGTTTATTCGGTTACAAGGTTTTGTTCCTCTGTGTTTTCTATATATTGATTATATGATAATCTTATTTGTTTTCCTGATGCGTTCCACCTACACGACTTTCAAGCAATTGGTATAATTGTTCAAACTTTTGTGCATAGTGGGCTGCCGATTCTGGTTCTTTGCCTGTTTTAGCATCTTTCAGATTCGATAAAGATTTACATACATCATCCAGAATGTAGAAATGACGCATGCATTCTTCATACGATCCGGCAAAACGGTCATTGTCAAGGCTCAGATACCAAGCTGCATATTCTACTGAGTTGTTTGCCAGCTGCTCAAGGATATTTTCAGCTTTCTGTGTTTGTCCCAACTGGATATAGTTGTCAGCCATTTCTTTAGAACTGCTGTATATATAGTCGTGACGTACAGTTGTACTTGGAATAACCTTTTCACAGTAATCTAGCACTTTCAGTGCTTTGTCTTTCTTGCCTTCCTTTATTAACTGGCTGGCAAGCTGAACAAACAAGCGGCGGTGAGTATCACACATACGGAGTACAGTTTCGTCTAGATAGATATCCGGATTGTCAATTCCTCCAAACTTGAACTTGTTCATCAGATTATCGTACATCTTCTCGCTGTCAATGCGGCGTCCCAGTTTGGCATTGTCAAACGGAGTAATACGATAGGCAAGACCTTCCTGCAAGAAATTGTTTGTCAGATTCAGGTGATTGTCTGCACCTACAGTAATAGCCATGTACATCGGGCGTTCCCAGTTTGTATTGGCAAGCATTTCCAGCATCATCAGTTCGCTCTTATATAACACACGCTTACCTTTGAGTGAAATGCTCATGTAGTCTGGTATAGAATCAGGAACCAGCATACCGGAACGTTTGATAGCCTCTTTGTCCAGTTTAATCACAAGACTGTCTGTTGGAATCATCTGTAAGCCTTCCTTCGGAGAGCGTACCCAGTATTTCAGGATATTTTTCAGTTCGTATGGATTATCTCCAAATTCCTTTTTAGCTTCTTCCGGATTTTGCTTATAATAATTATTGATGGTTTCCATAGCTTCCGGACGTACATATACAGCTTCGTTATGTCCCTGTACGTAATCTATACGTTCCCAGTTGATAGGAACTGAAGGTGATTCATAAGCCGGACGGCGCATCTGGTCGATGTACCAGTCTGTCTGCAGGTAACTGAGGTTACATACACGTACGTCTGTACGGAATCCTTCGGTTTCCTGATTGTACCAAAGCGGGAATGTATCGTTGTCACCATTTGTAAAGATAATCGGGTTTCCTTTATCTTGTACGGTACTCAGATAATTCTGTCCAAAGTCACGACATGTATAACGTCCGCTACGGTCGTGGTCGTCCCATGTCTGACTTACCATTTGTATAGGCACGAGCAGACAAACTACACTAGCTAATATAGCTGCCGGTTTTTCACTCATACGTTTATTCAGCCATTCGGCAATAGCAGCTACTCCCAATCCTATCCAGATAGCAAATGCATAGAATGAACCGGCGTATGCATAGTCACGTTCACGTGGTTGCTGAGGTGTCTGATTCAGATAAAGTACAATGGCAAGACCTGTCATAAAGAACAGGAAGAATACAACCCAGAACTGCTGGATTCCTTTTTCTCCCTTATATGCTTGCCAGAACAGACCGATAAGTCCGAGTATCAAAGGAAGACAATAGAATACGTTGTGCCCTTTGTTGTTTTTCAACTCAGAAGGCAGTAAACTCTGGTCGCCTACCAGGTACTTGTCAATGAACGATATACCTGTTATCCAGTTACCATGTTCTATTTCACCTTGTCCCTGTATATCATTTTGACGTCCGGCAAAATTCCACATGAAATAACGCCAGTACATATAGTTCAACTGATAAATAAAGAAGAACTTAATGTTATCCCATTGAGTAGGAATCTTCACCATTAGCATTTCTCCACATTGGTCGTAGGGTACTTGTCGTCCTTCTACTCCTCCCAACCAGTCTTCATAAGCTTTGGCATGATCAGGACCCCACATGCGTGGGAAAAGCATATTCTGAGCGTACTTGTATTCCGTTTTATTGCGTACAACTTCATAACTGTCTTTTTCATCCGGGCGTTCTTTTTCCTTACGCTGGTATACCGGAGCTCCTTCAGTCATGTCGTATGTACAGCCTCCGTCTACTTCCTTTAATGCTATTTTGGAAGCATAAGTCTGACCGTAGAACAATGGGCGTGTACCATATTGTTCACGTCCCAGATATTCTCCCAGTGTGAAGATATCTTCTGGAGAGTTCTGGTCCATAGGTGTATTTGCCGATGAACGGATTACGATGACTGCGTATGAAGAATATCCTACAACAATCATCATCAGGCTTAATAGGAATGTATTTAGCGTACGAGCACTTACACGTAATTTCTCAGGCAAATCGGCAAACAGATAAAAAGCCAGTATTGCCAATACGATGATACCGATCAGCACGCTGCTCCAGCCATGTCCGTAAAAAGGAATACCCACAAGTCCGACAGTTGTCAGGAATGAGATATTCATGAGTTTGCGGCTGCGAACGGTAAAGCTTTCGTATACTCCCCATATAATGCTGGCTGCCAATACTATGATATAGATAATCAAGCCAGTGTTGAAAGAGAATCCCAGACCGTTGACAAACAGCAGCTCGAACCATCCGCCTACCTTTACAATACCTGGAACAATACCGTATAATACTGCTGCTACAAGTACCATTGAACCTATGAGGGCAAGCAGACTGCCTTTGAGGTTAGCATTCGGATTTTTCTTGTAGTAATATACCAGTACAATAGCAGGAATACACAACAGATTCAACAAGTGAACTCCGATAGAGAGACCTGTCAGATAGGCTATCAGGATAAGCCACCGGTCGCTGTGAGCTTCATGTGCACGGTTTTCCCATTTCAGGATTAGCCAGAATACCAGAGCTGTGAACAAGCTGGAGTATGCATATACTTCACCTTCTACGGCACTGAACCAGAACGTATCACTCCATGTGTAAGCAAGAGCTCCTACAAGTCCTGATCCCATGATAGCAATCAGGCGTCCTGTCGTCATGTCTTCTTCACGCGGGCATATTAGCTTTTTTGCCAGATGAGTAATGCTCCAGAACAAGAACAATATACATGCAGCACTCATCAGTGCACTCATAATGTTCACCATTCGAGCTACTTGCGACGGATCACTTGTAAACTGACTGAAAAGATTTGCTGTAAGCATGAAGAAAGGTGCGCCAGGGGGATGACCAACTTCCAGTTTATATCCTGTTGTTATAAATTCGGGACAATCCCAAAAACTGGCGGTCGGCTCTATGGTAGAGCAATAAGTAAAAGCTGCAATCACAAATGCCAGCCATCCAACCAGATTGTTAATCTTATTGTACTGTTTCATGTGAGTTGTTTTATTTCTCATTAAAGTTCATTGTCCGCAAAGATAGTGATAATCTTTTTTTTCATAACAGATTACACCGATTTTCATGGTTTTTAGCATATTGATTTAAAAGAATATGGTATCGGCTTCGTTGCCAGCTTTCATACCCTTTGCATAGATCGTCATACTTTTTTATTGAATCAGTCGTGGTGATGGCATTTCAGCACCCGGTGAGGTAAATCACCATGTCCTAATAATTCGATCGGACAGCCAAAGTGTTCTTCCAGCCATTCTGCGGGGATTTCAGTATCAGGATGGTAATCTAGCGTACCATTGACACAAGCTATCGATTTTACATTTTGCAATACGGTACCGATGTCATGACTTACCAAAATGATAGCACGTTCTTTATTGATTTCTTCAAGGAGTGAATAAAGTTTTGCTTCGAAACGTTTGTCGATATAAGTATTTGGTTCATCCAGTATTACGACTTGAGGATCAGAAACTAATGCTCGGCCTAATAGTGCACGTTGCAACTGTCCACCACTTAGTTCCCCGATGGCTCTCTTTTCAAGTCCTTCCAGTCCCATACGGGCTATGACATTTTTTACTTGTTCGTGCTGTTGTGCTGTAAAAGAGCGCAATAATGCTTTTTGTCTGTTTAGTCCAGACAGTACCACATCATATACAGATATAGGAAATTTTTTGTCGATAGAACTGTATTGTGGCAAATATCCCATGCTGATTTCCTGAACTTCTTTTCCTTCATGGTAAAACCGAATATCCCCTGAAATAGGATGTAACAATCCCAAAATGATTTTTATCAGTGTTGTTTTTCCTCCTCCATTCGGTCCGATTACTCCAAGAAAATCTTTCTCGTACACAGTCAGATTAATATCTTCCAGTACTTTTTTGCGCTCGTATGCAGCGCAGATATGATTTAACTGTATAATGGATTGTTTAGTCATAAGTTTATTCGCTTAATGCTTTGGCAACAGCTATCATTTCTTCACTCCATTTGTAGCTTAAAGGGTTAATGGAAACAATTTTTACACCTGCTTCCCGGGCAATGATCTCAGCATTGCGGCTGTCAAACTCTTTCTGCACAAAGACTACCCGAACGTGTCTTTCTTTACACCGTCGGATAAGTGCCTGTAAATGTGCGGGTGAAGGTTCTTTTCCTCCTTCTTCTATACTGATTTGCTCTAACCCGTAATCGCGTGCAAAATATGAAAGTGCAGGATGGTAGATAAGAAAAGCACATGTTGTATTCTGTAAGTAAGCCCGGATTTCGCGGTCTGTGCGTTCTATCTCTGATTCTAGTTTTGCAAGGTTTTCTTTGTAATAAGAAATATTTGCTGAATCTAGTTTGCAGAGAGTATGAAAGATGTTTTCGGCTATGATATAGGCATTTTGAGTAGAATTCCATACATGCGGTTCTACTCCTCCGGAATGTGAATGATTTCCGTGGTGGACTTCGTCTTCCCGTATCAGTTCGATACCTTCCGACATATCAAAGAATTTAACTTCCGGAGCATTGCTTTGTAATTTTTCAGCCCAAGCTTGTTCGAATCCAATGTAACCGATACGCAGGAAGGCACAACTTTTGTTTAAAGTGACCAGTTGTTGTGGGGTAGGGTCGTATGTCTCTGGATTGCTTCCTTCGGGAACCATACTGATTACCTGAAATTTATCTCCTGCTATAATTTCCGTAAAATAACGGAGTGGTTCAATGCTTACTGTTAGGGTCATTGGCTGAGACTTTTGTTGTTGACTGCCACATGCAGCCAGCAACAAAAGGTTTAAAAGAAGAATGATATATTTTTTCATAAAATTCTGCCACTAATTGGATTTGGGCAAAGATACAAAAAAATCTTATTTGTCGGGTCTATTGTTGAGTGTGTCAGGATTCTCCTTGTATTGGGTTGGAGTAATGCCTGTATATTTTTTGAACGCAGTGCTGAAGTACCTGCTTGTAGAGAATCCTGTATGTTCGGCAATTTCAGTCATATTCAGTTCTGTTTGCCGGAGCAGTTCCATTGCTTTTTCTATGCGTAGTTTATTTACGTATTCATTGGCTCCCATACCAGTCAAAGCTTTGAGTCGGTTATATAATGATGCTCTGCTGATACCTAATTCCTGACTGATAAGATCTACATTTAGTCCTTCATTTTCCATATTTTCTATAATAACCTTATTCAGTTTAAAGATAAAGGTATCGTCTGCTGATGTAGCTGGTTTTTCTGTATCAGAAATAACGGAATGAGTGTATTTTAACTTGATTTGTTCACGCAAATAAAGTCTGTTTCGCACGTTTTCCAACAAGGAGTTTATTTCAAAAGGTTTTTCCATGTAAGCATCGGCTCCAGTTTTATATCCATCCAGGTGACTTTGCTCGTCAGTGCGTGCTGTTAGCAATATGACTTGGATGTGATTGATATTCATGTCTTCCTTAATCTTACGGCATAATTCATAACCGTTCATTTCAGGCATCATGATATCCATCAGGATTACATCAAAAGTGCCAGCCGCCTTCGTACGAAATACATCCACGGCCTCCTGTCCGTTATATGCCGTTGTTACAGTGATTCCTGCCTTTTTCAACAGGAACTCCGCAATCTCCATATTTAACTCGTTATCCTCCACCAGCAGCACATGCACGCCCTCCAGAGAAGCAGCATCGGCAGGCTTTGCGTCCTCTTGTGGCTCCGTATAATCAACATCTATTCGGAATGGAATCGTCACAGAAATTGTTGTGCCGACATTCTGCTCACTTTTCAGAGAAATCGTTCCCTCCATCAGCTCTACCATCTGCTTCGTGATGGCAAGTCCAAGCCCCGTACCGGTAAAGGTTGTCCGTGCGTCCGTATTTTCCTGCGAAAACGGTTCAAAGGCATGCACGAGAAATTCCCTGCTCATGCCGCGCCCCGTATCCGTACAGGTGAATTTTATCACCGCGCGCCCATCGGAATACGAAACATCCTCAGAAGCAAACGTGACTGCTCCGCCTGCGCGGTTATATTTTCACCGCATTGCCGCCGATAATTTCTGACAAAAACCTGTTTCAGATAAAGCGGACTGCCAATCAAATGACGATATTTATGCTTCCCCATCTGCATCTGAAAATGGATGGCATATTCCTGCCCCTGCATCTCAATGATACTCGCTGTTTCTGTCAAAAGCTCAATCAAATCAAACGGCTTATTTTCCGGTTTCATTTCACCGGATTCCAGCTTATTCATATTCAGCACATTATTAACCAGCTCCATCAGAAAGCCGGATGCCTGCATTACCTTATGACGGCACTCCGCCTGCTTTTCCATGTCATCCGCATAATACTCGGCAATCGCAGTCACGCCCCGAATCCCATTCAGCGGCGTGCGAATATCATGGCTCATGCGGCGCAGAAAATCCGTCTTTGCTATGTTGGAGGTACGCAGCTCGCGCCCCTGCCGCTCCAGATAATTGATGTAGCTTCTTGTCACTCGCGTGAGCAGCAGGAGTGCTGCAATCAGAATGAGCGCAAATTCTGCCATAGAAAGCGGTAAGGTTTTATTCGCGGCACGAATTTTATAGGAAACGAGAATATCATATTCCCCATTTTTTCATAGACAACATAACGGCTGCTGCTTTGGAACGAAACCGTTTTCTGATAGCGTTTTCCTTCCTCCAAAGAATCCTGTATTCTGTCTTCAGGGAAAATCTCATACCCCAGTATATCATCATTCGTTGCGGCAAGCACCGTTCCTCGTTGCATTCTCCACAACATAAATCGACATCCCTTCAACCAACGGCAACCGCCCCACAATCTTGCTGATATCGCTGCTCTGCATCCATTCCAGCAATCTGTCCGGCGTTACGCCAATCTGCACCAGTGCATTGTCATTTTCTGCCCAGACCATCGCATACATCATAGGCTTGCCCTCTGCCGTATTCGGCGTTACATCCTGGCAAAGGAAAGCAGATGTGGTCAGAAAGACATAGGCTTGAAAAAAACCGATCTGTTCCCCTG
>ENA-OQDL01001231-OQDL01001231.1-human-gut-metagenome-genome-assembly--contig:-NODE-1231-length-13225-cov-2.616125_pt1 | contig 13225 bp, 13 predicted proteins | sample MGYA00242782_ERZ504609 | MGnify/ENA primary metagenome ERZ504609 (study PRJEB26092, sample SAMD00036320) | human gut metagenome | host: Homo sapiens | study: EMG produced TPA metagenomics assembly of... | reverse complement strand
CAAGGTGGAATGGTGGGTTGAGGGGCAGACTGTGAACGTGTGCCGCTGCGAACACGGGGAAGAAATCACCCTTGGCTATGGCAAGGGGCTGACCTCCCTGGAAAGAGATACGAGCAACACGGCCAAAATTCTATACGCGCCTGTTCCCGGTAGGCTCGACCCGCAACATCGATGCGGAGAAATACGGCAGCCCGCGTCTGATGCTTCCCGGCGGCAGGAAGTATTTCTCCATTTCTGTTCAATCTCCTCCAATGATAACCCTTTTGTCTCCGGCAAGAATAAATACCCCCATACCAAACCCAACACGGCAATAAATCCATAAGAAAAAATGCACCTGCCGGATTCTCAGAAGTCGTTTGTCCAACAACAATTTCGGTACCTGGTATAGAAAAAAAATCTATAATCTTAAAGAAAGTAAAGGAGACAATGCAATTAAATATCCATACAGCCAATGAACCTATCGAAGTCCCCAATCCCCGTACTTTCTGCGGAAATATCTCGGAAATGACCAACCATCCCAAAGGTCCAATACTAATTGCAAAAAATGCAACATATCCAAACATAAAAATGACCATTAACCACCTTCCGATTTCGCCCAACTGATTAGCATAAATAAAACAAGCACTAAGGCACAAAACAGAAAAGGCAATTCCTGACAGACCAATAAAATACAACTTTCGTCGTCCGATTCTATCCACTAAATAAAGAGAAATCACTGTAAATACAACATTTACAATTCCAATACCTACAGAAGCCCAAATAGCAGAGAGTGTACTTTCAAATCCTGCCATCAGGAAAATCTTCGGACTATAATAAATAACTGTGTTAATACCTACAAACTGTTGAAAAAACATAATACAAACAGCAATCATTAGAGGAGTTCTCAACCAAGGCTGCATCAAATATCGCCATCCTACCGCACTATTCCTATCTTTCTCTATTTCCACCTCCATTTGTCCAATTAAATCATTTACTGTATTTTCCGGTTCTATTTTCTGCAACACTTTCCTACATTCTTTCAACCGTCCTTTACTCAACAGCCACCGAGGTGTTTCAGGCACAAAAACACATACCTACCAGTAATACCAAAGCCGGTACGACACCTGCCCAAAACATCCATCTCCAACAATCCAACTTGTTTCATCAGCCCAAAAGGTATCTGACATGTATGAAAGTAAAATACCTATTGTAACCATTAACTGAAACATTGAAACCAGACGTCCCCTGGATTTAGCTGGAGCAATTTCTGCTATATACAATGGACAGTAAATGATGCCACACCTATAGCTATACCAAGAAACAGACGAGAAAAAACCAAGCTCTTCAAATCCGTTGCCAGTCCTGACCATAACGCTCCCACTGCAAATATCACAGCAGAAACCAATATGATTTTTCTTCTTCCAAATATATCAGATAAACGCCCACAACATACAGCCCCCAACATAGCTCCCAACAAACCAGCCGCCGTAATCCATTCAACATCATTATTATCTATTCCCCAATCTGACTGAAGAAATGGAATCGCTCCTGAAATTACCCCAGTATCAAAGCCGAAAAGCAATCCTCCTGTTGCTACAACTGTAGCTATTAAAAATATTATATGTCTGTTTTTCATATTAAACTTATATTTTAGGGTTCAAAACTTATCCAAACTTCCTTTTTCACTGACGGATTCGGAACATATAAGAAAGTATCCGGAGCATCTTCAAAAATTTTATAAATGGATTTACCTTTCCCAATACCTAAATCATGATACTCTCTTGGAGCCTTTCTTACCAGTTCCGAAAAATGATAGTTTGTATTTCTGATCCACTTCAATCCATCACCCTCAAAAACAGGATACCATGCAATACCTTTATGACGACGAATCTCAGCATATTCAAAACCATATTCACGGTCACACCATGCACCAAACACAAGAGATTCATCTGCATTCGTACTAATGGTAGCATGTACCCAATATGGAGGGACCACCACCACATCGCCAGGCTGTGCATAAACAAGCATAACACCTCCCCGGTTCATCTGTAGCCGACTCTTGCAATGTAAATGACCGCCTCTCCATTCCATATCTCATAAACCTCTGGAGTGGACCATTGACTAAAAGGTGAGACCTTATGAATATGTCCCTGACTGCGAATGGGTTCCATTCCCAAACTTCCTTTGGCATAAGCCACTACTCCAAAAAGCAAATGCTGTTTTTGCAAAAGCGCTTTATGAACAGTCTTACCCACATCCATAGCTATAGAATAGACAATATCCGGTCCTTCACATTTCGGATCCAACAAACTAGACCGGATATCATCCAACCACCGGTTTTCTACTGTCGGGCCAAAAACGTCCTTACCATAAATAAAACCTAACGGATTTTCTGTTATCCCTATATCAATCCCCTTATCAAAATTATCTTTATGCATGATGTCTTACAAAAGCTTTAATTGTTCCACATTCCATTCCTTCAGACTCCCCATAAGGTTTTATTGTATATTCCTTTATGGCAGCAGGAATAATAAAAGTTTCCGCATAATGGACAACAAACGGAGAAAATTGTCCTATAGGACTTTCCACTATCACCGAACGTCCCTCAATCAGATTCAGAACATTAACACCCGACTCATTCTTATGCAAAACTTTGTCCGTGAACCAATGTCTTCTTGTTTCTATAAATTCCCATTCATGAAGTCCCGTCTTTTCTTCACGCCAAGAATCTCCTTCACCAATAACAGAGACCTTGTTTATCAGTTCTTCTTTCACCCAAGACTCCGTTCTATTCCATTGTATCACATTAGCCCCATGAGCTATATTAATCGGACGCGGTCTGCCATCCAGTCCCATCCGTCCCCAATCCCACAACTTAAATGTAAAGATGTATGGGGTTGCACTAATCTCAAGTACCATGCTATTCCTTCCCGAACAATGTACCGTACCAGCCGGAATTAAAAAATGATCATGCTTCTTTGCCGGATAAATACCTACATACTTCTCCACTTCAAATTCACCAGTCCTTTGCGATTTTTCCAATTCATCAAGCATCTCCTCCGGTTTAATATTATCCTTCAAACCCAAATATACAGTTGCCCCCTCCTTAGCATCCAAAATATAGTAGCTCTCATCCTGCGTATAATGCATCCCAAATTTCTGTTGTATATATTCAGTCAAAGGATGAACTTGTAAGCTTAGATTGCCGCCTTCTATCGTATCAAGAAAGTCAAACCGTATTGGAAACTCATCACCAAACCTGCCATACACAGCATCACCCAATAACTGTCGGGGATAAGCAAAAATCAAATCAATTGACGGTATTTCCACTTTCTCATCCCCAAAGGCCAACAACAGACTGTTTTCTTCAGGTACACAGTCAAAACACCAAGCATAATTAGGCATCGTCCGTTCTAAATCGCAAACATCTTTCATCCACTGTCCTCCCCAAGGCCCCGGATCAAAAAAGGGAACTACACGAAACGGACCATTTACCGCTTTCTCCAATCCCTCAAACATCGCTTTGCCTGTAATCATCTTAGGATGATTGCGCCGGTTCGTATCCAAAACATAATCCACCTTTGCCATCAGCATCTTTTTGTGCCTATCGCATATTCTCCAATCTACGAAAAAGCTCTTTTATACTGCAAGGAGGTTCGTTCTTCTTTATTGTTGACACCTATATTTGATATTTCATTTTTACGGAATCTGGACTGTATCTCCCATCTTGCCATATCGGCATAAATCAACAAATCAGGATGTTCACAAAGATAGGCCGCACCAACCCCATAGACTATTACAATACCAGACTGCAAATCTTCTATCTGTTGCCGGATACCAGTAACTTTATCGAAATCAAAAAAACATTCCATTGTATACCGGGTCAGATAGCCGAATAATTCATCATCGGTAATATCAGGATAGAAAAAATCATTGATTTTCTCTTCCGGCAACATCGCACTATCCGTATGAACAAATAAAGCATTATTGAACCTACCGGCAAAAGCATTACGTATATCATTCTCAAACACTCCTTGATAGCACTCAATCGCAACCACTTTCAACGGCTTCTCCAGTACCTTCAAACGTTCACTGATACTATCGGTAATGGCAAACCAACCGGAAATACAGTCATCCGAATTATAGGACACCTGCACAAAAGGATATTTATCGTAATTAGCAGAATACTTCATCTTTTATCTTTTTTCTTAAACAATATTCCAAACCATACAAAGCTGCATAATCTCCCAAGCTAGAAACTACCACAGATACTTTTGCACTCGGAGTCCAGGCAAACTTTGACACCCGTTCCTCGATATAAGGCACTATCACTTTATGGCTATTCATGATTCCCCCTCCAAGTATCACCACTTCAGGATCATAAGCATGAATAAAATTTATAACAGCAGCTCCCCATATTTCAATGCATTCATTTCGTACCAATAAACGCGTCTCTATTTCCTTGTTCCGCCAATTGGAAGATTTCTTTAAAATCATAATTCTGAGATGACATTTTAAACGAAGGAGACAGGCAAGCATGATCCTTTATAATTTTATGAAGGAAGAATGAAGAGGACAAAGCCTCCACACACCCCTTGTTTCCACAAGAGCATAACCTTCCTTTGTAATCTACTACAAAATGGCCACCCAACGAACCTGCTTGAAAGTGCTTTCCATACATTACCTCACCATTCATAATGACTCCCGATCCTATGCCCGTACCAATAGTCATCATAACAACGCTATCATATCCTCTGCCGCTCCCATATTGCCATTCTCCAATTGCTGCAAGCCGTGCGTCATTATCAATGTAAAAGGGGGCTCCCCAATGTTCATCCGCCCATCTATCCAAATCAAGCTCCACTCCATCATCATATTTTTCATTCGTAGATATAATAATGCTTTTTTTATTATTTACTAGCCCTGGAAAAGCTATACCCACTCCAAAGAGGCGCTTCACACCATTTGAATTTAGCAGGAAATCAATTGCATTTTCAATCTCCGGCAAACTTGCTGTCATATCCAAATCTTGACGAGAAGGCATTTTTACATAGTCTACCAGTTCTCCATTGCGTAAGAGACCGACTTTTGTAATGGTTCCTCCCAAATCTACAGCTATGATATACTTCATATTCATATTTCTATCAATTGGGGATTGCCATTCACACACTGTAAAGATGCAGAAAACCCGTTCTCCAAAATCACTTGATAATCATGTCCTGCGTCCGAAGGCCAACAAGCAGCGAATGACAGAACAGAATATCCTATATTTGCCACACGATGGGCCACCCCTCCAGGTATATAATGAAGACTACCCGGAAACATCCGCTCACTCCAAACCCTTCGGTTCTGATCCATCATAATCAATCTGCCTTCACCTTCCACTCCCCAATAGTACTCCCCACGATTCATATTGGCATGAAAATGTCCTTTGGTCATGAAATACTCATCACCAACCTTACCTGGATAAATTCTCGTGATTCCGAAATAGAGTCCCCCTGGCGTTCCTTCTTCAACCGGCAGATGACAAGTCACCTCATACAATAAAGTATCAGGAGACATCTGTTCATAAGCCTCACAATTATGAAAAACACCTCGTAAATCAGCCAAAGTCTTCAAACTCCTCTTCACATTTTCACCGATCAAAGAATCCTTTATAAAGAGCAAAGGCGACTCATTTGTTCTCTTATCATTCATCAGCATCATACTTTTAAAATCTTATATTGCAAAAGTACGCTGATATGGAACTCGCTCTTTCCTCTATATTTTCCGATAATTATGGTATTTTACCATTATTCGCAGCAAATGGATAAAACCTTGCAAAAAAAGTAGAAAACCAAGGCTCTAACCACCAAATATTCAATGATAAAATAGTAGAATCAAATGGCTTGTTTAGCCTTTACTCCAAACTGCTTTTGGAACTGCGACGGGGACATTCCTGTCACTTTTTTAAATTGGGATATAAAATTAGATAAGTTAGGGAATCCGACTTCCCCACTGATAGTAGAAATCTTCATTTTGTTTTCCAGTAATAGTTTTTTCGAATAACCGATACGCATTTCGTTCAGATATTCTACAAAGGTTTTCTTGGTCCTCTCCTTGAAATAACGGCAAAAAGCTGTCGGGGTCAATCCAACCAAAGTCGAAACTTCTTCCAACCTAATGGAAGTCGCAAAGTTCTTGACGAGAAACTTGTATACCTTATTAAATCTCTCAAAATCTTCTGAATTTACAGAATTCGTAAATCCCACTGAGGCCAGTAACTCATACTCAGTCGATGTGGCCATCAGCTCAAGAAGTGTTAAAAGATTCGTTACCTTCCGAACCCCTACATCATTCACCGAACTCCTTATAAACCGGGTTATCTCTAATTTCGATTTTCCGGTAAACTTCAGTCCACGCCGTGATCTCTCTATCAAATCACGAATATTATTCATTTCTGGTAATCTGATAAAATTCGGATCAAATATCTCACGTTTAAAGAACAGACAGATACACGTAGCACGCAAACCAGACTCCTTATCAAAATAAGCATCATCATTACGCCATTCATGAGGGAGATTAGGGCCAATCATACATACATCCCCCTCCTCATACTGTTCTATGCAATCCCCAACAAAACGGGTTCCTATACCTCTAGTTATATACATTATCTCTATGGCCGGATGATAATGCCAAGGTACAATGAAGTGCGGCAAGTCTTCTATATAATAATGTATATGACTGTCTATTGGGAATGGCAGATCTTGGTAAAGTGGTTTCATAGTCATCTAAGTCAATAATCACCGTTAATTATAAAAGCGAATATAGATAATTATTTTATCAAAGCAAGCTATTGTATGTTAAAACTCATAGTAACATCAAAATATAAATATCAATCTTATACTCAAACAAACAAATGATATCTTTTGTATCTTTGTCCCCGCATTTTCACAACCACATAAAATTATAATGAAAACAATAGTAAATGTTCCCTCCCGACAGAACACCATGCGCGAACTGCGGGATTATCTGATGATTGCCCTGGGTATGGTCTTATATGGTATCGGCTGGACAGTCTTCCTGCTTCCCAACGATATTACTACCGGTGGCGTACCGGGCATTGCATCCATCGTATATTTTGCCACTGGATTTCCCGTCCAATATACGTACTTCGCCATCAATTTTCTGCTTCTATTGCTTGCCCTACGTGTGTTGGGATGGAAGTTCAGCGTAAAGACAATCTTTGCCGTATTCACCCTGACCTTTTTCCTTTCCATTATCCAGAAACTGACCGAGGGTGTTGTCCTCCTGCACGACCAGCCTTTCATGGCTTGTGTCATCGGTGCCTCCTTCTGCGGTAGCGGCATCGGCATCGCCTTTTCCAACAACGGCAGTACTGGCGGCACGGACATCATTGCCGCCGTAATCAACAAGTACCGCGACATCACGCTGGGCAGAGTCATGTTGATATGTGACCTTATCATCATCTCGTCCAGTTACTTTGTTCTAAAAGATTGGGAAAAGGTGGTGTATGGCTACGTTACTCTATACATATGCAGCTTCGTGCTCGACCAAGTGGTGAACAGTGCCCGCCAGTCCGTACAATTCTTTATTATCAGCGATAAATATGAGGAGATAGCCAAGCACATCCAGGTATATCCTCACAGAGGTGCAACGGTCATCAACGCCTCGGGCTTCTATACGGGAAAAGAGATAAAAATGCTGTTCGTGCTGGCCAAGAAGCGGGAGTCCACCATCATTTTCCGGCTCATAAAAGACATAGACCCCAATGCCTTTGTATCACAAAGTGCAGTCATCGGAGTCTATGGAGAGGGATTCGACAGAATCAAAGTGAAGTAGAGGATTTCTCGAACTTCCCTTGATTCCAAGTATAAACAATAGGACGGCGGACAAACGGTTTCAGTTTCTCCGCCGCTTCTTTACCCATGTAATCGGTCGTGGTAAAAGTGAATGCCAACGTGGCGTCCTTCGCAGAAAGGTCCGCTTTCATCAGCAGCATGTCGGCCTGGCGACGGGCATCCTGATACTCATAGACATCCACTGTATCCGAGGCCTCAGCGATAAAATCATCCAGAACGGGCAATGCCGGCAGGTAGGACGAAGCAACCAGCTCCTTCCAGTCTGTCGTATAGAACTTGACATGGCTGTCGCAAGCCGGAGCACAAACCGTAGCAACCACACAAATCACCTTCGTACTGTCGTTAATAGGCAAGAGCTTCATCTGCCATGAACTCTGGGGCGTCATCTTCACATGTATATAGTCTGGAGAAAGCTCCGTCATTTCCGATTTACCACCAAAGCTGTTGGTCACCTCAGCTTTCATCTTACTTTCCAGAAAGTCTATAAAATCCGCACGGTTCACGGCGCTAAGCAACGGACATATAGAATCCGGCATATTCTTAAAACACGTCTTGGCTTCCTGGGCCTGCAAATACCCCCATCCGATGAAAGCCAAAATCAAAAAAGCACTCAGTTTTCTTATCATAACATTTTAATCATTTCTTCAAGGAAACGGGCATCTGTTTCATCAAAACCGCCCAAATCGTCACTGTCAATATCCAATACTCCCCACACTTCACCGTCCTCACGCTTCAGCGGAACCACGATCTCCGAACGCGACAGCGAGCTGCAGGCTATATGTCCGGGAAATGCATCCACATCGGGCACAACCAACGTCTCGGCTCTATCCCATGCCGTGCCGCAAACACCACGGCCTTTCCTGATGCGCGTACAAGCTATCGGTCCCTGGAAAGGTCCTAACACCAATTCTTCACCCTTCACCAAATAGAAGCCTACCCAAAAGAAATGGAAAGTCTCTTTCAGCGCCGCCGAAACATTCGCCAGATTGGCTATCAAGTCATCTTCACCTGCCAGCAGATTTTTCAGTTGAGGAAGCAAAGCGCGATATTTCTCTGTCTTGCTACCAGCATTTATATATAGGTCTTCTGCCATATATCTCTTGTCTATTTACTCCCCAAATATAGGAAGAACATTCCAATCAACACCAAAATGAGGTCGACAGCCTTGCTTTTTAAATTCTTTTCACGGAAGAAAAGCGCACCGAAAAGGAAGGAAACAACAACGCTTCCACGACGCACCATCGAAACGATGGAAATCATGGAGTCCTCATAGCTCAGGGCATAAAAATAGACAAAGTCTGCCGCACAAAGGAAAATGGAGATACAGATAATGGTCCAGTCCCAACGAAACGGGGTACTTTCTTTTCGCTTGGGGTACCACAACAGCAAGATAATGGGGCACATGATAAAGACTTGGTAGACATTATACCACGACTGCACCAGCATCGGATTGAGCTGCTTCATCAGATATTTGTCATACAGCCCACTGACAGCTCCAGCAACGGCAGCCAGCACGATGAAAAGAATCCATTTGTTATGCTTGAAGTCGATTCCCTCCTTCTTGCCCGAACGGCTCAGCATGAAAAAGGATACTATGGCAAGCATCACGCCAATCCATTGATAAAGGTTCAAGCGTTCGCCAAACACAAGCATGGCACCTACAAGCACCATCACGGGGCGCGTCGCATTAATCGGTCCCACGATGGTCAGCGGCAGATGCTTCATCCCGAAATAACCGAATATCCAGGAAGAGAGCACGATAAACGACTTGACAACAATAAACTTATGCACCTCCCACCCCACCACGGGAACATCAAACATCGTACCTCCCAACACCGACGGCGCAAAGGCAGATACCAGAATGAAAGGAAGAAATATCAGGCTCGAGAACAGCGTGTTCAGGAAAAGTACCGGCAGTACGGCATTGTCACGAAGCGACTTCTTCTTGAAGACATCGTAAAATCCCAATAAGGCAGCAGAGAGGAAAGCAAGCAATAACCACATAGAGTTAATTAAAAATTAAGAATTAAAAATTAAAAGGAGGGGGGTACGTTTTTGTAGTGCATCCCTCTTTTATTCTAAAAAAGTAGTTTCCGGATAGGCTACATCCACTAGAAACAATGCATTTCCGGGAACGGAGGTTCCTGCCTGACAACGGTCCTTCTGTTCGATGACGCGTCGGAAACCCTCAACAGAAAGTTTTCCGCGACCCACTTCGAGCAAAGTACCGACAATGGCGCGTACCATGTTCCGCAGGAACCGGTCGGCCTGGATGGTGAACACCCAGGTCACATCGTCTACCCGGGTCCAGGCGGCATGCATAATCTTGCAATTATTGGTTTTGACATCCGTATGAAGTTTGCTGAAGCTGGTAAAGTCCGTATAGTCAAACAAGGTTTGGGCAGCCTCATTCATCCGTTCAAAGTCCGGTGTTTGGAACAGACGGCAACGGTATTGACGATTGAAAGGCATCTTGGCAGTAGTGACGTAATACTTATACATCCGCGCCGTAGCATCAAAGCGGGCATGTGCATCGGGCTTCACGGCCCGCAAGCGGTATACGGAAATATCGGGAGGAAGCAGACGATTCAGCTTATCCGTCATAAAAACAGTGTCCAGAGGAGAATCACTGTCAAAGTGAGCTACCATCAGTGAGGCATGCACCCCGGCATCGGTACGCCCCGCTCCCACGACTTCCACCTCGCGACGCAGCAAGGTACTCAGCGCCTTCATCAAACACTCCTGCACACTCGCTCCATTCGGCTGGATTTGCCAGCCGTGATAAGCGGTGCCATCATAAGCCAGGTATATAAAATATCGTTGCACGGTCTTTTTTGTGTGCAAAGATAGTGCAAACTTAAGAAGGTTTGAATTATCTTTGCAAGGTTTTCACCACAGATTACACAGATTAACGCAGATTTTTCACAGACATAGTACATTTATAAGATGAGATATTCTTCCAGAATCCTACCTATACTGATAATTGTCGCAGCTGCCGCAACATTCACCTTTGCCGGCTGTAAGAAGAAGGACATGTCGCTCAAGTTGAACGAACCGCGCAACATTCGGGGTGTTGTCAGCTACAAGCGCTCGTTCGGAGACTTGAATGAGAAACATCTCAATGTAGCCCAAGCCATCGGCATACGTGTACTTTCATCCCGCGAGGAAGCAGAAAAGATGAGAGAGCAACTGCAACCTATCACGACAAACGAGCTCTATGCCGTGGATTCACTGACGCATTCCATCCCTTATCTCATTCCGGGCGCCGCCAGCCTGCTGGACACCATCGGACACAACTTCCTTGATTCACTGACCGCCAAGGGGCTGAATCCAAACAAGATAATTGTGACTTCCGTACTCCGCACCCAAGACGACGTAAAACGCCTGCGCCGCCGTAACGGCAATGCTTCTCCAAACTCGGCACATTTTTACGGAACGACATTCGATGTCAGTTGGAAGCGCTTTCAGAAAATAGAAGACGAGGATGGACGTCCTTTGCAGGATGTCAGCGCAGATACCTTAAAACTGGTTCTTTCGGAAGTGCTCCGTGACCTGCGGAAAGCCGATAAATGCTACATCAAGTACGAGTTGAAGCAAGGATGCTTCCACATTACGACAAGAGAGAAATAAGCGGAAAAGAATTAGCGTTAATAGTATTTTTCAATCCCGCCAAACCCTATTATTATTTTGTTCTCTTTCGTTTTACAGATAAAGTTATTTAATCGCCTTTCAAATTCTTCCGGTCGTTTCCTCGCCGCTTCAATGTATGCGATTCGGATACGTTTATAGGGGTCAGAGAAACTCTGATAATTCTTCCATATTCTTTCATCCTCTTTCAATCTGTCGATTATATCATTTGGAAAAACAAAAGGAACCGACAAGACAGTTCGTATTTTATCCTCAAATTCAAGATGTATCATTTTATGCTCCAGCAACCATTTCAACCTTTCTTTGTTGGCTTGCGAATAGGTACTTTTAGGATTCCTGGGCGTGAAACGCTGAATTTTATGTTCTTTGTCAAGTGACTTTATCGTGCTGTCAATCCACCCGAAACAAAGGGCCTCTTCAACAGCGTCATTATATACAATACTTTTCTCGCTTGAGATTTAGTAGGAAACACAAACCAGACTCCATCGGCAGTATCAAAATTGTCAGCCAGCCACTTCCGCCAATCTTTTCTGTTTTCAAAATATCTTATTTCTGTTGACATGACAAGCCATCCAAATTACACTTCTCTCCTTATTCTTCCAGCATCTTCCACGCTAGCGGCAGGCAGGCAACTATATCCCCCACCGTCATCCCCACTGCCCCCTGCTTCTTGCAGGCAACATCTCCCGCCAGTCCGTGCACATACGTGGCCAGGCAGGCAGCCTTCTCCGGCTCATAGCCTTGGGCAAGCAAGGCAAGCACCACTCCCGTCAGCAACATCACCGCTGCCTCCCGTTGCCATACCCGGATTGCCGGTAGGGTTGGAAAAAACATTTCCCGGCAGGAGTGACAATGGCAGAATAAGCGCCTTTCAAGATGATATGCACTCCGGCGCTCTTCGCCAGCTCGCGAGCCTTCATCAGGCGTTCGTACGAATTCTGGCATTTGCCTACAAGACGCTCCAGTTCCTTGGGGTGCGGAGTCAGAATACTCCCTTTGGGGCAGACGCCCTATATAGTTACGCTTCTCGCCCAGCAAGTTCAGGGCATCAGCATCCACCACCATCGGAGTCTGGCATATCTCTATCTGCTCCAGCAGAGCCGCCTCGGTCTCTGCCGCCTTTCCCAGTCCCGGACCTATCGCCACGGCCTGGTAATCGTCCGTATCAGTAGCGGCGGCAAAGCAGGTGTCGCTGATGTCCAGCTCCGTCATGGCTTCGGGCACGGAAGTCTGCACAATGAAGTTGTTGCAGAACGGCACATGCACCGTCAGCAGCCCCACCCCCGAACGCAGACAAGCACGCGCAGCCAGCACCGAAGCTCCCGCCATTCCCTGCGAACCGGCTATCAGCAGTGCACGGCCGAAGTTCCCCTTATGGGCAAACCGGCTGCGCGGCTTCAGCAGGGCAGACACATCTTCATGCTCCAGCAGGCAGAAGTCCGTTTCCATGTCATGGATGACATCCTCGCTGAGTCCGATGTCCAGTAACTGCCATTCGCCCACATACGGCTCGTTCTCGGCAAAGAGAAATGCCAGTTTCGGCAATTGCAGGCTCAGCGTCAGATGGGCACGGACGATATTCGTATGTACGTTGTAGGTATTGTCCTCACCCATCAGTCCCGATGGGATATCGATGGACACCACCGTGGCGGGCGAAGCGTTGATGTACTTCACTACGGCTGCAAAACCGCCGCTCAGAGCCTTGTTCAAACCGCTGCCGAAGAGACCGTCTATCA
>ENA-OQDL01001230-OQDL01001230.1-human-gut-metagenome-genome-assembly--contig:-NODE-1230-length-13241-cov-4.670352_pt1 | contig 13241 bp, 16 predicted proteins | sample MGYA00242782_ERZ504609 | MGnify/ENA primary metagenome ERZ504609 (study PRJEB26092, sample SAMD00036320) | human gut metagenome | host: Homo sapiens | study: EMG produced TPA metagenomics assembly of... | reverse complement strand
AAATATATGATTTCCACACGTTATCCACAGAAATCCACAAAGTTTTCCACAAAATGTGGATAAATATATTTTAAAAATTTGCGGAATTGCTTGACGTAGAGCGGTTTTTTAATATAATCAAGGCTGATGTCTTATGAAAATTAGGGAGAACATCCCTTGGAATAAAATAAGGAGGTGGATATCCATGAAGATGACATTCCAGCCAAAAAAGAGACAGAGAGCTAAAGTACATGGCTTCAGATCTAGAATGAGCACAGCAGGTGGAAGAAAAGTACTTGCTGCAAGAAGAGCAAAAGGAAGAAAGAAATTATCAGCGTAGGCCGCATATATGTGGCCTTTTCTTCTACTCAGAATAATTAGGAGAATCACACAATGAAGTATTCCGAATCACTGAAAAAGAACAAAGATTTCCAATATATATATAGAAAAGGGACATCTTATGCCAACAAATATCTGGTTATGTATGTACTGGAGAATGGGACAGGTCAGAATCGATTAGGAATATCTGTAAGTAAAAAAGGTAGGAAACAGTATAGTACGGCACAGATTAACGAGGTTAATCCGCGAAAGCTATAGATTACAAGAAGAACGGTTCAGATGTGGATTGGATATTATTGTTATAGCAAGAATAGGCGCCAAAGGAAAAGGTTATAAAGAGATTGTCGGCGCAATGCTCCATCTGGCCCATCTTCATAAGATTATAGATGAGGGGTAACGTATTATGAAGAAGATTCTGCTCACTGGTATCAGATTTTATCAGAGATATCTGTCTCCGATAAAGGGCGGTTCCACCTGTAAGTTTTATCCGACCTGTTCTCAGTATGCGAAAGAAGCAATTGAGAAATACGGCGCGTTAAAAGGGGGACGGCTGCAGTGTGGAGAATTCTGCGCTGTAATCCGTTTACCAGAGGAGGGTACGACCCTGTTCCTTAAAAAGATTACAACTACATATGGAGGAAAAAATTATGGTACCAAGTTTACTGACTGCCGCTAACTGGCCGATCGTCGGACAGCTTTGCTGGATTCTGGGTAAGGTAATGAACTTTATCTATAATTTCCTGGACAACTGTCTGCCAAGCGATAATGGACTGGTAGGTCTGTCAATCATTCTGTATACGATTTTTGTGTATACGTTATTACTTCCACTTACAGTACAGCAGCAGAGAACATCGAAGATGTCATCTGTTATGAATCCGGAGATTCAGGCTATACAGAAGAAGTATAAGAATAAAAAAGACCAGGCATCAATGATGAAACAGCAGGAAGAGATTCAGCAGGTGTATGACAAATATGGTACATCGATGTCAGCAGGATGCCTTCCGTTACTGATTCAGATGCCGCTGTTGTTTGCTTTGTACCCGGTTATCTATAATATCCAGAAATATGTTCCGGAGATCAAGACAGCTCCAAAAGCAGTAAATGTATTCCTGACCCTTCCTGACCTGACCATCTCGCCTATGCAGATGATCAAGAACAGCGGGGACTATGGATTTGCACCGGTTGTTATTATTATTACTGCAATCTTGCTTCCGGTATTATCTGGTCTGACACAGTACGGAAGTATCAAGCTTTCACAGGCTATTTCCGGACAGCAGCTTGATAAAGATAACCCGATGGCATCTACGATGAACACGATGAATGTGACAATGCCGCTGTTCTCGGTATTTATGGTATTTTCACTTCCGACAGGTATCGGTCTGTACTGGATCGTCAGTGCGGTAGTACGTTGCGTTCAGCAGATATTTATCAATAAGCATTTAAGCAAGATGTCTGTAGATGAGATCCTGGAGAAAAACAAGGAAAAGGCTGAGGAAAAACGTGTAAAACGTGGCGAGAAAAATGAACGAATCGCAGCAATGGCTCAGACGAATACCAAGAATATGAACAACCAGGCATCCATGAAAAAGCAGAGTACATCTAACTTAAGTGAAAAAGAAAGAGAAGCCAGAGTGGAAAAAGCGCACCAGAAAGCAGACAATGCGAAGAAAGGAAGTCTCGCATCAAAGGCAAATATGGTGAAGAAATTTAACGAAAATGATTAGGGGGCGGCTGTAATGGAGGATTACATTACCTTATCAGCAAAGACACTGGACGATGCGATTACAGAGGCACTGGTTCAGTTAGGCGTAACAAGTGATCGTTTAGATTATATTGTTGTTGAAAAAGGAAGCGAAGGTTTCCTTGGAATCGGAAGAAAGCAGGCTGTGATCAAGGCCCGCAGAAAACAGGAAGAAAAACCGGTTGAAGAAGTTGTAAAAGAAGAGCCGAAAGTGGAAGAACCGGTAAAAGAATATTCACACGCCAGAAAACCGGCGAGAGAAGAGAAGCCGGAAGTAAAATCTGCTCCAAAGAAAGAAGCAGAACTTGCAAAGGTGGAACCACAGACGATCGAGACATGTGAGAAATTCATCTATGATGTGATGAATGCAATGGGCATGGAGGATGTAAAAGTTACATCTGCTGTAGATGAAGAAGGTGCACTTTCTATCAATATGGAAGGAAGCAATATGGGTATTCTGATCGGAAAACGAGGACAGACACTTGATTCTCTGCAGTATCTTACAAATCGTGTTGCCAATAAGATGCAGGATGGATATGTAAGAGTGAAACTTGACACAGAGGATTACAGAAGAAGAAGAAAAGAAACACTGGAAAATCTTGCAAAGAATATCGCAAGTAAAGTTAAGAGAACGAGAAAGACAGTTTCTCTTGAGCCGATGAATCCATACGAGAGAAGAATCATTCACTCTGCGCTGCAGTCTGACCCGGCAGTATCCACACACAGTGAAGGTGAAGAGCCTTACAGAAGAGTTGTGGTAACACTGGTAAGAAACAGAAATAACCGATAATTAAGAGACAGGGGTCTTTAAGCGGCCCTTGTCTTTTTTGATACCAAAGTATGGAGGAAATATGGAACAATTATATAATTCCACAATTGCCGCAATATCTACGGCAATGAGTAATTCCGGGATCGGAATTGTACGAATGAGTGGTCCGGAAGCATTTCAGATCGCAGACCGGGTGTATAAAGGGAAAAAAGAGAAGAAGTTATGTGAACAGCAATCACATACGATCCATTATGGGTATATGGTTGATGGAGATCAGGTGATCGACGAAGTACTGGTCATGCTGATGCGCGGGCCGCACAGCTACACCGGTGAAGATACGGTGGAGATCAACTGTCACGGCGGAGTCTATGTGGTAAAGCGTATTCTGGAGCTTCTGATCAAAAATGGTGCGCGCCCGGCAGAGCCGGGAGAGTACACCAAGCGTGCGTTTCTAAATGGCAGACTGGATCTTTCACAGGCAGAGGCTGTCGGGGACCTGATCGCATCGCAGAACGAATATGCCTTACAGAGTTCGGTGAGCCAGCTTAAGGGCAATATCAAAGATAAGATCGGTGAAATGCGTGAAAAGATCCTGTATCACACTGCATTTATCGAGACCGCACTGGATGATCCGGAGCATATCAGCGTTGATGGATACGGGGAAACACTAAAAAAAGTGGTTGATGAGATCATAGAAGCAATGAAAAGATTGCTAGATAGCTGTGATGATGGTAGGATTATAAAAGAGGGCGTACGCACAGTCATCCTCGGAAAACCGAATGCGGGGAAATCATCCCTGTTAAATGTACTTCTCGGTGAAGACCGGGCAATCGTTACAGATATTGCAGGTACAACCAGAGATGTATTGGAAGAACACCTGAATCTGAAGGGAATTTCTTTAAATATCATGGATACTGCCGGCATCCGTGATACGGAAGATGTGGTAGAAAAGATCGGTGTTGACCGTGCAAAAGAATATGCAGACAAGGCAGACCTGATCCTGTATGTGATCGATGCATCCAGACCGCTGGATGAAAATGATGCAGAGATCCTGCATCTGATCAAAGGAAAACGTGCGATCATCCTGCTGAACAAATCCGATCTGGATATGCAGGTGAAAAAAGATCAGGAAGAGCTGCCGGAGGAATTCCCGGTGATCGAGATCTCCGCAAAGAATGTGGAGGGGATCGGAGAACTGGAAGATACGTTAAAGGAGATGTTCTTCCAGGGCGAACTGACATTTAATGATGAAATCTATATTACGAATGTGAGACAGAAAACAGCACTTCAGGATGCATATGCCGCACTTGAACGTGTGAATGACAGCATTGCCGCAGATATGCCGGAGGATTTCTATTCGATCGATCTTATGGATGCATATGAAGCTCTCGGCAATATCACCGGCGAAACGATAGGAGAAGATTTGGTTAATGAGATATTCAGCAAATTCTGTATGGGAAAATAAAGATAAATATGATGTTGTCGTCATCGGTGCCGGACACGCAGGATGCGAGGCGGCATTGGCAACGGCGAGACTTGGATTTCAGACACTGGTATTTACCGTAAGTGTGGACAGCATTGCGATGATGCCGTGTAATCCGAATATCGGAGGAAGTTCCAAAGGCCATCTGGTAAGAGAACTGGATGCCCTTGGCGGAGAGATGGGAAAGGTCATCGACCGTACATTTATCCAGTCAAAAATGTTAAATAAGTCCAAAGGCCCGGCGGTACATTCGCTTCGTGCACAGGCTGATAAGGCGGTCTACAGCAGAACGATGCGTCGTGTACTGGAAGCGCAGGAGAATCTTGAGATCAAGCAGGGAGAGGTGGCAAATCTCCTGGTGGAAGATGGAAAGATTACCGGAGTGCAGACATTTTCGGGTGCAACTTATCACTGTAAGGCGGTTATCATCTGCAGCGGAACTTATCTGAAGGCACGTTGTATCTATGGGGATGTGAGTCAGTATACCGGTCCGAACGGACTGCAGGCGGCCAATCATCTGACCGATTGTCTGAAAGAACTGGGAATTAAGATGTACCGTTTCAAGACAGGAACACCTGCCAGGGTAGACCGTAAAACCGTGGACTTCAGCAAGATGGAAGAGCAGTTCGGAGACGAGAGGGTAGTGCCGTTTTCATTTACTACAAATCCGGACGATGTGCAGATTGACCAGGCTTCATGCTGGCTGACTTATACAAATGAGACGACACATGATATCATCCGTGCCAATCTGGACAGATCACCGCTGTATTCCGGAATGATCGAAGGGAACGGGACCGAGATACTGTCCATCGATCGAAGATAAGTTGTAAAATTTGCAGATAAAAGCGTCATCAGGTATTTCTTGAGCCGGAAGGACTGGAGACGGATGAGATGTATATCGGTGGTATGTCGAGTTCGCTGCCGGAAGATGTACAGTATGCCATGTACCGCAGTGTTCCGGGGCTGGAGCATGTGAAGATCGTAAGAAATGCATATGCGATCGAGTATGACTGTATTGATGCAAGACAGTTAAAACCATCCCTGGAATTTCGGAACATCAGCGGATTATTCAGCGCAGGACAGTTCAACGGAAGCTCCGGCTATGAGGAAGCTGCCGCACAAGGGCTTATAGCGGGCATAAATGCCGCCAGAAAGCTGCAAGGCAGGGAGTCCCTGGTGTTAGACCGTTCAGAGGCTTATATCGGCGTTCTGATCGATGATCTGGTTACAAAGGAAAGTCATGAGCCATACCGTATGATGACTTCCAGGGCAGAGTACCGTCTGCTTCTGAGACAGGACAATGCGGATCAGCGTCTGACGGAAAAAGGCTATGAAGTCGGTCTGATCTCACAGGAGCGTTACGACCGCCTGAAGGAAAAAGAAAGGCTGATAGAGTCGGAAATCGAGCGATTAAAGAATGCTTATGTCGGAACCAGTGAAAAGGTACAGGAACTCCTGGAATCCTATGAAAGTACACCGCTGAATTCCGGAAGCAGTCTGGCAGAATTGATCCGGAGACCGGAATTGTCTTACGAAGCAGTTGCAGATATTGATGTGACCCGGCCAAAATTGCCGGAAGATCTGGCGGAAGAAGTGATCGGACAGGTGGATATTTCCCTGAAATATGACGGTTATATCCAGCGTCAGAAACGCCAGGTAGAGCAGTTCAAGAAGATGGAAAATAAGAAAATTCCGGAAGATATGGATTATGATGCAGTGAACAGCCTTCGTATCGAAGCAGTTCAGAAGCTGAAAGAGTACAGACCGGTGTCGATCGGACAGGCGTCACGCATTTCCGGTGTGTCTCCGGCTGATATCTCGGTGCTGCTGGTATATCTGAGTGGAAATCACAGATAAAGTGCAGAGATACAACGGATTACAGTGGTAAATATATTTATAATTATATCACAAAATAATATAAATATAATCATATAGTAAATATAATAATAAGTATATAAAATGAATAACATGAAAAATCATACATTTTATATACTTATTGATTTTAGAGAGAAATAAGGAGAAAAATATGGACCAGATTTTGAAAAAAAGCCTGGAAAAGATAGGAATAGAGATCACGGACCAGCAGAAAGAGCAGTTCGATGCCTATCATAAGCTTCTTGAAGAGTGGAATAAGGTGATGAACCTGACCGGAATCACAGAATATGAGGAGGTTGTGGAAAAACATTATGTAGACAGCCTTTCTATTGTAAAAGTCATGGATATGGCTAAGGTAGATCAGGTGATCGATATTGGTACGGGGGCGGGATTCCCGGGATTACCGCTTAAGATTGCATTTCCGCATCTGAAAGTGACATTGCTTGATTCGTTGAACAAAAGAATTAAGTTCCTGAATGCTGTGATCGAAGAACTGGGATTGGAAGATATCCACACAATTCATGGAAGAGCGGAAGATTATGCCAAAGATGCAGCATATAGAGAACAGTATGATCTGTGTGTGTCCAGAGCAGTTGCAAATCTGGCAACGTTGAGCGAATATTGCCTGCCTTACGTAAAAGTGGATGGTATGTTTGTACCTTATAAATCGGGTGAGATTGATGAAGAGGTAAAAGAGTCGTCGAAAGCGGTAAAGATACTTGGCGGTAAGATTGAAGACGTAGTAAAATTCGAGCTTCCGGGAACAGACATCGGCAGATCGTTCGTGAAGATCCACAAAGTAAAGAATACGGCAAAGAAATATCCACGAAAGGCTGGAATGCCTTCCAAAGAGCCGATACGGTAAGAAAAATAGCAATTCGATAAGAATTTTGTGAAAACAAGAAAATGTAAAAGGGGTAATGTTTCATGTGAAACATTACCCCTTTTGTAAAACTTAATATTATTTACTGGTGATATAGGCAGAACACTAGCAGTTGTCACTTAGCAATATGTCTATCTGCTCTAAAAATGCATCAGCATTTTCCCGCTGCGGCAGTAATCCACAGCCTGCAATTTCAATATGCTCAATGGATGGGAGAACATTACAGTATTCTTCAGCTTTTTCGAAAGTTTCCGGTGCATTTTTCCCGGAAATCACGGCAATGGAAGTTGTAAGTTCTTCGAGACAATGAGCAATATTTACTGTTGTATAATGACCTAAAATGCTGGAGTAGAGATATCTGCATTCAGCAGAATCCGAAAGTGCAGTGTTACGTGCGCCAACATTATAGATGAATGTTCCATATATAGGAAGATTTATAATACTTGCGAGCAGCTTTGACTTATGGTTTGGTGCTTTTGCAAGTGTACGGATGCTTTCCGGACAAACAAGGATTATATGACCAATCTGATCGGCAATGTTCTGACAGGCAGCTGTTACAAAAGAAACAGATGCTCCGGTTGCAACGATATCTGTCTTTTCTCCAATGATATCGCGAATGAAATCAGTGAGAAGCTGGACATAGAGATAGCAGGTGTATGTGATGGCAGGTTTATCAGATTTTCCACATCCAAGAAGATCTATGGTATACACAGTGTGTTCTCTGGAAAGAGTATCGATTACTTTGTCCCATTCCATTGAAGAACTGTAATGATTCAGATCATGGATGAGGAGAAGAGGAGAGCCGCTTCCTGTCTTTTGATAATATATATTTCCAAATTTCCAATTGTAGTAGTTGGATGAGTCTTCTTCTGAGAGTTCATCAGAGGTGTTGAATATGAATTTGTTTATTACGTGGAACGCCAGGGTTGTTGTTCCGATTGCTGTCGAGATGAACAATAATGTCTTTTTCCAGTTCATGTTGATACCTCACTTTCTTACTACTAATTATACTATATTTACTTATAAATTGGAAGATTGCCTTTGCAAAATGAACGCAAAATGAACATCTGTGTAATCAAAGAAAATGTTTCACGTAAAACATTAAAAAATAAAAAGAATGGAAAAGCATAAAGATAACGAAAATAACAAATAGAACAGATTCATATTTATGAAAAAATGGAAAAAACTATGTTTCACGTGAAAACATTTTATGGATAAGTACCTGGAAAAGTGATATACTAATATCATGTAAAAAAAAGGGAAGGTGATAATTAAATGGGACGAGTTAATAGCCGTTGCAAACCAAAAAAGGTGGTGTTGGAAAAAACAAACGACAAGCTATTAATCTGTCGGCAATGCCTTGCTGAAAAAAGGCCAAGAAAAAGTTCTTGCTATCGATATGGATCCGCAGGGAAATATGACGAGTGGATTAGGAATAGACAAAGATGAAGTTGAAAAGAATATCTATGATCTTATGATTGGACAGGTTGGTGTAGAGGAAGTGCTTCAAAAAGAAGCAATTGAAAACCTGGATATTATTCCGACAAGTATTGATCTGTCAGCGGCAGAGATTGAATTGATCGGTGTGGATGATAAAGAATTTATCATCAGAAACGCTATTGCACCAATCAAAGACAATTATGATTATATTATTATTGATTGTCCACCATCGTTGAGCATGCTGACAATTAATGCTATGACAACAGCTGATTCGGTGCTGGTACCGATTCAGTGTGAGTACTATGCGCTGGAGGGATTGAGCCAGTTAATACATACAGTTGAACTGGTGAAAGAAAGATTGAATCCAATTCTGAAAATAGAAGGTGTTGTATTTACAATGTATGATGCGCGAACGAATCTTTCACTTCAGGTTGTAGAAAATGTAAAAGAGAACCTGCAACAGAACATCTATAAAACGATTATTCCTAGAAATATCCGGTTGGCAGAAGCACCAAGTTATGGAATGCCGATCAATCTGTATGATCCAAAGTCTACAGGCGCAAGCGCATACCAGAGACTTGCTGATGAAGTGATGAATAGAGAGTAACTAAAAGATGTGATGTAGGAGGGAACGAATGTCAATTAAGAAAAAAGGTCTGGGAAAAGGTCTGGACAGTCTGATCCCAGATAATAAGAGCATAAAGTCTGTAACACCTGACAAATCTGCTGAAGCAAAGAAAGAAGCAGAAGAAAAAGCAGGCGTGCAGACGATGAAGATCAATGAGGTTGAGCCGAACAGGGATCAGCCGAGAAAGAATTTTGATGAAGATGCTCTCCTTGAACTTTCGGATTCCATCAAACAGTTCGGTGTATTACAGCCGCTGCTTGTTCGGAAAAGAAAGGATTACTACGAAATCATTGCCGGTGAAAGAAGATGGAGAGCTGCAAAAATTGCCGGGGTAAAGGAAGTTCCTGTAATTGTAAAAGAATATACAGATCAGGAAATTCTTGAAATCGGTCTGATTGAAAATATCCAGAGAGAGAACCTGAATCCAATTGAAGAAGCAATTGCATTTAAGAGACTTCTGGAGGAATTCAATCTGAAACAGGATGAAGTTGCAGAACGAGTATCGAAGAGTAGAACTGCGGTAACAAACTCTATGAGACTGTTGAAGTTAAGTGATAAAGTACAGCAGATGATAATTGACGATATGATTTCTACAGGGCATGCGAGAGCGCTTCTCGCAATTGATGATCCGGAACTTCAGTATACACTGGCAAATAAGATATTTGACGAGAAACTCAGTGTGAGGGAGACTGAGAAGCTTGTGAAAGAGATCAAGAATCCGAAAAACCAAAAGAGAAGAAGGTAATGGAGAATGCGTTCATTTACCAGGATCTGGAAGAAAAGATGAAAGGTGTATTCGGAACAAAGTCAGTATAGCATCAAAAGGAAAGGGAAAAGGTAAGATAGAGATAGAATATTATTCAGATGATGAATTAGAACATCTGTTCGATATGATGATGAGCAATTAAAAGAGGAGAGTAATTGAATATGGATAGCAAAATACTGAAAGCACTTGGTATCGATCCGGCATTGATAATTTTTACTTTTTGCTGGTACTGATTGTTATATTATTCGTTCTGTATGTAAATGTAACAATGAAGTATAATCGGTTGGAAAAGCAGCTATACGACGTTTATGCGTGGGAAAGATGGAAAGACACTGGAAGAAAGCATGATGTCAGGATTTCGGATGTAGAAGCAATTCTGAAATACACGAAGCAGAACCGTACAGACATCCAGAAGCTGAACAAGAAGATGGAGAAGTCTTACCAGAAGGTTGGTATTGTCAAGTATGATGCATTTAATGAAATGGGTGGAAAGCTCAGCTTTGCACTTGCAATGCTGGACAATAATAATACCGGATGGATTCTCAATGCAATGCACAGCAGAGAGGGCTGTTACACTTACGTAAAGGAGATTGTAAAAGGGGAAAGCTATGTAGAACTTGCTGAGGAAGAAGCAGAAGCACTGGATAAGGCTATTTTCGAAGATGGATATGAAGAAGAAGTCAATAAGGCAGTTGCTTCTGTAACAGGAAGTATGAAAATGGCAAAATCCGGTCCGGCAAAGACAGGAAATCAGAAAAACAGTAATGCAAGAAGTGCAAAACAGGTATCTGGAAAGGCAAATAATGGAAAAATCCTGAATACAAGAACCAGCAGTATGCGTCCAGATATGGCAAGACCTGAAAAAAATAGAAAATAGCAGATCATATAACAGATATGAGAGCAGGAGGAGTTTAGAAAAATGTTAGATATCAAATTTGTAAGAAATAATCCGGATGTAGTAAAACAGAACATCAAAAATAAGTTCCAGGATGAGAAATTACCTTTGGTAGATGAGGTTATAGAACTGGATCAGAAGAATAGAGATATTAAGGGAGAAGTAGAAGCACTTCGTGCAGAAAAGAATAAAATCTCTAAACAGATCGGTGCATGTATGGCACAGGGAAAGAAAGAAGAAGCGGAAGAATTAAAGAGAAAAGTAGCTGAGAGTGCTGCAAGAATCGAAGAACTTTCCAAAGAAGAAAAAGAAGTAGAAGAGAAACTGAAACAGAATATGATGATCATTCCGAACATCATCGATCCTTCTGTACCAATCGGAAAAGATGACAGTCAGAATGTAGAAATTGAAAAATTCGGTGAGCCTTTTGTTCCTGATTTCGAGATTCCATACCATACAGAGATCATGGAAGCATTTGACGGAATCGATCTTGAGAGCGCCGGAAGAGTAGCGGGAAATGGATTCTATTATCTGATGGGTGATATCGCAAGAATTCATTCTTCTGTACTTGCATATGCAAGAGACTTTATGATCAATCGTGGATTTACTTACTGTGTACCACCTTTCATGATCAGAAGCAACGTTGTAACAGGTGTTATGAGCTTCGCAGAGATGGATTCTATGATGTACAAGATCGAGGGAGAAGATCTGTACCTGATTGGAACAAGTGAGCACTCTATGATCGGTAAATTCATCGACACAATGCTGGAAGAAAAACAGCTTCCACAGACACTTACAAGCTATTCACCATGTTTCCGTAAAGAAAAAGGAGCTCATGGTATCGAGGAACGTGGAGTATACAGAATCCACCAGTTCGAGAAACAGGAAATGATCGTTGTATGTAAACCGGAAGAAAGCAAGATCTGGTATGATAAATTATGGCAGAACACGGTAGATCTGTTCCGTTCACTGGATATCCCGGTACGTACATTAGAGTGCTGCTCAGGTGACCTGGCAGATCTGAAGGTAAAATCTTGTGACGTGGAAGCATGGTCTCCAAGACAGAAGAAATACTTCGAAGTAGGAAGTTGTTCTAACCTTGGTGATGCACAAGCAAGAAGACTTGGTATCCGTGTCAAAGGTGAAGACGGAACAAAATATTTCGCACATACACTGAACAATACAGTTGTGGCTCCACCGAGAATGCTGATCGCATTTCTGGAAAACAACCTTCAGGAAGATGGATCTGTTAAGATTCCTAAGGCATTACAGCCATACATGGGCGGAACAGAGAAGCTTGTACCTAAAAAATAGGAAGTTATAAGGATAAGCGTATGCATCAATATTTGAAATCCATTGGATTTGGAAATATCAGAGACAAAAAACAGTTAATACAGATTATAAGAGATGTGGAAGAATCCTATACGGGACATCAGCTTGTCACGCAGGATGAAGTGACGGATCTTTGTGAATTTGATAAAGAATATGGAGAAGGTATCGGGATCAAGGTGTGCGGAGATATGGATATCGACGAACAGTTTGATTACCGCTATTATGCTCCGTATTTCACAGGATCCGGCGTAACATCTTATGCAAATGTCAGTGTGGAACGAAGGATAGACCGTGAAGCATATGTAGGCATTTGTGAGGATACAAAAGTTGGCATCAACCTGGTATTCTATCTGCAGAATATGATGGAATATCTGAGAGAGAGGCAGATTGGCGGAAGAAGTATCAAGTATTCTTCTGTTACTTTGTCCGGACTCTGTAATGAGGGAACCATCCTGCTTCCGGTGAGGAAAAGCAAGGAGCAGGAACGGGAACAGCAGGAAGAGGTGCACAACCGCATGCTGTGTTGAGTGCAGCCAGAACAGGTGATCCGCAGGCAATCGAAAGTCTTACACTGGATGATATGGATACCTATTCCAAAGTATCGAAAAGACTGATATCGGAAGATGTATTTACCATTGTGGATACATACATTATGCCTTATGGAATCGAATGCGACCGGTATTCGATCATGGGCGAGATCTTGGAATATCGTCTTACTAGAAATGAGATTACAAGGGAAGATATTTGCATTATGAAATTGGATGTGAACGGATTATTATTCGATGTATGTGTACCAAAAAGAGAAGTCATGGGCGAACCGGCAGTCGGACGCAGATTCAAAGGAAATGTGTGGCTGCAGGGAAAAATCAATTTCTGAATGTGGATAAGAACAGTAAAATGTGGATAAATATTTCAGAATGATACAGGGGTGGGGATATCCATCCCTGTATTGACTTTTGTGAGATTAATGGTAAAATAGACATATGTCGTCATAGCTCAGCTGGATAGAGCACTCGCCTCCTAAGCGAGGGGTCGGAGGTTCAAATCCTCTTGGCGACGGGCTTCAAAGCGTTCGAAAATGTTAGCTGGATTAGCTGACAACGAACGCTTT
>ENA-OQDL01001227-OQDL01001227.1-human-gut-metagenome-genome-assembly--contig:-NODE-1227-length-13265-cov-5.235881_pt1 | contig 13265 bp, 8 predicted proteins | sample MGYA00242782_ERZ504609 | MGnify/ENA primary metagenome ERZ504609 (study PRJEB26092, sample SAMD00036320) | human gut metagenome | host: Homo sapiens | study: EMG produced TPA metagenomics assembly of... | reverse complement strand
TCTACGTGAATGACTATCCCGGTGACCACGATAAAATGGATCCATACATATCGCCGCTGTTTGGTAATTTCAGAGGCTTTCCACCAATGCTCATACAGGTAGGCTCGATAGAGATGCTCTTATCTGATTCGGTCGATGCCGCTGCAAAGGCAAGAATCCAGGGCGTTAAGGTGCGACTGTCAGTGTATGAGGGGATGTTTCATGTGTTCCAGATGGGATATCTCAATTTCCCTGAGTCCAAACGAGCGTGGGCAGAGGTCAAGCGTTTCCTAAAGGTGATTAAAGAGGAAGAATAGCTGTAACTGAATTACGCAGTCTTTCCTGTATAAAGCTGATAATACTTTCCCTTCTTTGAAATCAGCTCATCATGACTTCCCCTTTCAATAATGCGTCCCTGCTCCAAAACCATAATGCAGTCGCTGTTTCTGACAGTAGAAAGCCTGTGTGCGATAACAAATGTAGTACGGCCATGCATGAGCTTATCCATGCCGTCCTGAACAATACGCTCGGTACGTGTATCAATTGAGCTTGTAGCCTCATCTAGGATGAGCACAGGAGGGTCGGCGATAGCGGCACGCGCAATGGCTAGAAGCTGGCGCTGGCCCTGGCTTAGGTTTGCACCGTCACCTGTCAGTACAGTATTGTAGCCGTCAGGAAGCTGGCGGATAAATGTATCGGCGTTTGCCAGGCGGGCAGCTGCGTATACTTCGTCATCTGTGGCATCAAGCTTTCCGTAGCGGATGTTTTCCATGACAGTAGCTGTGAAAAGGTGGGTATCCTGCAAAACAATGCCAAGAGAGTGGCGCAGATCAGCCTTTTTAATCTTGTTTATATTGATGCCGTCATATCTTATCTTGCCGTCTGCTATATCGTAGAAGCGGTTGATAAGGTTAGTGATGGTAGTCTTTCCAGCTCCGGTGGTGCCAACAAAGGCAATCTTCTGACCGGGTGTTGCAAAAAGATCCACATCGTGCAGTACAATTTTCTCAGGCACATATCCGAAATCCACATCGTCAAATACCACATCGCCCTCGAGTTTTTTGTAGTCCACAGAGCCGTCAGCCTGATGAGTATGCTTCCATGCCCATAAGCCGGTGTGCTCAGGTGTTTCAGTGAGTTTTCCGTTTTCTTCCTTAGCATTTACCAGTGTGACATAGCCCTCGTCTGTCTCAGGCGTTTCGTCGAGCAGAGAGAAGATACGGTCGCATCCGGCAAGTGCCATGATGATACTGTTGAACTGCTGGCTGACCTGCGAGATAGGCATGTTAAAGCTCTTGTTAAAGGTCAGAAAGCTCGCAAGCTTACCAAGGGTCAGACCGCCAAAGCCTGAAAGAGCCATGACACCGCCTGCAAGAGCGCAGAGCACGTAGCTTAGATTTCCAATCTGTGCGTTTACAGGACCGAGCATGTTGGAGTACATGTTGGCATTGTAGGCGCTTTCAAAGAGCTCATCGTTTATTTTGTCGAAGGCTTCAATATTTTCCTGCTCGTGGGTAAATACCTTGACCACCTTCTGGCCGTTGAGCATTTCCTCGATGAAGCCGTTAACCTTGCCGAGGTCGCGCTGCTGCGCAAGGAAATAGCGGCTGGAGAAGCCTGCAAATTTCTTTGTCACGACTGTTGTTACGATTACCATCACGATAGTTAGTACGGTGAGCGGAATATTTAATATGACCATTGAAACAAAAACGCTCACAACAGTGATAGCACTGTTAAGTATCTGCGGAAGACTCTGGCTGATGAGCTGGCGGAGTGTATCGATATCGTTTGTATAAATTGACATGATATCGCCGTGCGCATGTGAGTCAAAGTATCGGATTGGCAGATCCTGCATATGGGAAAAGAGCTCAACACGCAGGTTCTTAATGGTGCCCTGTGATACGTAGATCATTATTTTGCTGTATGCAAACGTACTGATGACGCCGATGCCGTAGAATACGGCGACCCTTCCCATTGCTGCAAGGAGTGGTCCGTAGTCGGGACTTCCTGTCTTAAGCAGTGGTACTATATAGTCATCAATCAAATTTTTGGTAAACATGGTTCCCTGCACATTTGCAAGTACACTGACAAAGATACATATCACAACAATTATGCAGGCCGGTAAATATTTCTTGAAAATAAATCCCATGAGGCGTGCAAAAAGCTTACCGGGATTTTTAATTTTGGGTTTTGGACCTCGTGGTCCTCTTGGTCCTGGCATCAGGCAGCACCTCCTTCATCAAAGTCTCCTCCGCCGTTTGTCTGGGAATCGTAAACATCGCGGTAGATTTCATTATTTTTAAGCAGATTTTCGTGAGTGTCAAAGCCGTCCACTTTTCCGTCATTCATCACGATGATACGGTCAGCATCCATGACTGATGAGATACGCTGTGCGATGATGAGCTTAGTGGTTCCCGGTATTGTTTTTGCGAGGGCAGCACGGATTTTTGAATCTGTTGCTGTATCTACAGCCGAGGTGCTGTCATCGAGTATGAGTATCCTTGGCTTTTTAAGCAGAGCCCTTGCGATACACAGACGCTGCTTCTGGCCACCGGATACGTTGGTTCCGCCCTGTTCTATGTAGGTGTTGTACTTGTCAGGGAAGGACTCGATAAAGTCATCGGCGCATGCCATTTTACAGGCCTCAATACACTCATCTGTGGTAGCGTTTTTGTCACCCCAGCGCAGATTTTCGAGTATGGTGCCCGAGAAAAGCACGTTCTGCTGGAGCACGACAGCTACCTTGTTTCTGAGAGTGTCCATGTCGTACTCACGCACATCGTGGCCTCCGACGATTACAGAGCCGGTGTCTGTGTCATAGAGACGGCTTATCAGGTTTACAAGGGAAGATTTCGAGCTTCCGGTTCCTCCTATGATGCCAATGGTCTCACCGGATTTTATGTCTAGATTTATATCTGACAGAACCGGAGTTTCAGCGGTGTCTGAATATCTGAAGGTTACATGCTTAAAGCTTATGCTTCCGTCAGGCACATCGTAAAGCGGTTCCTTTGGATTGTGCAGTGTGCTCTGCTCATTTAATACCTCGCTGATTCGTCTTGCGGATGCGAGTGAGAGTGAAATCATTACAAACACCATCGAGAGCATCATGAGGTTCATCAGAATATTCATGCAATAGGTGAGAAGAGCCATCAGATCACCTGTAGTGAGAGTGCTGCTTACCACCATATGAGCTCCGAGCCAGCTTATTAACAGGATGCAGGCATACACTGTAAACTGCATGAGCGGAGAGTTGTATACCACAAGGCTTTCAGCCTTTACAAATACATCGTAGATATTTTGTGCTGCCTTTGAAAAACGTTTCTTCTCATAATCCTCACGGACGTATGCCTTTACAACGCGGATAGCGGATACGTTTTCCTGTACGCTTTCATTCAGGTCATCATAGCGCTTGAAGGCTCTGTCGAAGTATTTCATAGCCGCCTTGCTGATGAAAAGCAGTAAAGCTCCAAGCACAATGACAGCGATTAAGTATATTGTCGCAAGGCGAGGGCTGATGAAAGATGACATAGCCATCGCACATATTATGGACGCAGGGGCTCTCATAGCCATGCGAAGCAGCATCATGTAAGCATTCTGGATGTTGGTCACATCGGTTGTCATACGTGTGACAAGACTAGCAGATGAGAATCTGTCGATATTTGCAAAGGAAAAGGTCTGGATATTGCGAAACATTGCAGCACGCAGATTCTTTCCAAAGCCCATGGCGGCCTTTGCACCATATTTTGCACCGAGACATCCTGTCAAAAGACCAAACAGTGCTGCGACAATCATCCACACACCCATGATATAGATATGCCTTGTGTCGCCCATATTGACACCGTTGTCGATGATTGATGCCATGAGAAGAGGGATTATGGTATCCACAGCCACCTCAAGCAGCATGAAAAACAGGTGTCGCAATCGAAGCCCATTTGTATTCCTTTATTTGGGCACCTAGTGTTTTTAACATATGTTTTGTCCTTTCTTCTTAATTTATATTTGATTAAAACAGACTTCCCACATTTATGGTAATGTGGTTAACTAAAAAAATACTTGCATTTAATTAGTTAGTGTGCTAACTATATTATAGATATACTTTTATTATTGTCAAGAAAAATTTATGAAAGGATTTCAGATATGAAGGAGTTTACACCGGATAAATACTTAGGACACAAGATAAACCGCATCAGCAGGAGCATAGACAGATATTTTGACAGAAAAAGGTGCAGTAAAACAGAATGTATACCGCGAAGCCAGGGTATGATGATTGGATATATAATGGACAATCCGGGCCAAAATATATTTCAAAAGGATATTGAGGCAGAGTTTCACCTGTCGGGGGCTACCGTGACAAATATGCTTAAAAGTCTTGAAAAAAACGGCTATATCGTGCGCACACCTATGGAAAATGATGCCAGGCTTAAGAGGATTGAGCTGACGCAAAAAGCACTGGACCATGAAAACCGGGTGAGAGAAAATATAAGGGTAATAGAGGAAGCCATGCACAAAGGCTTTTCTAAGGAAGAATTTGACATGATGCTTGGTTTTTTGGACAGGGTGATTGACAATATGGAAAAGCTTAACATGTAACAGAATAATTATAGAGTTGAAAAAGTAGCATAAATATTGTGGCTTTTTTTGTGCAATAAGCCAAAATGCTACAAAATATTGTTGAGCGTATTGACATAGCAACAATATCTTGTATAATTTAGATTGTCATCAAAAGACAGATGCACAGATTTGTATTAAATAATATGGCATTTTATATGTAGCTATATTGTAATTGTTTGGTGAAAAGCCCGCTTTACATTGCAGGGCAGTGACATGAATTAATGATTACATCTCATTTATAGCTGCATATTTTGTGCCATTACACATGGTAAAATACATATATATAGTATGTGTATTGGATGGTGATACTATATATAGTACGCTACATTATATGAAATATAGTATACAGAGAGGAGAAATTTACATGAAAATCATCAAGCGAAGCGGCAGTGAGGACATATTTGATGCAGCTAAAATTGTAGCTGCAATTAGAAAGGCAAACGATTCAGTGCTAGACTATGAGAAGCTTACTGCTGATCAGATTGAGGAAATTGCAAGCAACGTGGAGACTGCATGTGAGAACATGAAGCGCTCTCCAAGCGTTGAGGAGATACAGGATATGGTGGAGAACCAGCTCATGAACAAGCGTGCCTTTACCGTAGCCAGAAACTACATTACTTACAGATATAAGAGAGCCATCGTCCGTAAGTCAAACTCTACGGACCAGCAGATTCTTAGCCTTCTTGAGTGCAATAACGAGGAGGTAAAGCAGGAGAATTCTAACAAGAATCCTACTGTAAACAGTGTACAGCGTGACTACATGGCTGGTGAGGTGAGCAAGGATATCACACGCCGTTTCCTGCTCCCTGAGGATATAGTGGAGGCTCATGAGAAGGGGCTTATCCATTTCCACGATGCAGATTATTTCGCACAGCATATGCACAACTGCTGTCTTGTAAACCTTGAGGACATGCTTCAGAACGGCACGGTAATCAGTGAGACTATGATTGATACACCAAAGAGCTTTTCAACAGCCTGCAACATTGCTACACAGGCTATCGCACAGATTGCCAGCTCGCAGTATGGTGGACAGAGTATCTCGCTTGCACATCTGGCACCGTTTGTACAGGTCAGCCGTGAGAAGTTCAGAAAGCAGGTGCTAAATGAGTTCGAGAGCGTGGGGCTTGATTTGGATGAAGAAAAAATCAACGAGGTAGCAGAGCTTCGTGTCAAGGAAGAAATCAACCGCGGTGTGCAGATGATTCAGTATCAGGTCATCACACTCATGACTACAAATGGACAGGCACCGTTTATCACAGTATTCATGTACCTGAATGAGGTATCCGATCCGCAGACAAAGGCAGATCTTGCCGCAATCATTGAGGAGATGCTGCACCAGAGAATAAAGGGCGTAAAGAACGAAAAGGGTGTATATATCACACCGGCATTCCCAAAGCTCATATATGTGCTTGAGGATGACAATATCACAGAGGATTCAAAGTACTGGGATCTCACAGTACTCGCCGCACAGTGCTCTGCAAAGAGAATGGTGCCTGACTATATTTCAGAGAAGGTCATGAAAGAGCTTAAGGACGGAGATGTGTATACATGCATGGGCTGCCGTTCATTCCTCACAGTGGACAGATGCTCACAGACAGCGGGAAATGTGGCACATGCCAAGAACTTTGATCCAAACAAGCGTAAATACTATGGACGTTTCAACCAAGGTGTTGTCACTTTAAATCTCGTTGATGTGGCATGTTCATCAGAAAAGGATGAGGAAAAATTCTGGAAGATACTTGATGAGAGACTTGAGCTTTGTCACAGAGCGCTTATGTGCAGACATAAGAGGCTTCTTGGTACCAAATCCGATGTAGCACCGATTCTCTGGCAGAACGGAGCACTTGCACGTCTGAAAAAGGGAGGGTTATAGACCCATTATTATTTAACGGATACTCAACAATCTCACTCGGCTATGCAGGACTTTGTGAGTGTGTACGCTATATGAAGGGAGTATCACACACAGAGCCAAAGGAAGGCACACCGTTTGCACTTAAGGTAATGCAACGCTTAAACGATGCATGTGAGCAGTGGAAAAAGGAGTCAAACATCGATTTCAGTATATATGGCACACCGCTTGAGTCTACCACCTATAAGTTTGCTAAGTGCTTACAGAAGCGCTTTGGTATCATCAAGGGTGTTACCGACAAGAACTATATTACAAACAGCTACCATGTGCATGTAACAGAGCAGATCAATGCATTTGACAAGCTAAAGTTTGAGTCACAGTTCCAAAAGCTGTCTCCGGGTGGTGCCATAAGCTACGTGGAGGTACCAAACATGCAGGACAATATCCCTGCAGTGCTTTCAGTAATGCAGTATATCTACGACAATATCATGTATGCAGAGCTGAATACAAAGAGTGACTATTGTCAGGTATGCGGCTACGATGGAGAAATCAAAATCGTGGAGGAAGAGGGCTCAGGCAAGCTCATCTGGGAGTGCCCGCACTGTGGCAATCGTGACCAGAACAAGATGAGTGTAGCCCGCCGTACATGCGGCTATATCGGCACACAGTTCTGGAATCAGGGAAGAACACAGGAGATTAAAGAGCGAGTGCTTCATCTGTAGAAGTTGAATAAAAATATGCCGTATGGCAGCTTTTGAAAATATTTCATAAGCTGCTGTACGGCTTTTTTATATATAGTACCGGGGACTCTGGCAATTTGCCTATGAAAAAACTAAAAATTCTGAAGCATATAAATATATTTAACTTGCATAAAAAATTATTATACTTCTAAACCCGTAAAAGTATTGTGAAATTTCCACAAAATCTATGTGAATATCATTATTTGAATAACCGTTTGAACATACTAATCTTTGTATATTTTCCCATATTTACAAATATTAAATTGATGTATTTTTGCTAAATTGGTCATAAATAACTTGTCATTTATGTCAATTGAAACGTACGCAATAAATGTATAGACTGTAAATATAGTTATTGCAACCGATTGCGCTGTTGCGCATGGAACAGATGAAATTATGCGCGGCATGCAATTTGAGAAGGTGCATGACAGTGGCTTAATGGCTTTGATATTTATCAATTTGATAGTCATTTACCACTGCATAAAAACAAGGAGGAAAATATGAGCAGGAAGAGAAAAATGGCATCTATAACAAGTGCCGGACTGGTGTTTGCAATGCTTTTAAGCCAGAGCGCTGTGGCGGATTTGGGTACAGAGCAGGTTAAGGCAGCAGAGGAGGCCGCAAAGTGGGTAGACACAGAGTATGTGGTGAATGGAGATTTTGAGTCAGGAGCAGATAATTGGGATATTAATATACCAAAAGACACTGAAAACTGGCTTTACGGATCAGGAGCAGAAAAAGGATATTATTGCATATGGGAGAATAAAACAGAGGAAGAAAAAGATGTATCAATCTCACAGACCGTTAAGCTTCCGGCCGGAACCTATAAGCTTGGAATAAAAAGCACCGGTGCAGCAGGTGGATTAAAACTGAGTGCAGGAGAATATGTCAGCACAGATTTAAAGGCTTCTGAGTGGGCTGATGATCAGAGCAAATGGGAATCAATTGAGACAGGGAAATTCACTCTTGATAAGGAAAGTGACGTGAAGGTTTTTGTTTCAGGAAAGCTGACAGCATGGAATAAAGGCAGCGCAATTGATGATATTGTTTTGTATGAAAAAGAAGCAGATGATACTGACTCTTCAGAAGAAAACAAGAAAGGCTACACAATCTCAGTAAACCAGACAGATGTAGCCGTAGAAAATGGCGATACAGTCAATCTTGAAGCTAAGATTACATATGATGGAAAAGAAATAAGTGAACTTCCTGAGGGAGTAAATTTATGGTGGTGGGTTGATAAATGGAACGACCACATAGATGGATTGGATGACGGAACATTAGAAAATGACAATGGTTCCGGAAAAACTCTTAAGGCTGCTTACACAACAAAGTCAGCTGGTAAGTATTATGTTGCAGCCCAGCTTGAGGATGCAGATAAAAATGTGCTTGGTTATGTATGCACAACTATTACATCTAAGGCACCTGAAATTGATACCTCAGTAGACAATGACGATATTGTTGTTGCAAAGGTAAAGGATTTGTCATCTGATTTTATAATGGGAATGGACATTTCATCTGTTATAACAGAATTAGACAGTGGTGTTGTATACAAGTATTATAACGGAAATGAAATTAACAACGTGACAGATTTCTGCAAATTCCTGGCAGAAAACGATATAAACCATATCCGTGTCAGAGTATGGAATAATCCATATGATTCAAACGGAAATGGATATGGTGGTGGAAATAACGATGTGGCAACCGCAAAGAAAATTGCTGATGCATGCCGCAACGCCGGAATAAAAATGCTTGTTGATTTCCATTGCTCAGATTTCTGGACTGATCCGAGTAAACAGATGGTGCCTAAGGCATGGAAGGGCTATACAGTTGATGAGAAGGCTGCAGCTGTAGAGGAGTTTATCAACGAATCATTAAACACAATTGATGCATCAAAGGATGTTGTAGATATGGTTCAGGTTGGAAATGAGACAACAGGCGGTTTTATAGGAGAAACAAAAACAGATGCCATGTGCAAGCTCTTTTCCGCAGGCTCAAAAGGTGTTAAGGATTACAACAGTGACGTAAAGGTTGTGATTCATGTGGAAAGTCCACAGAAGAATACACTCACAAAATGGTCAGATAACCTTGAAAATTATAATGTAAATTATGATATTCTTGGAACAAGCTACTATCCATACTGGCATGGAACACTGAGCAATTTAAAGAAAGAACTCAGCTATGTTCAGACGAAGCACAACAAGGATGCAATGGTTGTAGAAACAAGCTATGCATATACACTTGATGATTCGGATGGTCATGGAAATACTGTTCGTGAGGGGAATAATGATGACTCGGCAGATGCCACAGAGCCTTTCACTGTGCAGGGACAGTCTACTTTCATAAGAAACCTCATCAATGCAGTAAATGAGGCAGGAGGCCTTGGTGTATACTACTGGGAGCCGGCATGGATTACCGTGGGAGATACCACAGGTCTTTCAGAGGAGGCTGCAGCAGCAAGATATGAAGCAAATAAAAAGCTTTGGGAGGAAAAGGGCTCAGGCTGGGCAGCAAGCTACGGCGGTGAGTATGATCTAAATGATGCCGGAAAATGGTATGGTGGTTCGGCTGTTGACAATCAGGCAATGTTTTATCCGGATGGAACAGCAACAGCAGGTCTTAAGGTATGGAAGTATGTAAAGATCGGTGCAAAGGTTACAAAAAATGGAGTTGAGGATATAGAAACAGCAAATGTCACATCAGAGGCAGGTAAAGAGATAGAGCTTCCAAAAACAATCAATGTGACATACAATACCGAAAAGGTTGAAGAGAACGTTGTTTGGAATACAGAGGGAATTGATTTTTCAAAGGCAGGAACATACACTGTAGAGGGAACTGTCAAATTCAGCAGAAAAATCGAGCGTGGTGCTTATAAGGATAAGACAACAGGTACAACAAAATGTACAGTAGTTATAAAACAGAAAAATCTCATTACAGATGCAGATGATGCAGGCTTTGAAAAGGCTGATAATTTTACTGCCAATAACAAGATTGTCGATTCGGTTTCTTCTACCAAGGATGATAAAAAGTCAGGAGCAGCATGTGCTCACTGGTACAATGCCGGCACAGATGCAGCCGAGGCAGAAATTACATACAAGAAATCTATTACACTTGATTCAGGAGAGTATACTTTCGAGTATGTAGGACAGGGAGCTGACGGAGATGAGCTTTATGCTGAGGTTATGGATTCAGAAGGCAATATCATTGCAAAGGGAGATAATGTTACACTTGAGGGTTGGAAAAACTGGAAGACTCCAAGCGTTTCATTTAATCTTGAGAAAGAAACCAAAGTTACACTTGTTGTCGGTATCGTGAGTGCAAAAGGTGGCTGGGGAACAGTTGATGACCTATACTTATATCAGACAAAGTCAGCCGACAAGAGTGATGCCGATAATGGTAATACCGGTGATGATGACAATAATAAGCCGAATCCTCCATCTGCTGATGATGAAAACAAGGACAATACAGGAAACGGTGATACAGCCACACAGCCTGCAAAGGCTCTTACACCGGGAGCGGTTGTATCAAGCACATCCGACACCAAAACAACTGTAAAGGACACTAAGGGAATCCTTCCGGATACAGTAAAATTCGAGTCAAAGAAGGTAACTGATGAGAAGGAAGTGGCAAAGGTTGCAGATGTAGTAAAGAATAAAATTGTAGGAGTAAAGGATGTTTTAATATATGAGCTTAATCTGACAGATGGCACTACACAGCTTCATCAGCTTGCAGACAAGGTTCAGGTAACTATGGATATGCCGTTTGCATTAGCTGACAATGAGGCAATCAAGGTGTTCCGTGTAGATTCAGACAAGCTTATAGCATGCACATCAAGGGTAGCAGATGGAAAGCTTGTATTTGAGACAGACCATTTCAGTACATTTGCTTTTGTAAAGGTAAATACCAATGCAGGTACTAAAAGCAGCTCCTGCAGGCGCAGCAAAGACCTCAGATGACAGCAATATGTATATGTGGCTTGTTATCGCAATGGCAGGTCTTGGCGTATCAATCGCAGCTCTTATGAACCGCAAAAAGGAGCAGGCATAGCAGTGTTTCTAAAGGCGTAACATAAAGCACAAAAATAAAACCGTCGTACCGGGCCGTAAATAGCAGGGTACGACGGTTTTACTTATGTTCTTAAATGATTAATTATTTTAATTATTCATCAAACTTTTCAGCCTTATCGAAAAGCTCATAAACTTCTTTTGAAAGGCTCCTTTGTGCAAAGTGTTACAACAACAGCTGCGATAAGTCCGAAAACAAATCCCGGCAGCAGCTCGTAGATTCCGGTTGATGTGAGGAATGCATACCACAATATATCAACGGCAGCACCTGTTATGATTCCTGCAACAGCACCCTTGAAGTTAAAGCGCTTCCAGAAGAGGCTGAGCATGATTGCAGGTCCAAAGGCAGCTCCAAAGATACCCCATGCATTGGAAACAAGTGCCATGATAGAGCCGGCATTAGGGTTTGATGCGATGATGAGTGCTGCAACAGAGATTCCAAGAACGACAATACGGCCGGTCCACATCATCTCTTTGTCACTTGCCTTACCTTTTCTGATGACAGGCTTGTACACATCACTCGAGAAAGCAGATGAAGCAGCAAGCAGCTGGCTGTCTGCGGTACTCATGGAAGCGGCAAGCACTGCTGAGAGGAGTATACCTGAGATAACACCAGGGAAAATCTTTCTTACAATCTGGATGAAAACAAGAGAGTTTTCATTGATTGATTCGTCAAAGCCAAGGAAAAGTCTTCCGATTACTCCGATTAAAGTTGCAAAAAATACAATAAGCAGAGTCCATGTAATTCCGATTTTTGCTGATTTCTTCAAATCCTTCTGTGATTTGATGGACATGAATCTGATAATGATATGTGGCATACCAAAGTAACCAAGTCCCCATGCCAGTCCTGACACGATATCCTGCCAGCTTGAGAATGGATTTAAGTAACCGCCCGGGAGTGATGACATGGATGATGTGTCAAGCATAAATGCTGCAAAAATAGGTGCTATAAACATAGAACCAAGCACGAGCATGCCCTGGAAAAAATCTGTCCAGCATACAGCCGAGAAGCCGCCGAGGAAGGTATAGCCTACGATGACCACTGCAGCAAGATACATGGCAATCTGTGGGTCCATTCCTATTACAGTGTGGAAAAGAGTACCGCATGCCTTTACGCTTGATGCCGCATAGATAGTGTATGCAACCAAAAATACAATCGCACATATTACCTGCAGCGCAAGTGATTTGGACAGGAATCTGTTGGTAAGATACTGCGGAATGGTGATTGAGTCATTGGCTACAATCGAGAATTTGCGTAGTCTCGGTGCCTCTAGCAGCCAGCTTATAGTGTAGCCGATTGCAAGTCCCACAGGAATCCATACCTGACCTAAGCCCAGTGCATAGATAGAAGTAGGAAGTCCCATGAGCACCCATGCACTCATGTCTGAGGCCCCGGCTGACAGTGCCGCAACCCATGGTCCCATCTCACGTCCACCAAGGAAGTAGGTTTTTTCTCCACCGTTTCTGGTTTTCACGAAGAAGAAGATACCGATACCCAGCATGCACAGCAGATAGACGATAAATACAATAATTTCTGATGTTTTCATTTGTAGTACCTCTTTAATAGTTTATTTAGTAACCATGCTACCACGTTAGTGCGATAAAGGCAAGGAAAAATTAATGATAAAGCAAAACGATTCATTTATTATTTGTAATTATATAGATAATCAGCTATACTATAAAAAAGTATAGCTGATTTTTATATGTCAAAGGGGTGAAAACGGGATGGGAATATACTTTAACCCTGGAAATGAGAGTTTTTACAGTCAAAAAACAGTAGAATATATGTGGATAAGACAGAACTGATCAATGAATTAAATAGCAGATTATCGACAGATGATAAATGTATTGACAGTAAGCCATGCAAGGAGATTTGGAAAATCTCATGCTGCCGGAATGATAGATGCATATTATAGCAGGGGCTGTGATTCAGCAGAGTTGTTTGAAGACACTAAGCTTGCAACAAATCCGGCATATAAAAAATATATGAACAAATACAATGTCATACATCTTGATATTTCATCA
>ENA-OQDL01001226-OQDL01001226.1-human-gut-metagenome-genome-assembly--contig:-NODE-1226-length-13290-cov-15.806275_pt1 | contig 13290 bp, 18 predicted proteins | sample MGYA00242782_ERZ504609 | MGnify/ENA primary metagenome ERZ504609 (study PRJEB26092, sample SAMD00036320) | human gut metagenome | host: Homo sapiens | study: EMG produced TPA metagenomics assembly of... | reverse complement strand
CGCCTGATCTACTGAAACCATCTTTTATCCTCCTCTATCTAAACGGCATTTCTTCTTCCATGCCCTCTGGGATCTCTAAGAACCCTTCCGCATCTTCTGGAAACGGTGGTCTGTCAACCATTTTTGCACCTGCGAATTCAATCCGGTTTGCATACACTTCGGTGGTATAAATCTTTTTCCCGGTATCCTTATCTTCATAATTACCTGTGACAATCTCGCCTTCCACCATGACCTTCGTGCCCTGCATCAGATAATCTCTGGCAAATTCTGCTTTCTTTGCAAAAGCCTTTACCGGAATGAAACTGACTTCATCGGAATAATTTCTTCTGACTGCCAGAACAAACTTGGCAATCTTATGAAGTCCTTTTTCATTCTCCACTTCGTTGTATCCGGGATTTCTTACCAATCGCCCGGAAATAACTGTTGTATTCATTGGCTTAACCCTCCTATGCTTTCATTGATTTGTAACAGATGCCGATACATGGTCCACATTTTCCATAGGCACATCCGTAACATTCATCTTTTTCCAACTCTTCTTGCTTCATTTCATCGGCAAACATTCCTAACAGTGTTGTATAAATCTTTTTCATTGCAAGGAACTTTTCTTCTGCTTTTTCCATCTTCTCTTTATAAAATGGGATCAGTTCACGAAGAACTGGATGGAAACGTTCATTTTCATCATCCCAGGCACAGGTTTTCATCATACAACGTGGCTGTTTCTCATAATTGCCCAGATAATACGGGCAGAACGTACAGCCTCTTTCTTTAACAATTTCCACCGGAATTACTGGCATCTGACTTTTGATTTCCTTAGTTACATGCTTACTTTCAATTCGCTCTCTCATATTAAAAATCCTCCAAGAATATATATTTGCAAAAGGGACTTCCCCTGAATTGCCTGGTTTTAAGCACAAAAAAAGAGGCAGACTTACGATTTTTGTTTTCGCAAGCCTGCCTCTTATCAATCTAATATTTTATTTTCCAATGACATACCGTATAAACACGTATATCGCTCTAATCACATACACTGGAATCATGATACTTCCAATCAATGCTCCAATGATGACACTTAATGCAGCCATCCCAAGTGTTGCTGTGGTATCCATTCCTCTCGGAATCAGAATCAACCGCATTTTATGTATTCCAAATGGAAGTCCAGCAATAAATACCCACCAGAACCAATCCGTCTGTCCACTGACCTTCATAATTGTTTTTGTCATCCAAAACCAGAATACCATAAATGCCAGTGGCAGAATCGATTTTTTAATTACATCTTCAATCGTCATCTTTTTTCTCCCTCTGTCTGATTCCTTCCGCCACCTCCCGATTAAGGTTTGCCAATATTTCTCTAACCACAGGAGAATCCAATCGAAAGGTTTCCAGATCTTTCTCCGTAAGCTCCCTTCCGTTCGCATCATATCTTCGTACAATTTTTAAAGCCATACTTTCACTTCCTTCCTGCTGATAATCCTAATGTTTTCAACAAATGTTTAAACTTCTCTCTTTTTATCCGTTTAACACGTATCTTTTCTATCTTTTTCAGATAGACTTGTATTCTCCTTGCCATATCTTCATTGCTCATTCTTTACCCTCTCTTTCTGCCCACGATGCCAGAAGCATAAATATAATTTCTTCCATCTGAGTCTTTGTATATGTATCTGGAAAATATTGTTTCAATTTCTTCGCCGGAATCTGCACCTGAACTTTTTCAGTACTTTCATTCATGCAAATCTGGTCAATTTCTGAATACGTCAACATCCGCTCTTTTGAAATCTGCTTCAATTCCTTTGCCTGCTTCATGGAAGGTACCATATTGTGATTACTCATATACTGAAATAATATCTGCTGCTCTTCAGTTCTCAAATAAGAAAGTTCAACAGCTGTGTTAAAGGGAAGCTTCTTCTCGTCTGCCAATTCTAATAGCTCTGCTACTAACTCTGTCAGATGAATATATCGAAGAATCTGTCTGGAACTATCTCCTGTATTCTGACTGACTTCTTCTGCCGCCAACTTCTTGCCAACTTGGCAAGAAGTTAAATCAGATCGTTTTCCCTGACGCTTTAACGCCTCATATTTCATTTTATAAGCAAATGCCTTTTCGCTGATCAACAGCTCTTCTCTTTGAATGTTGGAATCTACCATAATCACCGTCGCTTCATCATCTGTAAGATCTTTGATGATAACCGGCATTTTCTCTAGTCCAGCAAGTTCACATGCTCGTTTTCGCCGATGACCAGCTACCAGCTCATAACCACCGGATTCTCTCAACCGCACAATACCAGGAACCAACACGCCATATTGTGTAATACTTTCCGCTAATTCTTCCATTTTCTTATCATCTCTTACTTGAAACGGGTGATTTGGAAATGGATGAAGGCTTCCTATTTTTATCTCGCAAATTCCATTGTTTGTTTCTTCGTTTGTTCCAAACAACGCATCAAGTGGCTGTAAGGAAATGGGAGTTGCTCTTTTTTTAGATGGCATCTTCTAGCACCTCCTCCGTCACTCTCCGATAAGCCTCTGTAGCTTTGCCTTTCGGATCATAAGAGAAAATACTCTGTCCTTCTCTGACTGCTTCCTTCATTCTTACAGAAAATGGAATATAATTATCAAAGATATGAATTTGACTTCCATATACATTTCTGAGAAGTTCCATATTATTTCTGGCATCATTTGTATGCGCATCGACCATCGTGAACAGAATCCCACCGACTTGCAACTTCGGATTAATCTGCTTACGAACCTTACCGATCGTTTTTAACAACTGCTGCAAGCCTTTGATTGGCAGGTAGGACGCTTCAACTGGAATGAGGACTTCATCTGATGCAGCCAGCGCATTGATCGTAATCATTCCCAATGATGGCATACAGTCAATAATGACTGCATCATATTGATCCTTGATACCATATAAAATCTGTTTCAATACATATTCCCTGCTCATTGCATTTACCAACTGTACTTCCGTACCTGCCAGTCCAATGTTAGAACAGATAATATCTATTCCCTCTGCCTGATGTCTGATATAACAGTCTGAAGGAATATCTTCATCTTTCATTACTGCATCCATAAGAGCTGTAAGTGTTTCATTACTGTCATCACAATCACGATATCCAAATCCTGCGGATACATCAGACTGTGGATCGGCATCTACAATCAACACTTTCATATTCTTTTGTGCTAATCCTACTGCTAAATTAGCTGTACATGCGGATTTTCCCGTTCCCCCTTTTTGGTTTACAATAGAAATAATTCTAGCCATTTTTCATCACCTTTCATCGTCGTCAATCAAAAAGAGGACTGAATTAGACAACCGGAATCTATATTCCATGCGAGCTAATTCAGTCCTATAATTACAATAATTCTGTTGTTTTTACTCTTGTCTTACACAAATCCATTTCCAGTCTGGATCTGTAATAATTCATATTCTGGAATGACAGCGCTGCCTTATTTTTCCCTTTTTCAGGGAGTTAAAAATAAGGACTAAATTAGTGCAACCCCTTGTATTTACTGGAGTTTTCTAACTTGTCCTTATTATAACTCGACCATGAGGTGTAATATTTGGCATCTGTACCCGGTAGATGTCATTGTATCTGCCGACCATATGATTGAATCGATGCTGCCAGTGCATTGCCACAAGTGGCATTCCATTATCATCATAAAATAGAAATCCGCTATATCCGTCTATGGATTTCTCTACTTTCGGTGAATTTCTGTCCTCAATGATTGCCTGAAACATCTGTGCCACATCCTCTATAATCGGCAATACTCTTGTTCCTGCATCCGTTTTTGTGGTTTCTATGATATATCGCATATCCGATGTTCTCTGCAACTGGTGGTCAATATTCACAGTTCTGTTCTCAAGATCAATGTCCTTCAGCGTCAGTCCACAAAATTCCGATATTCGCATTCCCGTATGAAAGAGTATGTACACCACTTCATAGTATTTGCAGTACACCACATCGTCATGCACAAACTTCAGGAACTTTCTCATCTGGTCTTTTGTAATTGCCTCTCTTGTGACTGCATCATTTACCAATACTCCAGCAAGCTGAAATCCGCATGGATTCTTTACCAGAATATCATCATCTACCGCCATCTGAAAAGCTGGTCGCAGCACTCCCCGGATGGTATGAATAGAACTGTAGCTTTTCCCATCTTCCTGCTGCAATTTGATAAGGAACAGCTTTGCATCGGAAGTTTTCACACTTCGTATCGTCTTTTTACCAAATGCTTCCTTCGCAAGTAATCTCTGCACTGTAACATATCCCTGTTTCGTGCTTTGCCTTACTCCAGTCTTTGTCTTCAAATATCGGTCTACCAGTTCACATACTGTCATCTGTCCGTCCACGATATTTACAAGCAAATCCAAATCTGTGTTTACCTGTTTTTCCAATTCACGAAGGGAAAGGCATGGTTTCTTGCCCTTTGGAAGTTTATCCGTAGGCTCCAGTTTCCAACTGTATACAAAGTGTGGTTTCCCATCAATGTGATATTTATATTGATATTTTCCATCTGCTCTTACACTCTCTCCCGATCTAAGGACTCTTCTTTTGGAATCATGCCTTGTCTGTCCTCTTCCTGCCTTTGACATTATACCCGCCTCCTTAGTTCTGGATGGTTACGCAGATACCTTTCAAAGGCAACACGAAGAATCAGCTTGCGTTCTCCGTAATATGCCAGAAAATCTTCTCCATCCGTATTATTCAATAAATCGTAAAATTTTCTCCGGCTCAAAACAAAATATTCAATTGCCTCAGAAGGATTTAAAATATCTTTTTCTGCTAAACTTGGTCTTGCCATAAAAGTACTTCCTTTCTGCCAAAAGTGGCTGTTTTCACAGGTTTTCGAGGTCATACTATATATCACTCTGAACGCTGATAATATCAACTACTTTCGGCAGACAAACGGAATTATATCTCCGAAGAAGCACTGATAAATTTTTCAAACTGCGGGCGGATAATCAGATACCTGTTTCCACTGAATACCGCAAATCTTCCTCTGTTATCTTCTGCCAGTCTACGCATTTTCTTTGTCCCGATATTAAAATACGATGCTGCTTCTTTGATTGTCAGTGTGTACTTTTCACTCACAGGGACAAGTGTATTTTCCGTAGTATCATGTTTTTCTATTGCCATGTGCAATCCTCCTTCCATACGGGCTGCAGTATTTCCACAGCCCCAACTGCTTAGTCTGCTGCCATCTGAAGTACCTTGACTGCATCCTTACGGATCAGTTTTCCGTCCAGATACTCACATCCCAGATACCCTACCTGTCCACGCATGGCAAACTTTTCTTTCAGTGTGCGGATAGTCAGTGGGAAACGCTGAACGAGCCAGTAATTGCTGAAATCTCCAAATGCGATTACTTTCTGCCCCTTTCCGATAGACGGCATGGAATCAACAATCTGCACAGGTTTTGAGAAAATCGTTTCATCACTTTCCTTCCACAGATAGTTTCCGGCTGAATCTTTGAGGGTACGGAGTGCCAGAGCCGTTTCGTCATTCATAAGCCATGTACCATGTTTACGGTGTTTCTTATCCACGGACAGATACAGTTTGATGATTTCATCATAGCTGATAGCAGAATCACTCTCTGCCGTCACGCCCGTTTCTGCTCCGTCAGTGGCGTGCAGAATACCTGTCGGCTGATTTTCCCCTGTTCCGTTGATAAACGCCTGTTCCTCGCTTGTGCCAAAACAACGTGCCATTTTCCCGATTACATAATCCTCTATGGCAAAGGACTGGTCAGAAGCGAACTCCAATCCAAGTCTGACAAGCTCGGACAATCGGTATGCCTGTACTTCAAATCTCTGAAAATCGTCCTCGTTATCCATGCCCTCCAGATTGACCATATCGCCCCATTCAGCCTGACCTTCACAATCAAATGTCCAAAGACGGCTGTCACTTCTGGTCGCATTCACAACGGTTGCCAGCTGACGGACTGCACTTTCTTTCTGTAGTACTGCCGTATATTTTTTATTTGATTCTCCGGGCAGATGGTACGCATTTGTCTTGCTTTCACGGTTGTTATAAAGGCTGTCCGTAACTGCCTGTTTTCCTCTCATTTCGTTCCAAAAATCGTTATAATAAGCTGTACTGTTAATCATAATAAACCTCCTGAAAAATTATTTTTGTGTCATATAACCACTCTGTCTGCAATAATCCACTGCTTCAGAATAGGACAGATAAAACATCTCCAATGACCCGTCAACCACACGGTAATAAGGCGGGTCACAGGATTCGCTTGCCATGATAATGACCGGGCATCTGTACCTTAAATTGATGACATTCACACATCTGTACTTGTCTGTTGAAAAATCCGATGGCTCAAACCGCATCGGTGGTGCTGCTTTCTGTTTTCCCATGTGTACCTCCTTTTTTCTTAACAGAAGAAATCTCTGCACAAGAGCCGATATCCAGTTAAAAGTGTAGTCTTTTCTCCGCCATCCCTTGGGCGCCTGCGGACTATCGTACCGATTGTGCGGAGTGCCTGATTAAAATTCCGGCTGTTCTCCGCAAAATATCCATTGTCATTGCACCAGTTTCGGTATGCCTGATACACTGCCGATGTCCGGCATTCCGCATCCTTCTCCTGTTCCAGAAATTCCTCCACAAAAAGTTCCATCTTATCGCTGTCATGCTGATAGGACATGGTGGCATCTTTTACTGCTTTTGGCTGAGCGAAACCTTCTTCTTTCAAGATGGTGTAGCCTTCAATCAGCCAGTTTAAGATGGCACTTGCTGCCTCCGGCCTGGAAAATTCTGCTTTCAGATTCTGTTCCTGCTCCCATTCCTCAAAATGTCTGTCAAAGGGAGTGATTACGACACGTCCGCTCGAAAACAGTGTCATATCCGTAATAGCCGGAAGATAATTTGTATTTACATACAGCTTGAACTGTGGTTTAAAATCAAAACTGTTTTCATGCAGGAATCTGGCATTCAGTGTATCATTTCCCGTCATGCTTTTGATCTGTGCTTCATTCAGCACCAATCCCCGCCTTGGCTCTGAGATATTGGCGAACCGCACTCCGGCAAGCCGTGCAATATCCTCTGTCGGGTTCTGGCTGTTGGCAGACGGTTTTGCAGCAATCGTTTCTGGTCGGACAGTCAAACCATAATCTCCCATCACATGAAGTGTGCTTTCCATCAGAGTCCCTTTCCCATTTCTGGTGGTTGCACCGTAGTAGAAAAACATACATTCATAGCGGGTATCACCTGTCAGACCATAACCAAGGCTTTTCTGCATGAACCTTGCTTTCTCCGTATCCCCACTCATCACCTCTGAAACAAATCTGGTAAAACGTGGATTCTTTGCATTCGGATCATAGGCCGCCCCTGCAATCTTGGTCAGCTTGTCCTGTGGTGTATGCGGATGGAACTCTCCCGTCTGCAGATCCAGTGTTCCGTTCTGACAGTTCAGGTAATAAACATTGCGGTCAAACTCAGACATTGCAATCGGATACACGCTCTGGGCATCACTGATATACATGTTACGGTAATTCCGGCTCTGCCATTTCGCAGAATATTCCAGATAGTCCTTTCTTATACGTTCATCAGTAATTGTCAGGGCATATCTGACCAGACTGTCCGCAAGGGATTTTGCAAGCTCCATTGTTTTCAATCCGCCAATGTCCGGAATCCACCGGGTTCCGTCATACACATACCACTTTTTCCTTTCCGGCACATACCTTGCGATATCTTTATACACATCCGCAAACAATCTGCCTGAGCCGTTGTCATTCCACAGGTATCTGCTGTTATCCGACACATTCAGTTCTATCAGCTTCTGCAGCATATCATCAAAATCACTCTCTGCTGATGTCCTTGCATAAGGTCTGTAGAAATCCAATGCCTGTGCCACTGCCTTTTCCATCGTCAATGCGCCGTAGGTTGAGCCACTCTGCACACGGTCCCACTTGCTCCGCATCAATCCCGATTTTCGGAACAGTCTGTCCATCTGCCCTGTGTCACCGCCACACCAGAATGCAAGGATACTTGCAAGCGACATATCCGCATCGCTGTGGGATTTTCCTTCCAGTATTTCTCCATTCCACAAGGCTTTGAACTTTTCGCCCTGTCTGGAATCCGATGCCAAGCGGACCACGGAATCATCGGACAGATAACTGCCGGGAATATCCTGTACATCGTTCTTTTTCTTAGAAATCGGACGGAGCATATAAGTTTCCAGTATTTCCCCAATTTCAGTGCTTCGCTCCTCAACACCACGGTTGCGGATCACATTTCCTGTCAGAGTGCAGAATTTCTTCGTCACACCTGCTGCATAGATTTCCAGACCAAGTTTCTGATTATTGATGTAATATCTGCCCGTATCATAAGACAGGGAAGATGCCTTACATACTATGCGGACTCCCGTGCCGGAGGGGCTGAATTCTGTATAGGAGTCCATTCTCTCCACAATGTCTTCTGCCATCTGTGTCATCTTTCCACCCAACACGCAATGGTCGATATCTACCATGCAGAAATCATCAAATGCACCCATACCGATTCCGTCATAACCATCCATTGCATTGACTGCCAATCGAAAATCCGAAAAGGTATTTTTATCGGCACTGCTCGCTTTTCTGCCATTTGTCTGATACGGCACTTTTGTCATGCGCCCGTTTCTTTCTTCATATTTCCACAGACAGAACCGTCCGTCTTTTTTCAACTGTTCCGGAAGTTTCTCATACATTCTGTGCTCCTCCTTCCCCGCTTATTTTCTGACGTATCATTTCTCCGTGGCTCTTGCCGATAACCACACCTTAAATTCGGAAACAGGAACCAATACCCGCTGGCCTACACGGACGATTGGAAAATCCGCTTCTCTGGTCAGTGCATATGCTTTGCTCAGGCTGATTCCCATCTGCATTGCCATTTCCTGTACGCTCATCGTGACTTTATCCATAGCCATCCTCCTCTCTGCATTCCAAACATGAATTGCTCTTGTTTTCTATCACAGTATACTTTATAATGTTACCAAAGACTATTTTCTATTGGTAAGAACTCGTACCGAAAGCAAGTTCTATCGGTAAGAATGGAGGTAGAATATGAACGAAGATTTCAGTTTGGGGAAAATGAGTGCGGATGCACGGCTGACCGCAACTTTCAAATACTATGAAAAACAGAACAGAATGGAAAAATCGTAATCACCGCCTGTCTGGGCAAGGGCGATGTTCCGAAACTCAACCGTGGATACGGCTTGGACGGAAATGAGCTCTGGCTTTCTCTGAATAACCTGTACCAGAGTATCCGTGGAAAAGATGACTACACTGCTGCCGATGATATCATTTCTTGGTGTCAGCAGTACGCACACCCCTACTATGCCTCTGAGGACATCGAAGAATATCGATGGGATATTGAAAAGGATACGGAATACTGGGATTTTTCCACTAACATTCTTGGTAATTTCACTTTTGATGTTCACACCATGCGGAAAGATCTCGAAAGCCTGTACCGGGATACCCTTGTAATTCTTATGTTCAAAAAATGTCTGGAACGGCTTGACGTTTCCACGGATCTTGCGCAGATCACATGGACGAATGAATTTGCAGATTTTAATTCGTTTCCTATGCAGAAACATCTCGGTAAAATATCAGCTTACCTAAATAAAATGAGTGGCGTAACCATGAAGTTGGGACTGGATGAAAATGGAGAATTGAAGGTCATGCCGGATTTCCATTCTGTTTTTGATGCTGCCCGATTCGCTCTGTCGCAATATGTATCTATCCCTACGGATTACCCCATTACTTATGCCGACCGTGTGGGCGTTGCCACTTGTGAGTGCTGTGGCCGTCTGTTCATCAAAAACGGAAACCGCCAGAAATACTGTGACAATCCAGAATGCAAAAAGGAACGAAACCGCAGAAAATCCCGCACTGCTTATCGCAGAAAGATACAGGAAGAAAATGATAACCGCTGGGCGTGACCACGGCTGTTTTCACAATGGGGCAAGATGTGGCAAGTAATATAGGTTATTTTCTATATAGGCTCTATAAGAATAACCTAAATCATCTGCCACAAGTTGCCCCAACTGTTTTTCCCATAGAAAAAGGGCATCGGTCTGCACCGACACCCCATGTCATTTTATCCTTATTCTCCGCAGCGGAATGCTGAATTTCCCGTAAGATTTCTAAGCAGAATCTTTCTCGCTGTCTTATACTCTTTTCCGATAAAGCCAAGTCTGAGCAGAAAACAGCGGAAAGCATATTTGTCATTGTCCGTTTCGGTCGGCTTTGATGATACCCTTTTTGCATCTCTTGCCATATCACACAGCCTTGAGATAAATTGCGTGTAGGCTGCAATATCATCTCCATCCACTGTGTATGGAACCCATGTGAAATTTATTTTTTCATCTGTAATTTCAATCCCTGTGCTGTCCGTCTGAAATGCGCGTTGAAAAAGCATCTGCTTATTTGCTATAATCTTCTGTAAATTTTCCAATGCCGTATCCGTAAGGCTCTCTTTCGGAATCGCTATTGTCAACTTATCCTGTTGCACTGGCACTTCTTCCGTTATTTCCATATCGTCCTGAAACCCATGTTCCCGTAACTGCCGAATCAGGTCTTCCACTATTTCTTTTTCAATTCCATCCGGGATATGCAATACACCCTCTTTATTCAGTCGGTATCCTGCAATATCGTATGCACAGCTTGGTACCCGTTCATAATGCGGTACTGTCCCAAGTATGTTTCCAATCTCCTGTGCCAGTTTCGGTCTCTGCTTTGATTTCAATGTAAATCTAATTTCATTCTTCATAATATGTACCCGCCTTTCTTTATTCGATAGTACATATATCACTCTGATGGCACAGAATAGCAAGACAATTCGGATTATATTTCTGCCAAAATGCACGCAGAAAAACTGTGATTTTTATGCTGTTTTTTACACGTTTTTCTGCGTATTTCGGTACTATCCGGCAAAACAAAATCGGCTTTAGCAATGATATTCAGCGGATATTTTCACATCAACCGACCTTGACGGGTATCCCCCCTGTTTAATTCTGCGAAAATTCGCACGAATGGGGCCATCGGTCTTCAGGAAGAAAGGCTGTAGAGATTTGGATACCCCCTATGATATTTATCCCTTATTATTTAATCTAATAAATTTATCTGCCATACTTTTTATTCTCATCAACTGCAAATAAAAATTCATTACAACTGTTTGAAACATTAATCTTCATCAAACTTTAAAACCTGCTGTTCCCATTTGAATTCTTCTTGCCACGCATTTCTCTATCCATTTCACCAGCAGTTTTAATTTCAATTTTTACATTAGGAATCTCCAATCCCCAATTATCCCATCCAACATAGTTATTACGTGCAAATAATTCAATTTTATCTTGCTCTGGGAACATTTTTGTTATCCCTTCAATAACATCAACAGGTTTAACACTATGTGCTCCTCTATGTATTGTAACCATCTGACGAACATTTCTTGCACCCCTTGGTTGTGGAAATTTTCCTTTCTTAAAGGCAAGAACAAATTCCGTTTGACTTAGCGTATATCTTCCTGGATTATGTACCATTTTATCCCACACGAATGCCACTGTTTTATATTCAAATCCCAAGCCTCCCCTAGCTCTATTGAATTTGCCATCTGCGGTCCAGTTGTCCACATAAACAAAATACAATCATCTGCAGCAATAGAATTTACATCTAGCTCTTTTAATTGCTTCAATTTCACAGTAGGATATTTAAAAGATGCTGAACTAAGAAAATTTTCTTTTCAAATCCAACATTCTCATCTTTGATTGTTGACTTATCATACTGCATCTTTCCACCATAATCCCAAGGTGGATCTGCGTAAATAACTTGGTATTTTTTTTCCCGGCAACTTAGGATATATATCTTCTAATGGATTAATCTTTGTTCTTTTTTTCTGTTCAACATTATAAATGGAATATGCTGTAACTTCTGAATTTTCTTTCTGAGACATTTATATCATCCTTCCTATATAAAACATAATTATAGGATAATCTAATCTAGCTTCAAAGTCAACATTTTTGTGACTTATAATCCGTTGTTTTATAATCAGCACAGCAATAAAATATTTATGAGAGGTGATTTTTATGGTAGTAGATGATTTGCAAACCGCATTAAAGAACTAAGACAGCAAGCAAGGGTTAAGCCAAGAAAAGTTTGCATTAAAAATTGATATGGACAGGACTTATTATGCCTCTGTTGAAGCCGGAAAGCGAAATGTATCCATAAAGAATATCAAAAAAAATTGCTGATGGCTTTGAAATATCACTTGAGGAACTATTTAAAAATATGTGAGGTGTAATATTATGGCAAAAAAGGATTTACAAGGAAGAGATAATTGGCAAACCGAGTCTGGCCCTGGTGGAAAAGCCGGTGTTGCAGAACAAAATTTAATATCGGTCTTTAAAGAAGCATTTAAGGATACAGATTATGTGATCTCAGATCATCCTACCGACTTAAAGCATCTGTACGAAAATGTAGAACTCCCTGCCAAAACAATAGCGGCTATATTCAATCCAGACTTAGCAACAATGAAGAATGCTCAAAAACGTGGTTGGGGTGTATCTCCTGATTTTTCTATTACAAATAAAAAAACGGGAAAAATTTTATTTGGTGAAATAAAAAGACAGGATGGCTGGGTTGAAGGAAAAGATCCAAGTGCCGGCCGTGGAAATGCACACGAACGTATGTGTAAATTGTTCACTCCAGGACTTATGAAAGCATACCGCCAAATCAGCAAAATCTCAGATCCTTCAATCTTACCATTTTGGGTTGTTCTTGAAGGTGACATCACAAGAGATCCAAAGAGAAATAGAGAAATTGCTTTTTGGTTTGATGAATATGACAAGAACTATTTTATGTGGAGACCCGGAGTAGATGGAAGTGCTTTGGTTGAGCATTTCAATAAATATCTAAAAAAATTCTTAGATTAATTCATAGAGACTATGAGAAAAAGTCTGTAAATAAGATTCTTCTATGATATGTAAGGGTGGTAAGCCTGAAAATCAGGCTTCTCACCCTTGTTTTATATATAACAGTTGTTGAATGGCATGTCAAGAGCAGGCGGTTTTCCGCCCGTTTTATTCGCCTGTTTATTCGTTACTCTGGGAGGCGTCCTTCGTACATAATACTCAGTTCACCATACACCTGTGCCCAGTTGCGGATCGTACTGGTCCATTTCTTCGTAGCTTCAAATGTGGCAAGATACAGTGCCTTTAATAGAGCTGTATCGCTTGGAAATACGCTTCTCTGGCGATTCAGTTTCCGGTAGGTAGAATTCAGGGATTCAATAGCATTTGTAGTATAAATCA
>ENA-OQDL01001225-OQDL01001225.1-human-gut-metagenome-genome-assembly--contig:-NODE-1225-length-13295-cov-10.637530_pt1 | contig 13295 bp, 17 predicted proteins | sample MGYA00242782_ERZ504609 | MGnify/ENA primary metagenome ERZ504609 (study PRJEB26092, sample SAMD00036320) | human gut metagenome | host: Homo sapiens | study: EMG produced TPA metagenomics assembly of... | reverse complement strand
GAGTTGCTTAAAACGCAAATCAAGACAAAGCATTGCAAATAGTACAGTTGCCAAGTCATTACCTCAAAATTGGGTAATTCTCCCAAAGTCCTTTGTATAAGGCACTAAAAAAGATATTCCAAGATTAATTAAAAACTTTGGCTTCAACCCCATGCGATATCCCTGTATTAAGAAATGCATCCCTTTTCTCATGTCTCACCGGATTACGCATCAGTGATATATTGAATCTTAAGTGGGAAAACTTATGCACAGCCCCCGATCTGGGACATTGTATTCGTCTTCGTACGCAAAAGACACAGACAGAAGCCCTACTACCTATCAGTTATGAAGCATACGCACTTTGTGGAGAACCGGGCACAGGTAAAGTGTTCAAAGAACTGCGACGTTGCATGACTGGATATCCTCTTAAAGCATGGATAAAGAAAGCTGGTATTCAAAAACATATAACATTCCACACGGCCCGGCATACCTATGCCACCATGCTTCTTACTCTTGGTGTTGACCTTTATACTGTATCAAAACTCTTGGGGCACACCAGTATCAAACACACACAACGGTATGCAAAAATCATCAGTCAGAAAAAAGACGATGCAGTACGGTTGATAGATAACAAACTATAAACCCCCATATATATGACAAATAAAGTAACAATCAAATCCACAAAGGAACCCGTCAGACTCCGTGTAAAGAATCTGGCCAACGGAGTACAGTCACTTTATCTGGACTGTTATGTGGACGGAAAGCGCAGCTATGAGTTTCTGAAACTGTATCTGATACCGGAGAAAGGAGCCATGGCAAAGGCTCAAAACGAAGCCACTCTACAGGCTGCCAACGCCATAAAGATGACCCGTATTCTTGAAATAACCAACAACAAGGCCGGTCTGAAGAATACTTCACTGAAAGCCAAGCAGACACTGGCCGACTGGATGGAAACTTTCAAGAAGAAGCAGGCACAGAAGGGTATCAAAGACCAGAAGCTGATTCACAAGACCATAAATGTGCTGACAAAATACAATATAAACATTCCGCTCAACAAAATTGACAGGCAATACTGCATCGGGTTCATGAGCTTCTTGAAAAATGACTACCGCACACGTAGCGGGAAACAGGTTCAGACATTCACGATAATCAGTTATATGTCCTGTTTGCGTAATGCCTTGAACACGGCAGTCCGTGAGGACATCATATCAGAAAATCCCATAAACAAGCTTTCCGTCCAGGACAAGATAAAGGTACCAGAAAGCAAAAGGGAATTCCTGACAATAGATGAATTGAAAAAAGTTGAAGAAACGGAAAATCCCCATAAACATATCAAACAGGCTTTTCTGTTCGCTTGCTATTGCGGTTTGAGATATAGCGATATCCGTCAGCTCAGATGGAAGGATCTCATTAAGGACGGTGACCAGTGGAGACTGAACAAGCTGATGCAGAAGACAGGAACACCCATATATCTTCCCATATCCAAGAAAGCCATCGGCTGGCTCCCGGAAAAAGGTAACATGAGTGATGAGTGTCTTATCTTCCCTAAACTTCCGCGCGAGATCTGCACTAAAATATATATCACTCCATGGATGGAAGCCGCCGGAATAAGTAAGCCGATAACGTTCCACTGTAGCAGACATACTTTCGGAACGATGATGCTGACTTTGGGAGTTGACTTATACACTGTAAGCAAACTGCTTGGGCATACCAAGGTGGAAACAACCCAGATATATGCGAAGATCATCAACAAGAAAAAGGATGATGCAGTCAGTCTTATAGACGATGCATTCAGTGACATGGAATTTTAGTATTGATTACATAACCCCACTATAAAGATGTATATTGCTGAAATAACTGAAAGGTTGCTTGAAGTAAACAGGCTCCTTTTGAAATATATCAAAGATACAGAACTGACCTTTGAGGAAAATCTGGTTTTTTCCGGATTCTATCATGACTACAAAGACATAAACAGTATAATCAACTCAGCTGAAAAAGAGTTAAACGACAGCCCGGCAATACTCATGGAACAGGCAAAAGCCTTGGCTGCCGCTGCGTCTGACTTCCTTGCCACATATGAAAGTCACGAGGATATATTTGGCTCTTATAATCCGCAACCAGTCTGCGACAGGCATATCAAGCCACTTGAAAAGGAATATGACTCTATTGCATATGCCACTTCACAACTATGGAAACGGTATTCTCAAATGAGTGTCCGCATGGACTATCTCAATCCTGAAGATGACGATTACAAGGCCATAGAAAAAGAATCCGAGGAGGTAAAGGCAAGATATGAAGCAGAGAAAGCCAAGAGTGATGAGACATACCGCTTTTACACCGCAGAACGTGAGAAAACAGCCAAACTTTAATTTTTTTGAGATGATATACCTTGAAAATGCTGGTTGTCCGAATGAAAAGGATTGCAGACAGCATTATCAAAGATATAGAAGAACTGAAATCCGAAGGTAAGATATGACAGGACTGTACTTGAAAGAAACGGCCAAACTATTTGATATAGTAGATTTGACCATTTGTTGCAGCCTGTACAAGATCTGCAATGGCAACCAGTTTGAATACATGAAAGGTACGGATTTCGTAGATTTCATGAATCTGAAAGAAGTTTCACGGCCTGTTGTTGTCCGTCATCGTGAAAACAGCCGTGTCTGTTACCTGTTGTATGTCGTCAGTAAAGAGATAATGAATGAGTCTTTAGCAAAGGAGTGGATACAACACATGCTGGAACAGTGTAAAATCAGTCCCAGATACTATAAATCCCATTATAGGGATGCCCTCAATTCCGGAACAGGAGAAACCAATGCCCAATTCGTCAAGGCTATCGAAAAAGCCATCGAAAAGGCAAAATCTGTGAAGTGACCACACAGAATTACAGAGCGACCACAGAGATATACATCTTTTAATAAATCAAATAAAGCTATATTGTTGATTAACAACGATATGGCTTTATTTGTTTTTTGTCCCCAACCACAAATCGTACACATTGTTCCACTTGGGAATAGGCATAATTTTGCAACAGAGCAAAAGGAAAGAAAAAGCATTCAAAAACCTGTTTGCTGTTGAAACGGAAATAATAATTATAAAATAGAATCATATGACAAACAATTTATTGACAACGGTAGAAGCTGCCGAATATCTGGGGATGAAAAAGTCTTATCTGCATAAACTGATGATGAAAAAGGAGATTCCTTTCTACAAACCAAACGGCAAACTGTGCTTCTTTGACAAGGACGAGCTTGATCAATGGCTCCGCAGGATACGCATAGCACCACAGGAAGAAGTGGACCGGCAGGCAATTGCCTATGTGACCCAAAAAGACCTACTTAAATAGCCTGTATTATGAACCTGTATGAATTGTTCAGTCTATTCTGGAGGGATAACGGATACAGGGCATTTTCCAAGACAGAAACAATCTTATACTTCTATCTTCTTAATATGGCAAATTCCGCCAGATGGCAGATGCCGTTTACAGGCTATACGGAAAGAATAAGTGCCGATCTTCAGACAACAAAGCAGAATATTGTAAAGGCCAGGGCCGGACTCCAGCAGCGAGGTCTGATTTCATTCACAGCCGGGACTGGAAAGGAGAATCCGCCTTTATATACCATTATTGACCGTACTTCTCAGTTGTCGGTGCCGTTGTCGGAGAACTTGTCGGTAAAGATGTCGGTGCCGTTGTCCCCTATTAATATAAAAGATAAAAATAGAAATAATAATATTCATAATGTCAGCAACGGAAAATTGGAACTGGATGAACTGGAAATGATTCTTGCAAATGATGCTGCCTGGCTGGACTCAGTAATCCTTCAACGGGGAAGCGATATAGACCGTGAAACTGTACTGGAATACCTGAAAATGTTCTTTGCCGAACAAAAAATGAAGTCATCCGACAAAAGGGAAATAATAGACATCCAGAAACATTTCCGCAACTGGCTGAACATTAAAATGAATTATAGACTAAAACATGAAAGAGCAGAATCAAAACGAGTCAACAGTGGACGTAGAGCTACTGAAATCACAGCTACTTCACCGGAAGATTACGATTGGCCGGTTTAGGCTGCCATATTCCTACGAACAGACAAAGGATATGCTGCTGGCCGCATACCAGGCAGAAGTCGAATACAGGTGCAGACATTTCACAACCTGTGAAGAATTTGAAAGCCAACGTGAACAGATTGCACGCTTCCTTACGGGAAATTCCGAAAAGTTCGGTCTGTTTTTCAGCGGAATGTGCGGAAATGGAAAAACCACATGGCTTAAAGCCATCCGTACCCTGATAAATTCATTGAACTTGCGCCATCCGCAGACCAATTCCAGTTATAGCGTATCGCTGTGGAATGCAAGGGAACTGGCTTACAGGTGCAAAGACGAATATCAGGAATGGGCTCGGATAGCCAGACTTCCAATCCTTGCGATAGATGATTTCGGGACAGACCCGAAGGAAATCATCAGTTTTGGCAATTGTCTTACCCCTATGATAGACCTGATAACAAAACGGTATGAGGAACAGCTGTTCACCCTTTTTACGACAAATCTGACATTTTCACAGATTAAGGAAAAATATGAGGAACGTATCGCCGACCGGCTTATTGAAATGGTCGTGCCCATCAGGTTTGGCAACGGTTCATACCGGAGCTGACATATTCTCCAAACAAGTTAAGACATGAAACAGGAAGAACTCAAAAAGGTACTCGCTGAAGTTGATCCTTTACTGGCAAATGCCGTTGATTCCATGATTTCCTTTATACATGCCAAAGGCATAGATGGTGTACCGTCGGAACGGCAGATAGAACAGGTAAATACCTATTTTGATTCCATAGTAAGCCGTACCGGAAAAGACTATGAGAAGTGGAGCGAATACAGGTGGATAGCATCATACAATATAGAAATCGGAGCCATTCCATGCCTGGAACACCACGAACTGGACTATCTGCACAAAGTCCTTGAATCAATAGCCAGAGACCACTCATATTATGAGGAAGCACAGGTACACTGGCACAGATAAAACTCCATTTATAAATCCGTCATCCACGACGAATATTGTACAATAGCCTGTTATAATGGCTTCCGTAGCATTGTACATCCTGTTCAGAAAGTAGGACACTTTTTTTAAGGGGTGTGGGAGCAAGATAGGTTTTTTGTGCCAAAAAACCACCGACTGAATGTCGGAAGGCTCCGCCTGGATGACCTTAAACAAACGGACATGACAGAATTTGTACCCACACCCCGAAAGGATCCAGAACGGAGAAAAGGAGGCCGCCCTCGAAAGGATTCGACAGAGAAAAAGTGCCATTTTATAAAGGTCGGTTTTGATGAACTGAACTTCAAAAAACTAAAAAAAAGAAGCCGCAGGATGAAGGCTTCACTTTCCTCCATAGTCTATGATTTGGCAATAAACGGTAAGATAAACGAACCGCTCTCCCAGGAGATGATGGATTGTTTCAGGAAGCTCGCAGGAATGGCAAACAACCTGAACCAGCTGGCACACGAAGCGCACATTGCAGGCTATGAGGATGTGGCCGCAGCTGACAGGCTATTGTCAGAAAAGATAGATGAAGTTTTGAATAAATTAAGTGAACTAAGATAACGATGAATGCAAAAATAATGAAAGGGAAATCAGCCGGAGGTCTGATTGACTACCTCAATAGCATGAAAGAGAAAAATGCCAAAGTGATTTTTTCCAATGGAGTCAGTACAACATCAAACCGGACTGTGGTTGCTGCCTTCAATCTCCAATGGGCAAACAGTTCTTCCAAGATAAAGGATAAGATGGGACATCTGGTAATCAGTTTCTCGCCCAAAGACCGGGAAAGGCTGACTGACGAATTTATAACGGAACTCTGCAAGGAATACATGCAGCGTATGAAATTTCCGCCCACTATCTATCTTGGCTACCGTCATCTCGATCAAGAACACGATCATGTACACATCGCTTACAGTCGTATAGACAATGAAGGAAAGGCTATCACATGCGACAGCAACTATGCACGTTCAGTAAATGTCTGCAAATCTATCCGGGCAAAATACGGACTTTCTGCTCCATCAAAGAGAAAAAAAGATGTGAACCGAGACAGACTTATCGGAAAGGATAAGGTCAAATATCATATCATGGACATAGCTTTCCCTGTTCTTGACAAAGCCGGTTCATGGAAAGAATATATCTCAAGGCTGAAATCAGAAGGTGTCGATATAACCATGGTAAGGGATGAATACGGGAATGTACGTGGTATCGTATATACAGCAGAAAATCTTTCTTTTGCCGGAAAGAAAGTGGATCCGGAATTGTCATTCGGAAATTTAAGAAGGAAGTTCGGCAGTTATGGGCAGGAAAAAACCGCTATATCGGATATCAGAAAACATGACTCCGTTTTTACCGGATCTGACATGAATATCTCAAAGGATATGGCTCATGCGGAAGCCTGTCCGGTGGACACTCCGGAATACAGCCCGAATATTCAGAATGCACAATCCAATCAGGAAACTATGGCTGCTGGCAATGTAGAAAGCGGAACCGATAGTGGCAGTTCAATAGGATCTGGAATAGTTGGAGCCGCCATTGAACTGATAGTTCAGCCACATCAGGCACCGGAAACAGGAGGTGGCGGTGGTGGAAGCAGCGACGATAACAAACGTGATGAAGAAAAAGACAAATATGTACCACGAAAAGGCAGAAGGAGGTAACAATGGCAAAGAACAAACCGTTAAAGGATGAAGAATATGATTCCATTGATGAAATCCAGACTACACTGGATAGACATACGGACAAACTTAACCGGATAGAAGCCGGACTTGTTTCTATAAAGAGTGAAATTGCCTCTGTAAGTAAAACCGGTGGCCACAATATGGATAGCAGTGGAGACAGACAGTTTATCCAACTGAGAAATTTGTTCTATGATATATTAGATAAATTGAGCAAAGCATACGAGGAACTGAAAACCGGAAAGTCCGATGCCCAGACAGAAGAATTACTGGTTAAGATTGCCAATCTATGTACGGATATACAAAAGAACAGCCTTAACGCTGTTGCACTGACAGCGGACACGAACAAGCAATATCTTAAGATTATCCCTTACATAGAACGAATGAACCGTATCCTTGATGTTGTAGCAGAACGGTATAACATGTCAAAAGCACCGGTAAAACCTACTACCATTAAAGGCTGGATTCTTTGGGTCTTCAAGAGACTTTGGTCTTGGATTGACAGATATGTCGGATTCAGGTATATCAAGCAATTCTGTATCCTTGTAGCCATTTTTATATGGGTAGTCAGCATAGTAACCTCATTCTTTATTTTACGTGAGAATCACAGACTGAATGATATTGAACAAAAGTACATTTTGCTTCGTGAAGAGTGTAGAAAATACGGGCAAAACGAACTTGATTTCTGAAAATGGTAAAATATATTTTTTATATTCATCTCCATTTTCTCAAAAAAAAGAAGCCCCCGGCACTGCCGAAGGCTTCTTTTTTCACTTTTCAATAACCGCAGATACAACTGTTATACTTCGGTTATTTTCCGTTTCGGGCGGAATTTTTCCCGCCCGATGGTTTACTATTTTTTCAAGGTAGGCAATTCTCCAGTGAGTTCGTAACGCCACTCTGAACCTGCATTCTGCAGGGCGGCGTTCATGGAATCAATGGTATCTTCCCATTTAACATTTGTACCGTCCACCTTGATGGTGCCGTTGGTGCCGCTATCCATTCTGCCAATACCATTAGCAGGGTTGCTGCTCCAGTAGCAGGCGGTGGTTTGGCCACTATTGTTGTTCATACCCACAATGCCGCCGACATTGCCTTGTCCGCTGACAGTTCCCGTGGCATGGTAGCAGGCGGTTACGGTACCTTGGGCATTAACTCCCACCACACCGCCGGCATTTCCGGTAGTCGATGTGACGGTCACGTTGCCCGTGGAGTAGCTGGCCATGAGGGAGCTATTGTTTCCTAGGTTGCCCACCACGCCGCCGACGGTGGAGTAGCCTTCGACTGCGGCGGAGGAGTAGCAGCCCACGATGGTTACCCCGAGATAGCTGCCTCCGGCTATTCCGCCGACATTGACACTACCCGTCACAGTCCCTTCCGCCGAGCAGCCGGAGATGGTGCCATAATTCGTTCCCACGATGCCGCCGGTATCGGTGAACCCTCTACCTGTCACCGTGCCATTGACCGAGCAATTCTCTACAGTGCCGTCGTTCTGTCCCGCAATGCCGCCGACGGACGTGCCAGCTGTTACGTTCACTTCTGTCAGTATCACGTTCTTCACCGCGCCGCCAGAGCCGATACGTCCGAACAGACCCACATAGTCGTTACTTCCCGTAACGGTTAGCCCCGTGATGGTATATTTGCCGCCGCCGTCGAAGGTGCCGGTGTATGGTTTGTCATAGGTTCCTATCGGCGTCCACTCCCCGGTCAGGGTGATGTCGCCGGTCAGGGTGATGTCGATGTCGGTCTTCCCCTCTTCGTTCACCAGCTTGGCGAGGTTCTTCAGACCCTTCCCGTTGTCCGTGTTGTAGATGGTCTGTCCCTGGTCGTCGGTCGTGGTGGTATAGCCCGGGTCATAGTCCAGCGTGATGTTGTAGAACTTGCCTGCCACGGGAGTGATGCCGGAGGAGAGTTCGCGCTCCTCGGTGCCGTTCGCCCGCAGCTTGGTTATTGTGTAGCCGGGCACCACGTTCGCCTCCCAGCAGTTGATGACGTTGCCGTTTTCGGTGTATTCGCACTTCTTCATCTCTATCCAGCCCTCTTGCGAGCCTTGTCCGGCCTTGCCCTTTTCATAAGTACACTGTGTATAGGTATAGAGCTGAAGGGAGGTTACCTCGCCGAGTGCCGCGGCTGTGGGCGTGACGCGCACCTTGGCCAGTTGGTGGGCAATGGTCAGCATGACGGGTGTCTGGTAGTTGCCCGTGCCCGAGCCGTACAGCAGGTAGGCAAGACTTTGGCTTTGGTCGCCGAGGTCGAGGGTGCCGCCCGTGGCGGGGTACCAGGCGGTGACGGTGTGGTCGCCGGTGTCGCTCCAGTACAGGGGTGTTTCGGCTTTGACGGTGTGGTCGTCCTGCACGGTGTAGATGCCAGTCTCGTCTTTGCCGTCTATCTGTACGGCGAACAGGTCGCCCGTGTCGAACACGCTGCCCGTGCCGTCCACGGTCTCGCTGACGCGTGTCTGCGGTGTGCCCCAGGGCTGCGCCTCGCCGCCCTCGGTGCCGAGGGTGATGCGGGCTATCTCAAGGGGGTATTGTCCTTCGGGCAGACGGTCGCCGTCCGCCAGTTCGTCCTTCGTGCAGGCAGCCATGGCAAGGAGCAGCGCGGCTGCGGCAAGAAGGACATGGATGGAATGTCTTTTCTTCATATCGGGTTGTTTTTTATTTGTTTTCGTTTTGTGCTGCCGCCGCCTGCGAAGGCGGCCGTCGCACCATAGGGCCTATGGGCAGCTCCGGCTTGTCGCTTGCGCCGGGGCAGCGGTATGTAGGGCTTACAGCGTGATGCTTACATCGTTCGAATCTCCGGGTTCCCACGGCTTGATCTCCGGTTCTTCCACCGTGATACCATTGTTGCTGAGCGTTATGTTGTAGGTGTAGGCATAGCCTGCGGAGAACTGATTCGCATCGGGCTTGGATGGATTCGGCAGTGTGGCTGTATAGTCCAGTCCGTTGAAAGACACTGTAAGGTCAAGAGAGGTGGTCACTCCCTGCGGGAGAATGATGACTTGCGAAGTGGTGGCACCGCCCAGCTGCATGGTAATCGGCGATTCGGAGGCTGCGGTTACGGCAGTCGTGCCGGTAGCCGTGTCGAATGTGCCTTCGAGCTTCAGCCCGTCCACTGTATAGCCGGAAGGTTCCGTTTCGTTGAAAATGATGCCATCGCCCGCCTTGAAGGTGAACTTGATGAGACTCATGCAGTGGTGGAAGGAGTTGTCCGGGCCGCCTTTGTCAGTTTTGTCGGTGAAGCTCACCGTCGGGTTGTGGGTGTCGCCTGTGGCTCCCGAGGCAAAGAGGAAGTCGATGTCCGCGCCCTGCTTGTCGGCTGCGGTGCTGACGGTCACCGTTCCGCCGTCAGACTGATACGGATAGTAGGCATGGAAGGTATGCGTTTCGGTGTCATTGAAATAGATGGTCGTACCGTCGGTCACGAACTTACCGTTCTCTCTCTTGTAGGGCACGTTGGTGAAGCCTGCGCCGGTGACGCCGATGCGGTCGCCGTCGGTCCAGTCGGTTCCTTCCGAATTGACGCGGGTAGCGGGCGTAATGTCGGCGATAAACTGGGCGGCTACTGGGCCGTCATTCAGGTTCTCATTGTCGTTGTTACAGGCGGCAAGTGTCAATGCCAGCGCTGCGAAAGCAAAAAATCTTGTCTTCATCTTATTCATTCTTAATTATTAATTCTTCATTATTCATTCCTCATTCTTCATTGTCTTACATTTCCGCACTGGCATCACCACCTTCTACCGTTTCCCATCCGGTAATTTCGCCCTTGCCTTCTTCCATGCCGACGGGGGTTTCCAGTGTTCCGGTCACACGGTAGGCGGTGGTCATATCGCCGTTAAAGTCCGCAAGGGCTTCCGTCAGGTCGACTTCCGTGCGCTGTGTGCGTCCGCCATCGGTAAAGACGATGTCCAGCACCAGCGTCTGCACGGCTCCCATGGTTCCTAACAGGCGGGCGTCGGCCGTGAGCTTGCTGCCGTCACGGGTGAAGGAGAAGACCGTGGAGGTCGGTTCGCCGGTGGTCTGTCCCTTCTCCATGTCAAAAACTCCTGCTATGCCGCTGAGGGTAGCGGTCACGCTCTGTATCAGTTCGGGGCGTCCCTGTGTCACTTCCAGTTCCAGTTGCAGGTCACGTACACGCTGCTGCGGAACAGGGTTGACACGCAGCGTGTCGTCAGCTGTTACAGTTATCTCCTGACTGACGGTCTTCAGATAGCCCGGCAGGGGGATGACGGATGCACCGTCCGCACGGCTCTTGCCATCAGGGGCATTGACCCGTGCCATCCGTCCGTCGAAAGTGAAACCTTCCGCACGGTTATAGATTACCATACTGTGTGTTCCCGGATTGAGCAGGTCGGGATAGGTGAATGGCGAACCTGTAATGTCGGCCACTTTCCCGTCCATGTCGAGTACATAGTTATCGTCTGCCGACAGTCCCGTCAGGCTGATGGTGACAGCTCCCTTGTCGGGGTGCGGCGTGTCATAAAGCGTGTCCTTCACGCAGGAAGAGAGCAGCACGGCGGCTGCCATTCCCATCATATTTATATATTGTCTTGCTTTCATATTCGATTCCTCCGAGTTAGAATAACTTCCATACCAATGTCACACCGGCATTGATGGGGCCCCACCAGTCCTTTGTCTCGTTGCCGCGGCGTACTCGCACACCGTCAATGACTTCATATTTCTCATAGTCGGCATTCAGGTAGCCCAGACCGAGGTTGAAATCAAGATCTAATGCCTTGTTCAGCCGCAGCTGGTAGCCGGCAGTGATGCCGCCACCCATCAGGTTGCCCTGCTTGCCCGTACCGGAGAGCTTGTAGTTGAACTGTCCGGCCTTGAACATAGCACCCAGATACCAGGCTTTCTTCTCACCCATGTAGTAACGCACTTCCGGAGCCACTTCCCAGAGGGCATAGCGGCGGTCTTTGTCGCTCCAGCTCCATGAAGTCCACGAGCCGTTTACGGCAATGCCCCACGACGGGCAGATGCGCCATTCAAGTCCTAAATCGGGTGTCAGGGTAGCCCAGCGCAGCAGGTTGGCACGCAGGGAGAGATGATAATCATTTGTGATTTTGCTTTCCGACGGCGTGTCGGCAAGTGTGTTTTGCTGAGCGGCTTTCTCGGCTTCTGCCTTTTCAGCGGCAAGTCGGGCTTCTTCCGCTTTGCGCTGCTCTTCGGCAAGCCGTTCCTGTTCAGCACGCTTCTCGGCTTCCAGACGTTCGGCTTCTGCCTTGCGTCGTGCTTCCGTATCAGCATCCGTCGCGGCTGTTTCCTTGGCAGGTACCGTCAGGCGTACGGTGACGAAATCACCCTCAGTCGCATGGTTGCGGGTGATGAAATTCTCCTCTTTTATTTCCGCGCGTGTAATCAGTTCGGATTTCACACGGTTGGCACGGATCTTTGCCGTGGCAAGGTTCTCGGTTTCACTGCCTAATGAGTTGCAGTAGCCATCGACATAAAGCGGCAGCTTGCCGTCAAGAATTGTTGCTTTGTTTTTTTCGATACATTCCAACAGGCGGGCAAGCTCTGTGTCATTCCCATTCCAAGGCACGTAGAACATGTCTTCCCTTGGCACGAAGCGGAAGGTGTAGGTCGTGTCTGCTTTCTGCTGCGCCATTGCCGGAAGCAACAGCAGTGTCAGCAGTGCGGTCGTAATCCATTTTTTCAATTCAGTCATATTTTTATCAGTTATATTATTTCATCTTCAAAGTTGTGCCGTCTCCAATACCGCAGATAGCCCCTGCGCTCGTGTTCGTCACCTTTGATTGCAGGGTGAAAGCGGAACAGATAACGCAACACCGTGTACACCGACAGCAGAACGGCAAAAACAATGGTACATATAGAGGGGTTCCACCATAAAGCCCCCTCGGACAGGACGGCAAGAGGCGGAAAAGCCAGCAGACCGAGGCTTTCGGGGTACATTTCCTTTATTCCTATCGGGTCACTGTATTCATTGTCGCCACGAAGCCGGAATACCCGGATATAGTCATGTATGAGGAACAGACAGCAGAGCAGACAGAATACCATACTCGCCCCACGATAAACAGATAATGTCACCACATTTGTCAGGTAAAGGGCAAATGTGGTTGCAGCTGCCAGAAGAATCGTATATACCTTTCCATAGCTGAATGACGTAATCCTGCCGGCATAGCAGAAGCCGTCGTCGTAGTCCTTCCGCCAGAAAAGTACCTGGCAGGAGGCATAGGCAGGGTAAAGAACTGCAAGGGCGGCAAACCATCTTTCTGCCGGTACGTCGTCGGGCAGATCCGGAGTCAGGATGAAAAGCATCGCCAGTATCCCGATTGCCACAACGGAAACGGAAAAAAGCAGATTGATGTTGCGTGCCGGATAGTCGTACTCATAAGGACGCTCAAGGTATTTGCAGTCAGGCTGCATCCACCAGGGCAGCCATGAAGTATTGCCGTAGCTCAGCCTGTACGGAAAGGATACGATGCCCGCAGCAATCAGCGTGCAGGCGGCTGTAATGGTATATATTGTTTCTGTATTCATACATCATTCAGTTTGAAGGTGGATAAAAAGAGGACATACGATACGGAAAGGGCGGAAAACTCTGAAAAAAGAGTTGCCATCCTGTATATCTTTTTG
>ENA-OQDL01001224-OQDL01001224.1-human-gut-metagenome-genome-assembly--contig:-NODE-1224-length-13320-cov-3.274464_pt1 | contig 13320 bp, 15 predicted proteins | sample MGYA00242782_ERZ504609 | MGnify/ENA primary metagenome ERZ504609 (study PRJEB26092, sample SAMD00036320) | human gut metagenome | host: Homo sapiens | study: EMG produced TPA metagenomics assembly of... | reverse complement strand
AGCCTCGCTTCTCTTTATTTTTCCCATGATTTTATCAAATATGTTCAAATTTATCTCACTTCTCTTTCTCAATATGAAAAAAAGGCTGCCACGCGACAGCCTCTTAAAGGTTCCTTACAGGAATTTCAAATTCAAAACTAATGCAAGGATCAGCCACAGAATTGCAGCATATTTGGTCAGCTTCTCCAGCTTTCCTTCCATAGAACGGCTTTTATTTCTGCCCCAGTAGCTGTCAGCCATACCGCCGATGGAACCGGACAGACCTGCCGATTTGCCCTCCTGCAGTAGGATTACCGCCGACAGGAATACACAGATAATAATAAATATGATCGTAAGGATCGTCTTGATCATCTTCGCACCTCCTGAATAAACATAGTATCATAGCATATTTTCGGCGGAAGGACAACTGTTTTTTTCCCCGACTCAACCCGGGAATTTGCCGTATTTAAATGCGAAGCCACGGCAAATTCCGTTACCGGGCTTGATTTTATCTCCCGTCGTGCGATACAATAGAATTCTATCACATTTACAATCAGCGAAATCCTTTTTTTCATGGGAACAGCTATTTTTATCATAAAACAAGTCAGGAGGGTTCTATTTTGAAAAAAAGTTCACTTCGGCGTTTGGGCGTCTGTTTCTCTCTGCCGTCCTTATTTTCCTGGTGTTCTACACCATGATGCCAGCCATCAATCTGCACGATCAGGATTTCATCGTATTCCTGATTATCTGCATTCTGGATTGTACTGGCAGTCAACTTTATGGAAAGCATTCTCATATTCCTGAAACAGTGCAGCAAAACCGCGGCGTCGAGATCGTGCGCGATCCTGTGACCGGACGGATGGTTCTGCGGCGCAAGTACGCCGACGCCTCCGGCAGTCCGTTTGCCGGTTTTAAGGCGATGGGACGCCCGTGCAATATGGCACGATCGCGATCGCTGTCCTGATCTTCTTTTCCCTGATCGCCTCGGCGGCGGGCGTCCAGCTTTTTAATGCGTCCCGCTACCGCGATCTGATCACCGTTACCGAGGGCGATTTTGCCTCAGATGTCGCAGAGCTTGGCATGTCGCAGATCCCGGTCGTTGATAAGGACACCGCCTCCCGGCTCGGAAGCAAAAAGCTCGGTGAGATGACCGACCTGGTCTCCCAGTTTGAGATTCAGGAAAATTACACACAGATCAACTACAAGGGGACACCGTACCGCGTGACGCCTTTGCGCTATGCCGACCCGATCAAGTGGCTGTACAACCAGAAGAAGGGACTTCCGGCATACATTGCTGTCAATATGGTCGATCAGAATACCGATCTCGTCTGGCTGTCCTCCGGCATGAAGTATTCCACCAGTGAATATTTCTTCCGCAATATCAACCGCTACATCCGTTTCTGCTACCCGACACGGATGTTTGAGACGGTCTCCTTCGAGATCGACGACGATGGAAACCCATACTGGGTGGCGCCGACCATCGCCTACCGGATCGGCTGGTGGAACGGCAAGGACATCGACGGCGCGATCCTCGTCAATGCTGAGACCGGCGAATCTAAGTGGTACGCCAAAGCGGATGTCCCGCAGTGGATCGACCAGCTCTATGATTCGAACCTCATCATGGAACAGCTCGACGACAACGGCAGATTCCAGAATGGTTATTTAAACTCCATCTTCGGTCAGCGCGGCGTGCGCCGGACGACCTACGGCTACAACTATCTCGCCATCGACGACGATGTGTGGCTGTACACCGGCATGAGCTCTGTAACCTCAGATGAGTCGAACATTGGCTTCGTCCTCGTCAACCTGCGGACGAAAGAAACGAAATTTTACACTGTTCCGGGCGCCACCGAGCTCGCCGCAATGGATTCCGCGCGCGGACAGGTGCAGCACTTAAATTACAGTGCGACCTTCCCGCTTCTCTTAAATATTTCCGGGCGACCGGCATATTTCATTTCCCTGAAAGATGCTGCAGGGCTTGTGAAAATGTATGCGTTCGTCGATGTCGCGCAGTACCAGATCGTCGGCACCGGACAGACGATCGATGAGGCGAAGCGCAATTACCGTGAGACGCTGGGACAGGAGGAAATCGAAGATCCGACTGCCAAGGAACCAGCGGCAAGCGAAACTGTCTCCGGCACGGTCGAGGCGATCGAGAATGTCGTCGTTTCCGGTAACACCTACTACTATTTCACGCTGACCGATGACCGCACCGACAGCGTCTACACCGCTGCGATCACCGTTTCCGAGCGGCTTCCGTTCGTGCAGGCGGGCGACTCCGTTTCCTTTGAGTGCGTCGAGAATGGTTCTACAAAAGAAGTTATAACCTGGAGGTAAGATAACATTGAAAAGTGAAGATATGATTTTAAAGGCAGCCATCGTGCACATCCTCGATTCTTCGGTGGGAATCCCGGTTCTCTCCGACCAGAACATGGAGGTCGGACCCGATTTTTCCGACTTCCTGAAAGCGCATATCGAGAAAATCACGGAAAGTGACGATGTCAAGCACTGTACATTTGCTGAAGGATCCGAGGTCAAAGAGCTGCTGCAAAACTGCACCCCGGACAATTTCGTCGAGACGAGCAAACAGCTCGCCGAGCGCCTCTACGACATCATGAATGCGAATATTGACATTCCAGCCGCCGATGTGGCGATGACCGTGTTCGGCTGCAAGGGCAAGGATTATCTGGCATTCTTAAAGATGAACTACAAGACCTCCTACACGCATCAGACCAGGGAAACGGACGGCGGCAACAGCAACGAGATCATTTTACAGCGCGCACTGCTTCCGGGACAGGGACAGCGCCTCTCCGAGGCGTTTGTCCTCGATCTCTCCGACGGCTCCCTGATTCTGGCTGAGAAAAAATATGAGGTCAACGGCGAAAAATGCTTCTATTTCTCCGAACTCTTCCTCGAATGCCGCGCCCCGCTCTCCCAGAAATCCAAGCTCGACATCGTCACCCGCGCGTCGATCAGGTTGCCAAAAATATTACGGCAGACGAGGATGCACAGAAAAAGATGGAAATCAAAGACATTATCTGTAATGAATTAGAGGAACAGGGCGAAATCAAGGTGTCCGAACTGCGCGAAAAAGTGTTTCCCGGCAGCCCGGAGATGCTCGAGGAGCTGGATGAAAAGCTCGACCGCTACAACCTCTCCTACGAGACGGTCGCGCCGAAAAATGAGCAGACGATCAAGAAATTCCAGAAACAGAAGCTGTACACTGACACCGGCATCGAGATCACGATCCCGATGGAAGAATACAGAAATCCCGACCATGTGGAGTTTATCACCAACATGGACGGGACAATCTCGGTGTTGATTAAAAATATTGGGATGCTGAGCAGTAAATAGCCTCTCACACAAATTTATTTATCGGCTGATTCAAACGATTGCGATACATAATAACAGAAACATCCATCAGTCATGCCGCTGATCAAATCTTGTATACACCTCACAGAACCGCGCCGCAAACGACGGCTCGCGTCCACCCGCATACAGATGAGAAACATCCCCAAAACTGCTCATGCGGAAGGATGCGACGCCGGAGCGGCGCTCTTCTGTACAGAGCACCGTCACCGACGACGGCGCCGCACAGGTTCCGTGCCAGAGCTGCATCGGAGAGATATTTAAGAGATGGGAAAGCAGGACGCATTCGACGCCAAAATGACAGAATAAAACAATCGTGTCCTCATTCGGTGCCACGGCCCGGTAAAACAATCCATTTCTCACATATCCGTGCCGCCTGAGCAGCCGGTCAAGCTCTCCATTCACCCAGTCGTACTCTTCTTTTACATGGGCGTTCTGAAAGACTTCTGTTTCATGCCAGTGATCCTTAGCAAAATACTTCGGCTCCGCCATCCACGCATCTGGCAGCCAGTCCCAGACACAGTGCCCGGAATCCTTTCCCGGATGTACCGCCTGCGGGGCAAATTCACGCAGCCAGCTGCAGGTTTCTGCCGTGCGGCAGGCTTTTTTTCAAGGTCAGGGACGCCGTGTCCTTCGCACGCCCCAGCGGCGATACATAATAAGCCGCTACCGGAATCGGCGCCAGACGGTCTGCCAGAAGCTTTGCTTCCTCCCAGCCAGCCGGGGTCAGGGAATCAATTGAGTAATCAGGATCCGCATGGCGGACAATCAGAAGGCGCATAGGAAGATAGCAGTAGCGCAACAGGGTTGGCTCCGCACTCCCCGCCTGCAATTTGTATGCGCCAATGCATTGGAATACCCTTTGCCGGAAAGTGACGCATTCATACTGAATGATATCCTGCATTATATGAGCTATGAGCACCAGCGGACCTTATTGCTCAGATGCATGGAGCGGTTGCGCCCGGAAGGAAAGCTGATTGTGCGGGACGGCAATGCCGCCAACACCCGGAAACACCGCCTCACCCGTTTCACGGAACTGCTGTCTACCGGCATTTTCAGTTTCAACAAGACGACAGAACAACTTTGTTTCACATCCGAAGCGCAAATAAGGAGCATCGCGCAAGAAGGTGGGATGCAGCTGGAGATTTTACCTAATGACAGATATACCTCGAATACGATTTATATCTTCCAAAAAAACAAACCGGAACATGAGTAAGTACGATATCATCATCATAGGCAGCGGACTGGGCGGTCTGGAATGCGGAGCCATCTTGAGCAAAGAGGGCTACCACGTCTGTGTGCTGGAGAAGAATGAACTGTTTGGCGGCTGCTTCCAGACTTACCAACGCGGCGGGCACCGGATGGATACCGGCATTCACTATATCGGCAGTCTGGATGAAGGACAAATCATGAATCAGTATTTCCGTTATTTCGGTATCATGGACAAGTTATCCATCAAACGGATGGATGAAGAAGTGTTCGACCGGATTTATTATAAAGACGCTATCTATGATTACGCCATGGGGCATGAACGGTTCATGGAAACCCTGTGCCACTCATTCCCCCATGAACGGGAGAACTTAAAACGGTATGTGGCAGCTATCCGATCGGTGGGAAACCTGATCAGCACAGACCACCTGAAAAAAGGCCGCCTGTCCCAAGAAGGCATGGATTTCTTTGCCACCTCAGCAGCCGGGATGATAGCATCCGTTACCACGAACAGGGATTTACAGAATGTACTTGCCGCAACCTCCCTGCTCTATGGCGGGATCAAAAATAAATCCACCTTCTATGAGCACGCCATGATTAACAACTCTTATCTGGAGAGCGCCTATCGTTTCACGGAAGGAAGTATGCAAGTCAGTCTGGAATTAATCCATATCATACGTGCCAACGGCGGTACGGTGCTGAACCGGAAAGAAGTGACCCGTATCCTTGTCAAGGATGAAGCCATACAAGGAGTGGAAGTGAACCATGAAGAGATACTGGAAAGTACCTACGTCATATCCAACCTGCATCCGCAACTCACCTTATCCCTGCTGGATAAGAACCATTCCATCAAACCGGCTTTTGTGTCTCGCATCAAGTCACTGGAAAACAGTTACGGGATATTCACGCTGAATCTGATGATGAAAAAAGACTGTTGCCCCTATCAGAACCATAATATATACCTGCACGGCAATGAGGATGTATGGTATGAAAAAGAGATGCACAAAGGGAATACCCCCAGTTGCATGATCTCCATGCAAGTACCCCGCGGCAACAGCAAATTCACAGAGGTGGTTTCCATACTGACCCCATGTATATGGATGAGGTCAGCAAATGGACGGATACGACCCCCGAACACCGTGGCGAGGCATACCGCCAGTTCAAAGAAGAAAAGACGGAACAGATCTTGCAGTTCCTGAGGCGGTTCGGATTTCACTGGAATCATTGCATTGAAAAGATCCATACCACGACTCCGCTGAGCTATCGGGACTATACCGGAACCATAGACGGTTCGGCATACGGCATTGTCAAAAACTACCAGTATCCGCAAATCAGTTTTGTTTCCACACGCACCAAACTGAAGAATCTGTTCCTCACGGGGCAGAATCTGAATGTACACGGCGCTTTGGGCGTGACGCTGACAGCCATGCTCACTTGTTCGGAATTTGTAGGTCAGGAATATTTAGCAAAGAAAGTAGGCAATGCATAAAATTCTGAAGAAAACCATAAAGTACGGGGCAGCTGTCCTGTTGACGCTGATAGCGGTGATCCTGACAGGAATCGGCTATCTCTATTTATCTGCCGATATGATGACTCCGCAATTTGCGTCTACCCCTGAAACGGATCGTGTGATACGGAAAGACAATCTCCGGCAGTATGGCGGAAACTACCTGCGGCACAGTGAGAGCGGACTTTGGGAACTGAAAGTCAGCGGACCTGCCTACGAAAGAGGCAAAGCCATCGGCCAACTGACTTCCGACTTACTTTATTTTCAGGAAAAAGTATTTGTGGATCAGATAAAAGAGATAGTCCCCTCTGAAAGTTATCTTAAATTCCTCCGTTTCTTCATTGTCCTTTTCAACCGGAATCTGGGGGAAAAAATGTGCCGGAAGAGTACCGGGACGAGATTTATGGCATCTCCCTCTCCTGCACCCATGAGTATGATTTCATCGGCACCCCCTACGAGCGTCAGTTGAATTACCACTCCGCTCACGACTTGGGACATGCCATGCAGGACTACATGCTGGTAGGATGCAGTTCATTTGCCTGCTGGGGTGAGAACAGTGCCGATTCTTCCCTTATCATCGGCCGTAATTTCGATTTCTACATGGGTGACGCCTTTGCACGCAACAAGCTCGTTTCGTTTTACCAACCCGAAAACGGATATCGCTTCGCATCCGTGGGATGGGCCGGAATGACCGGTGTCCTTTCCGGCATGAATGAAACGGGGCTGACTGTCACCATCAATGCCGCCAAATCGGATCTGCCTGCCGCATCCGCCACCCCTATTTCCATTCTGACCAGGGAAATATTGCAATATGCTTCTACCATTGAGGAAGCATACGCTATCGCCCGGAAACGGAAAACATTTGTCTCGGAGTCCATACTGGTGGGTTCGGCCAAGGACGGCAGAGCCGCAATTATCGAGAAATCGCCGGAGAAAATAGCCTTATTCACAGGAAACGGGCAGCAGATCATCTGTACCAACCACTACCAGTCGGAAACCTTCGGCCATGACAAACGGAACCTGGAAAACATAGAAACTTCGGACAGCCCCTACCGCTTTGCCCGCTTGCAGGAACTGCTGAAAGAAAACGCACCGATAGATGCCCCAAAGCCGCCTCTATCCTGCGCAACCGGAAAGGAGTGGGAGAAGCGGAACTGGGCCTTGCCAATGAAATGGCCATCAACCAGTTCATCGCCCATCACTCCGTCATTTTCCAACCCGAGAAAAAACGGATGTGGGTATCCACCGCTCCCTGGCAATGCGGCAAGTACGTGGCATACGACCTGAACAGGATTTTCAGCGACTCCATCGATTTCAACCATGAAATCTATACCGAAAACCTGACAGTGCCTGCGGACTCCTTCCTGCAACAACAGGAATACCAACAGCTGATGACTTACAAAAGACTGGCTCCTGTACTACGGAAGCAGATTAAAAAGAAAGAACGGCTGGACGAACAGACCCTGCATGCCTTCCAACATGCCAACCCTCATTTCTTTTATGTGTACGAGTTGCTGGGAGATTACTATCATGCCACAGGACAGCAGGACAAAGCCCTGCGCAATTGGAAGAAAGCCCTCTTGCTTCCTATCCCCAAGCGAAGTGAATCAGAACGTATAGAACATAAAATAAACAACTAAAATGAATAAGAATCCGGAAATACAATTCCGCTCCCCTGAAGAAATCAAAGCCTATCAGGAAAGCCGGCTGGCTGAGGAACTGCTTTATTTGCAGAATCATTCACGATTCTACCAACGTCTGTTCCAAGCACATCACATCGATATACAACAGATAAAAACCATAGAAGACTTGCAACAAATACCTGTCACGACCAAGACAGACCTGCAACTTCATAATGAAGATTTTATTTGCGTGAGCCGCGATGAAATTATTGACTATGTCACCACTTCGGGAACCTTGGGCGACCCCGTCACTTTCGTATTGACTTCCGAGGACCTTGACCGGCTGGCCTACAACGAATATCTGTCATTCACCACCACCGGATGCAGCAGACAAGACGTACTGCAACTGATGACCACTATCGACAGACGTTTCATGGCGGGTCTAGCCTACTATATGGGAGCCCGTGAGCTGGGCATGGGGGTAGCCCGTGTGGGAAACGGCATTCCCGAACTGCAATGGGACACTATCCGGCGCATCCATCCCACTTGCGGCATGGTAGTCCCTTCCTTTCTGATCAAACTGATTGAATTTGCCGAAAAGAACCATATTGATTACCATCACTGCTCCATGCAGAAATGTGTATGCATAGGCGAAGCACTCCGCAATCCCGATTTCACCCTGAACACACTGGGTAAACGGATACACGAGAAATGGGATTCCCTGCAACTTTACTCCACCTACGCATCTACCGAAATGCAATCCTCGTTTACCGAATGTAATGAATTTCACGGTGGCCACCTCCAGCCGGAACTGATTATCGTAGAGTTTCTGGATGATAACAACCAACCTGTAAAAGAAGGGGAAGCAGGCGAAGTGACCATTACGACTTTGGGAGTAAGAGGAATGCCGCTGCTCCGCTTCAAGACCGGAGATATCTGTTACCATTATACCGAACCTTGTGCCTGCGGACGTAACACCATCCGTCTCAGCTCCATACTGGGCCGTAAAGGACAAATGATAAAATATAAAGGTACGACCCTTTACCCACCCGCTTTATTCGATATTCTGGATAACATCCCGCATATCAAGAATTACATTGTAGAGGTTTATACCAATGAACTGGGAACGGATGAAATACTGATCCGCATCGGAAGTGAAAACCGCAGCGAAGCCTTCGCTAAAGAAATCAAAGACCTGTTCCGTTCCAAAGTACGGGTGGCTCCGAGTATCAATTTTGAATCGGCAGAGTATATCGCGAAAATACAAATGCCGCCCATGAGTCGAAAAATAGTTAAATTTATTGATTTGAGATAATATTTTTCTACCTTTGGCAGCAACAAAACAACACTTAAAAAAGAACTAATATGAAACAGTTACTCGTTTTATTATTCCTTGTAAGCAGCATGGCTTGCTTCGGGCAAAACAAAGACGCATTGAAAGACATCTCTTCCGTGACATTTTATGGCATAGACTTTACCCGTGCCAAAGTGTACGGAGCAAAAGAAGGCCCCATGCAGTTCAAATATACTTTTGATGACATCAACAAGCTTTTCATCACTGAGCCGAAGAAGTATGATATTGGCAAAAGACTGGGTGTCAATGTAGAAGTAACCTCATTGGAGGCAGTAAACGATGCCAACAAGACCATCAATCCCGATGAGATCATGACGACCAACAGCGGATACACCCTGGATGAAAAACAGATAGAAGAAGTCATCAAGACACTTCCTATCCTCTCTCAAGAAGAAAAAACAGGATTGATTATGATTGCCATGCTTTTAAACAAGGCAGATGCAAGAGCGACCTATCAAATTGTATTCTTCAACACGAAAACCCGTGAGATACTGTATAGCGCACCGACTAACGGCAAAGCACGCGGTTTCGGACTACGCAATTATTGGGCAGGTTCCGTACACAACGCCATGAAGAAACTAGACTAACATATAATCCCGGTTCACTGTAGGGGTGAAATGCTCCCACCCGATACCACAAAATCAATGTATCCGGATGAACTCAATTCACCCCTACAGCTATAAACCTTTATTAATCAAACCCCTCTACGGTACCAGAATACTACCAGCCATTTCCTGATAAGGATAAGTAAACCAAAAGCAAGAGCCTTCTCCTTCTTCTGACTCCACACCGATAGTTCCACCCATCTGTTCCACCAGACTCTTACAAATAGACAAGCCAAGTCCCGTACCATGAACAAAACTGTTCAGTTTCACAAAACGGTCAAATACTGTTTTTATCTTATTCTTCGGGATTCCCATTCCTGTATCACGAACATAAAACCGCAGATACCCATCTGTCTGCCTATAATATCCTAACGTTATGCTGCCCGAAAAAGTGAACTTCAAAGCGTTATTAATGAAATTGGAAATGACTTGATTCAAACGATTCTTGTCTGCCCATACATGACATCCGGGCAAGCATTCTTCAAACACCAGCTCCACACCGGCCGGCACTTTCATGCGTAAAGAACGGATAATCTCACTGCAAAGCAGATTGACATCCGTATCACTCTTGACAAATTCAAAAGCTCCCGACTCCATCTTCGATAAATCAAGAATATCTGAAATAAGCTGAAGAAGCAACTCCGTATTCTCCTGTACAATAGCCATGTACTGCTTGCGGTCCTTCATATCTTCCGTTTCCGTTAAAAGGCTGGAAAACCCCACTATAGCATTCAGCGGAGTGCGGATCTCATGACTCATATTAGCCAGAAAAGCGGATTTCAAACGATCCAGCTCTTCCGCTTTATCTCTTGCCGCTATCAACTTCCGCTCCGTTTCTTTCAGTTCAGTTATGTCATAATTGACACAAACCATATCAATAATCCCGTCTTCCGGACGAAAATCGCGTACCATTACATTGACTCTTGTCCATGTATACGTGCCATCTTCACGTAATATACGCACATCACGCCTCAGATGGCTGGCTTCCCGTATCAATACCTGATCAAAGAAGCGAAGCATCATCCTGCGATCATCCGGATGAAAATGAGAATGCACTTTGATAATCTCATTCAATGGAGTTCCTTCTTTCTCACCTACATTCCGATACCAGCTATTCACAGCATAGCCATCACATTTCAAGGCATTAAAATGGGCATATCCTACTTTGGCATAGTTACCAATCAATGTGAAAAACTCCTCAAAGTCCTGTATTTTGCTATATGCATTTGTTGTTTCCGTATTATCAATATTGATCAACAATATATTTATCAGATTGCCCAAAGCATCATAAAGTGGAGCGAATTTTGAGATCAAACTGATAGTACCGGTACGAGAAGTAGAATAATAGCCGTCCAAACGGTCGAAATCATAATTAAACGACATATCAATAGGTGCTCCTGCTTTCAACTTATCTTTCAACCCCTGCGGCAGCAAAGGATTATCAAATAAATTCAATCCTATCACATCCTCCTTATGCCGGAGACCGAAGATTTCCATCTCCTTGTCATTCAAATCTGTCATAAACCCATCCTTATCATACAACTCGATACCAGCAGGAAGATTCTTATAAATATTCTGCAAAATAAGCTTTTTCCAGCCGGGCTTCAGATTCAGAGCGTCTCAATTCCATACAAATACTGATAATATTACCCAAAGAGACAAACCATTGATAATCCTCATTACACCAATTCCGGTGCTCACGCACCATATCCACCCTATATACCCCCACACTCCGTCTTTTGAGTTCAAAAGGCACCACCATAGTAGATTTCACTCCATATTCCTCTAATCTACGCTTATCCGCCCCGGCTGAATCAGGAAGCAAATTTAATGTAAAAAGAATGATTGGATCACCAGCCAATATCTGTCCTGTCCACCAGGAGGCATAATCAATAGAAGATTCCGACAATAAAACCTTACGTTCTTTTATACCCTCCACTGCTATTTCATAGGTACAGACTTCCGTATGCAATTTCCTGTCCAATTCAAAAATATAAGTACGATCTGCTTGAAATTGGCGCAATACCTCCTTTAAAATCTTATTGATAACCAAGGTAATATCATCAGAATGCAAAAAATCAAGCAATGACTTGGAAATGCCGTTCAAACGAGATAATAAAGAGTTCAACCGGTCTACCGTCTGCTCCTGCATATTCATCCGTTGCCGGGAAATACATTGCAACATACCCATGACGCGGACATGACCTTCTTTGGTAATACGCTTCTCACCGACCTTGGTACTGACCCACATCATCCCATATTTGGAATGTATCGGAAAAACCTGCTCATAAATCTCCATCATCCGGAAAGAGCGAAATTCCTCCAAAATACGCTCCCGATAATTCTCACAAATCAGATTCGCGAAATCTTTAGCAGAAATCTTATTCCCTTCTATTCCTAACAAATCGGCTACAAACTCAGAACAATAGTAAACTCCTTCATCAAAGTCCACCTCCCACCATCCTATGCGTGCCATTGATACAAGCTGCTGCAACCTTGCATCATTCTCTTGAATCTTCCCCATATACAAGCTACCTTTTAATTTATGCACCAAGATAATCATTATCTGTCAATACCAAATACTTAAACATGAAAAAATAAACACCGGCAATAAATAATCAATGCCCGAAATCTATTTTAACGCAGTTCACTTGCAAATAAACAGCGAACTGTGTATTTTCGTAAAAGAACTACATTACAAACCTTACAAATTCGTATAACCATGAAACGTAATATCCTATTATTAATAATTTTGACAGTCATATCCTTAGAAGCATCCGGACAAAAATATACGATTTATGTGGATGACTTCAATAGTGAGATCAAAATACCCAACAGGGCGATCAACCTGATTCGTCTCGCATTTATCGATGGTATCCGCAACACCAACCGCATCAATGTAGTGGACGCCGTTTCGGCTGGCAGTGATCTCAGTCTGAGTCCGCTGGAAGATGCACGCCGCTTCAGAGCAGAGTACCTGTTAAAAGGAAACCTGATACAAAGGGAAGCAACCGATGACGGAAGCTCTCACAGACGTTACCACAGCCGTGAGAACAGTTATAAAGAGAAATTCACCCTGCGCCTTGATTTAATACGGACCAGTGACGGAGTAACTATCAGCACACGCAATTATGAAGAGACAGGCTCAGCATCCGGTAAAGATGCCACCCAATATAGCGCTTTAGAGAATTCATTAATCAATGTGCCATACGAAATGGGACTTTTTGTAGAAAATCACTTCAAAGTATACGGTTCAATACTGAAAGTGGTATCTACCAAAAGAGACAAGGCAAAAACCATTTATATCAACCTGGGATATGATGATCCTATCAAAGAAGGATTACGCTTTGATGTAGTGGAAGATGGCATACTGGAAGGACATAATATAGAAACCAAAATCGGTGAAATACGGATTACCGAAATCATGGGACCGAAAATCTCTTTATGCAAAGTGAACAAAGGGGGTGAAACTATTCTTACTGCATTAAATGAAGGAAAGACCTTGAAACTTATTTCCAGACAGGCCAAACTGTTCGATGAATAACATACCATTCATAATGAATATACAACAACACAACCGCCGACCCGGCATCTGCCAAGGCCCGGCGGTATTACTATATCAAGACAAACCGCTACTTTTCTATAATGGAAGTTAGAGGATGACGGTTCCCCTTT
>ENA-OQDL01001222-OQDL01001222.1-human-gut-metagenome-genome-assembly--contig:-NODE-1222-length-13327-cov-4.825985_pt1 | contig 13327 bp, 15 predicted proteins | sample MGYA00242782_ERZ504609 | MGnify/ENA primary metagenome ERZ504609 (study PRJEB26092, sample SAMD00036320) | human gut metagenome | host: Homo sapiens | study: EMG produced TPA metagenomics assembly of... | reverse complement strand
ATCCGGCAAGACTTGTATTCACATCTAAGACCGGACCGGCTGTCGCAACATCTCTGATTGACCTCGGAGACAGATTCCGTCTGATCATCAACGATGTAGACTGCAAGAAGACAGAGAAACCAATGCCAAAACTTCCTGTAGCAACAGCATTCTGGACACCACAGCCGAACTTAAAGGTTGGAACAGAAGCATGGATTCTGGCAGGTGGAGCTCATCATACAGCATTTTCTTATGATTTGACAGCAGAGCAGATGGGTGACTGGGCAGCAAGCATGGGAATCGAAGCTGTATACATTGATAAGGATACAACAATCAGACAGTTCAAGAACGAACTCCTGTGGAACAGTGTTGCATTCCGTAAATAATTGAAATTATCACATAAGCAGTAACATTTCATTTTGCAGGGGATATCAAATAGATATTTCCCTGCAAAAATAGTATAATGGGTAGTATATAAAAAGAAAACTTAGAAAAATAATATTAGGAGGAAGCGTACAATGAGTAACATAAAAGAAATCATTGAGAGCGGAAAAGCGTTTCTGGGAAATCGAATTCGGTTCTACAAGAATTAAAGCGGTACTGATCGATGAGGAGCACAATCCAATTGCATCCGGAAGCCACACATGGGAGAACCGTTACGAGAACGGACTGTGGACTTACTCTCTGGATGATATCTGGACAGGTCTTCAGGACAGTTACCGTGACATGGCAGAAAATGTACAGAAAGAGTACGGAGTAACAATTAAAAAACTCGGAGCGATCGGATTCAGTGCCATGATGCACGGATATATGGCATTTGACAAAGAAGGAAAGCTTCTTGCACCATTCCAGACATGGAGAAACAGCAATACAGGAAAGGCTTCTGAAGTGCTGGTAGATTTGTTCCGGTACAACATACCACTGAGATGGAGTATTGCGCATCTGTATCAGTGTATCCTGGATAAAGAAGAGCATGTAAAAGATATTGCATTTATGACAACGCTTGCGGGATATATCCACTGGCAGATGACAGGCGAGAAGGTTCTTGGTGTAGGCGACGCATCCGGAATGTTCCCAATTGATATGAATACAAAAGATTACGATGAAGAGATGATCCAAAAGTTCGATAAACTCATCGAAGGTGAGAACTATCCATGGAAAGTAAAAGAGATCCTTCCTAAAGTTCTGGTAGCAGGAGACGCAGCCGGTATCCTCACAGAAGAAGGAGCAAAGAAACTTGACCCTACAGGCAATCTGGAAGCAGGAATTCCACTTTGTCCTCCGGAAGGAGATGCAGGAACAGGTATGGTAGCTACAAACAGCGTAGCACAGCGTACAAGCAACATTTCCGCAGGTACTTCATTCTTCTCTATGGTTGTCCTTGAGAAGCCTCTGAAAGATTTGCATACAGAGATTGACATGGTTACAACACCTGACGGAAGTCTGGTTGCTATGGTGCATTCCAATAACGGAACCACAGACCTGAATGCATGGGTAAATCTGTTCAAAGAATTCGCAGATTCTATCGGAGCAGACGTGGATATGAACCAGATGTATGGAACACTTTACAATAAAGCACTGGAAGGCGATGCTGACTGCGGCGGAATCCTTTCTTACGGCAACTATGCAGGAGAGCCTATCACAAATGTAGAAAAAGGACGTCCGATGGTAGTAAGAACACCGGAGACAAAATTCACTCTGGCGAACTTCATGAGGTCTCATCTGTACACAGCACTTGGTGTTATCAAAGTCGGAATGGACATCTTAACAAAAGACGAAGGTGTAGAGATCGATACTGTTCTCGGTCATGGAGGACTCTTCAAGACAAAAGGTGTCGGACAGAAGATTTTGGCTGATGCGATCAACACACCGGTCGTAGTTATGGAGACAGCAGGAGAAGGCGGACCATGGGGAATGGCTATCCTGGCTGAGTACATGGTAAAACGTGCAGAAGGTGAGAAACTGGAAGATTATCTGAAGAATAAAGTATTCGGAAGCAATGCCGGAAGCAGAATTGATCCGGATCCGGAAGGCGTAGCAGGATACGAAGCATTTATGGAGACATATAAGAAGGGACTTGACGTAGAGCGTAGAGCTTGTGCTGATCTGTAAAAGCTGTCATATTGTGTAAAAGTAGAGGGGACACGGTGATGTCCCCGTATCTGTTATGATATAGAAGAGGTAAAGGAGATAAGAAAAATGCTGGAAGAATTGAAAAAAGAAGTATATGAAGCAAACATGCTTCTTCCAAAATATGATCTGGTAACATTTACATGGGGAAATGTAAGCGGGATTGACCGTGAAAAAGGACTTTTTGTCATCAAACCAAGCGGAGTCGATTATGACAAATTAACACCGGAAGACATGGTTGTTGTTGATCTTCAGGGAAACAAAGTAGAAGGAGACTTAAATCCATCTTCTGATACAGCGACACACGTAGAACTGTACAACAGATTCCCGAATATTGGCGGCGTTGTGCATACACATTCTCCATGGGCAACAAGCTGGGCTCAGGCAGGAAGAGGAATTCCTTGTTATGGAACTACACATGCAGATTATCTGTACGGAACAGTACCATGTGTAAGAAATCTTACAAAAGAAGAAATTGACGAAGCTTATGAGAAAAATACAGGTGTCCTGATCGCAGACAGATTCGATGAAGATGATCTGGATTATGTTGCAACACCTGCAGTACTCTGCAAGAATCACGGACCATTTACATGGGGCAAGGATGCTCACGAAGCAGTTCATAACGCAGTAGTATTAGAGGAAGTTGCCAAGATGGCAGCAAGATGTGAAATGATCAACCCGGACGTAAAACCTGCACCACAGGAATTACAGGATAAGCATTACTTCAGAAAACATGGAGCAAATGCTTATTATGGACAGCCAGGGAAATAAATGAATTGGTGTTAAAAAGGATTACAAGAGACATTGCCAGTGATGACAGTGTCTCTTGTAGTCTTGGTATTCATTAGGTTTTATACTGTTGTGAACAGGTCGACAGACTGTCCGGTCATAACTGCCGGTGAATCTGCCAAAAGGTAGATGATTGCTTTTGCAACATCTTTTGAGCTTCCCATCGGGCAGCCGTCCTGTCCTACAGAGTGGTTGTAGACTCTCTGTCCCGGTGTGTCTACAATTCCAGGAGATATGGCATTACATTTGATTCCGTATTCTTTTGTCTGGATGGCAGTTGTCTTGGTCATGGTTATGATACCGCCTTTTGCAACAGCGTATGCACCCATCTGAGATGCAATACGACCCATTCTTGAAGATACATTTACGATATCTCCTTTTCCCTGTTTTATCATTACAGGTACAACATTTTTAGTTACAAGGAATGGGATTCTCAAGTTTGTTTTGATGATCTGATCCCACTGTTCTTCTGACCATTCCCAGATCTTAATTGCCTGATGTTCGATATTTTTGTAGATCTCTTTTGGGTATCCGCCTGCATTGTTAACGAGAATATCAATTCTTCCGTATTTGTCAACAACAGTTTTGACCATGTCGGCAACCTGTTCTCCGTCTGTAAGGTCTCTGGAAAGTGAGATTGCTGTTCCGCCGGCATCTTCGATCATTTTTACTGTTTCATCAAGATCAGACTGTGTTCTTGCTACTGTTACGACAGTGGCACCTTCAGCAGCGATAGCAAGTGCTGCGTCACGTCCGATTCCTTTTCCTGATCCTGTTACAATTGCGATTTTTCCTTCTAATTTACCCATGATATATATCCTCCAAAATTATATTTATACAAGCCTTGCTGTTTCAGCAAAGAACTGAATGTCTGTAGCTTCGATGTAGCTGTCACCGATTTCATGAAGTAGTATGACGTTGAGATTACCGTTCAGATTCTTCTGTCTAAGGCGATCGCTTCGGTTAATGTTCCAAGAGTGAGACCGCATTCAAAAGGAAGTCCGTAGGTTTTAAAACCTGCTGGATACGGTCTGCAGTTCCTTTTGGTGTTAATCCTTTTTCCTCGGCAATCCTAGTAATTTGATACATGCCAATGGCAACGGCTTCGCCATGACTTTCCCGCTGATAATGGAAATGTTGTTCAATGGTGTGAGCCAGTGTGTGTCCGAAATTCAGTAACATACGTTCACCTGTGTCAAACTGATCATTTTCTACAACCATTCGTTTGATATCTACACAGCGTGTAATGATGGCAGGCAGTTCTTCTTTTAAATCTTCAAAAGAATTGTGTGATTCCAAGGTACTAAATAAATCCGCATCTTTGATGCAGCCGTATTTGATAACCTCTCCCATACCATCGTTGATAAATCGTTCCTTCAGCGTGTTAAGTACCAGTGGATCGATCAGCACCAGTGAAGGCTGATAGAATGCGCCGACCAGATTCTTGCCTTCCGGAAGGTCTACTGCGACTTTTCCACCGACAGAAGAATCAACCTGCGCCAACAGTGAAGTTGGGATCTGTACCAGTCTTACACCTCTTAGATAACTGGAAGCGGCAAATCCTGCAAGATCACCGATGACACCGCCGCCAAGAGCGATGACCAGATCACTTCTGGAAATCTTTGCTTCCAGCATGGCTTTGTAGACTGTCGGAAGTGTCTGGAAAATCCTTGGTGGCTTCTCCGTGAGGGAGTACCAGATGATGGCATTCATAATCTGAATCCAGTGTACGGATCAGTGTATCTCCGTATAGAGGAAATACATTATCGTCCGAAATGATCATAATGCGTTTGCCATGATACATCTTACGGATATAGTTCCCTGCCTGGGACAATATATTATTTTCAATATAAATAGGATAACTGTCTTTTCCCAAATTAACTGTAAGTTTCATTTTAAAGCTCCTGTAAACTATGAGGCTGCATACATTAGATGGATTTTCCGACTACATTTGCAATCTGTGCAACCTGTTTGAGTAATTCGTCGTATTTCTTAGGTTTTAATGACTGTGCTCCGTCGCAGAGTGCAGATTCGGGATCGTTGTGTACTTCTATCATCAGTCCGTCTGCTCCGGCGGCTATAGCAGCCATTGCCATGGAATCTACTAACCACCATTTTCCACCTGCATGACTTGGGTCAACGATGATCGGAAGATGTGTCAGTTTACGAAGTACAGGTATACTCTGAAGATCCAGAGTATTTCTTGTATAGCTTTCGAAAGTACGGATTCCACGTTCGCAGAGGATGACATTTTCATTACCGGATGCCATGATGTATTCTGCTGACATGATCCATTCTTCGTAAGTAGCATTCAGACCCCTTTTTAAGAGGATTGGACGATCAAGCTGCCCCAATTCTTTTAACAGGTCGAAGTTCTGCATATTACGTGCACCGATCTGGATAAGATCTACTTTTTCGTTAAATACATCAAGGTATTTGTCGGACATCAGTTCAGTTACGATCGGAAGACCGGTCTCTTCTTTAACTGCGGTTAAGATATCAAGACCTTCAAGCCCGAGTCCCTGGAATGAATAAGGGCTTGTTCTTGGCTTGAATGCACCTCCGCGGAGTAAGTTGGCTCCGGAAGCTTTTGCTGCCCGGGCAATTTCAAGAACCTGTTCGTATGATTCTACGGAACAAGGACCGGCGATCATTGCAAGATTGTCTCCACCGACTTTTACGCCGGATACATTGATAATGGAATCTTCCGGATGGAATGCACGGTTAGCTAATTTGTACGGTTCCTGTACATGCATAACTTTATCAACTGCAGAATCAATCTCGAATAATTTGGAATCAACTTTGGCTGTGTCACCGATACAGCCGATCACTGTCATCTCCTTGCCTTGTACAATATGTGTGTCAAGACCTCTCTTTTTGACCATGTTCTCAACACGAGAAACATCATCTTTTGTAGTATGTGGTTTTAATACGATAATCATAATTAATATCCTCCAATATGTATGATCATTGTGCCTGTGTGATATTTTCTTTCTCGTGTGAATCTATTGTGGTCGCACTGTAAAATATTCGCACTGCAAAACTTTAAACGCTTAAAGTGTAAAACTAATGATATATTAACGCAATGGAATTTGATTGTCAATACTTTTATTGGATAAATTCTTTCATTTTTTTAAAAGTGTGTTAGACTAAAATTGTATAGTAAAAAGGGAGTGGGAAAATGGTAAATGTATGGGCAGCAGATATTACACCACTATTAATAGAAGAAATATATCGTGCATATTATAACAGGGTGCCAAAGTGGAGAAAGGAAAAAGCGGATAAGCTGCGGAATGTGGCAGACCGTGCAAGGAGTGTCGGTGCATGGATCTTATGGGAGAAGATACAAGAGATGACCGGACTTCCGGAAGATGCTGTATTCAATCTGTCGCATTCGGGAAAGTATGTATTGTGCGCCTGCAGTGACCGGGAAGGCGTGCAGGTCGGATGTGATGTGGAGATGACGGGAGCATTAAGGATGTCAGTAGCTGAACGCTATTTCTGTCCATCAGAATGTAAGATCATCCGTGCAGGTGCGGATGAAAAAGAACAGGCAGAATGGTTCTACCGTTTCTGGGTATTAAAAGAAAGCTTTATGAAAGCCACCAGGAGGGGCATGGGACTGGATATGCGGACATATGAATTTGCCTGGAGGCCGGATGGCATACCATATATGAGAAAGCAGCCGGATGAATATCCCGGGATCTACCTGTGCAAGGAATATGAATTGAAGCAGGGGATGCAAGAGCCGCAGTGATTACGACAGATGATGAAATGCGGGGGAGATTACAAGAAGTCAGACTTGCTTAAAAAGGGGTGTATGAACATGAGACAGTTAAAGACGAAATGGGCAGACAATATAAATGAAAAGAATGTATTAGGGGAATATCCAAGACCATTGATGCGCCGGAAAAGTTATGTGAATCTGAACGGTGTGTGGAAATATGCAATAAAAGACACAAAAGGATTTCCAAAGAAAATGAACGGAGACATATTGGTCCCGTTTTCACCGGAGGCAGCACTGTCGGGAGTCGGAAGACAGTTAAAGCCGGATGAATTTTTATGGTATAAAAGGAGTCTTCCGGAAGAGATAAGACCAGAAGCAGGAAGCCGCTGGCTGCTTCATTTCGGAGCTGTGGATCAGTGTGCAGTTGTCTATGTAAATGGAAAGAAACAAGGAAAACATGTGGGCGGATATCTTCCGTTTTCATTCGATGTTACGGATGCATTGCAAGAAGAAAGAAATATACTGACAATAAAAGTAAAAGATTATTCCGATACATATTATTACAGCAGGGGAAAACAGAAATTAGAAAATGGCGGGATGTTCTATACGGCGCAAAGTGGAATCTGGCAAACGGTATGGATGGAAAAGGTTCCGGAGTATCACATCAAAGATCTGAAGATTACACCGCTTTATGATCAGTCTTCCGTTATGATACAGCTGGAAGATGCCGCCGGAAGAAAAGATATCGACTATGATGTGACGGTAACGGCAAGACGATATGGCCGTTAAAAACTGCCGGCAGGACAGGGAGACCATGTATGGTGAGAATTCCGCATATGAGAAACTGGAGTCCGGAGGATCCGTTTTTATATGATGTGCATATAAAGATGGGGAATGATTCGGTAGAGAGTTATTTTGCCATGCGTAAGATAGAAAGTGAAGAATGACAAAAACGGAATCCCGAGGATCTTTTTGAACAACAAACCATATTTTCAAAAAGGAGTTCTAGATCAGGGATACTGGCCGGACGGTTTGTATACACCACCGTGTGATGAAGCGATGATCTATGATATCCAGAAGATGAAGGATCTGGGGTTTAATATGATCCGGAAGCATATCAAGATAGAACCGCAGAGATGGTATTATCATTGTGACCGGATTGGCATGCTGGTATGGCAGGATATGGTGAATGGAGGACGTGAATATAAGAGCTGGTATGTTACCTGGCTGGCAACAGCTATGGAAGGAACGCATATCCGTGCAAAGGATACAAGGCTGCATCTGATGGGACGTCAGGATCCGACCGGACAGAAACAGTTTGAAAGTGAAATGAAAGAAACGATCCGGCGGTTATATAATCATCCGTCCGTTGTGACATGGGTAATATTTAATGAGGGCTGGGGACAATTCAAGACGAGGAAGATGACAGACATTGCTCTGGCAGAAGATCATACCAGATTGATTGATTCTGCAAGCGGATGGTTTGATCAGGGATGTGGGGATATCAAAAGTATTCATGATTATTTCTTCCCGTTGAATATCACACCGGAAAAGCGGGTGACAGCGCTTACCGAATTCGGGGGATACTCGCTTCAGATTCCGAAGACACAGTATGTATGAAAAAGATATTTACGGATATAAGATATTTAAAAGAAAAAAAGATCTCAGCAGAGCGTATGAAAAATTGATAAAAAAACTCGTTATCCCGAATATCAGCAGGGGGTTAAGTGCAACGGTCTATACGCAATTATCGGATATAGAAGAAGAGGTAAATGGAATTCTTTCTTATGACAGAAAAATAGTAAAAATCGATGAAAATGTGGTGAGGGAATGGAACGAAAAACTTCATTTTTAACCGGAAATTCAGGGAAAATTGATGAGTTGCGTAGTTGACGTGATTTCGGTGATTTGTTAGAATATAAAAGGGAAAAATAAAGATTTATCAAGATAGAAAAATTGTTTACAAAACCATAAAAAAACACATGAGGAGAGTATGGGAGTGTAAGAATAATTAAGGAGGAAGACGATGTTGGAATTAACATTTGGAGAACAGGTCAAGATCATTCTGAGCCGTAAAGGAATGACCATCAAAGAACTTGCAGAAAAGATAGAAAAACAGACAGGAAAAAGATGTCGCGCCAGAACCTGACACAACGTCTCGGAAGAGATAATTTCCAGGAGCAGGATATGCGTATGATCGCAAAGATTCTGGAATGCCCGTTCTATTTAGATATATTAGAAGAACATGAAGACCGCACAGAGAAACCGGTGAAAGAACAGAAAGCTACAGAACCGGAACAGAAAGAGGCATCTACAAGAGCGGAAGAAAGGGATATTACGATTGGAGAACTGGTCGATATTCATAAAGAATTAGATGCGATTGAGAAGAAGAAAAGCAAGAAAAAAGCAAAGAAAGTTGTAGAAGAGAATCCGGAATATGTCCAGGAGACGATTTTTGACTTCTTTGTGAATGAGAAAGCAGAAGAGCCGGAAGTAGAAGCAGAGCCGGAAGTGGAAGCAGAGGCGGAAGTAGAAGCAGAGGCGGAAGTAGAAGCAGAGGCGGAAGTAGAAGCAGAGGCGGAAGTAGAAGCAGAGGCGGAAGTAGAAGCAGAGCCGGAAGTGGAAGCAGAGCCAGTATATGAAGAAGCAGAGCCGGAGTATGCAGAAGAGCCGGTATATGAAGAAGCAGAGCCGGAGTATGCAGAAGAGCCGGTATATGAAGAAGCAGAGCCGGAGTATGCAGAAGAGCCGGTATATGAAGAAGCAGAGCCGGAGTATGCAGAAGAGCCGGCATATGAAGAAGCAGAACCGGAGTATGAGGAAGAGCCGGTAACTGAGCCGGAAGTAGAAGAGCCGGAAGTAGAAGAACCGGAACCAAAGAAGACTGAGACAGAGAAGAAGGCACATGGATGGAGAGCATTTTTCGGAATCCATAAAAAGCATGAAGAACCGGTGAAAGAAGAAAAAGAGGAAGAAAAACCGGAAATTCAATACCATGAATTTGATTATTCAGAAGATGGAGAATCAGGCGAACTTGCAGAAGAGTTTCTTCCAGATGAACCTGAGGAAGCAGAGACATATGCCGCAGAGACAGAAACGGCTGCATATGAAAATGCAGAACAGTTAAATACGAACTATGATGCAGGACATCAGAACAGGTATGCACAGGAGAATGAAGAGGATTTATTTACATCAACGGAAGAGGATCTTGAGAAAGGGGAACTTAACCCTTACACCGGACATGAATATGAATCGAACAGTGTAAGAATGCATCCGAACCGGATCGGCTATGTGCAGGTATATGACCGTGGAAGTCATCAGTGGACAGATATGACGGAGTGGGCGTTTCTCGGATATCAGGAGCGTAAGAAAGCGTTACTTGGCAAAGATTATGAGCCGCCGATCTATCTGGATTAATGGAAAATGAACTTAAGAAAGTAATGCTGTAAATAAGGTGTTCAGCCGGAGATCCGGCTGGACACTTTTTGACAAAAAGGAGGATGTAAAATGGAGTGGACAAGACTTTTATCGACAAAGAGACAAAGGCCGGGCAGACATCAGGATGTACGTTCCGCCGATACCGATCTGAGAAGCGAATTTGAAAAGGATTACCACAGGATCATCGGAAGTGCATCATTTCGGAGACTTCAGGACAAGACACAGGTATTTCCATTAGATAAAAGTGATTTTATTCGGACCAGGCTGACCCATTCTATGGAGGTATCATCGCTGGCAAAATCGCTGGGACAGAATATCGGCGAAAGCATACTGGCACATAAGAAAGATACAAGTTTCACTCCGGGGATGAAAGAAGATATTTGCAATATTCTTCAGTGTGCAGGACTGATTCATGACATTGGAAATCCTCCATTCGGACATTATGGGGAGTTTGCGATCAGAGAGTGGTTTGAACGGAATCTTCCGGTGTTAAAATATCACGGAACACCGATAGAAGAATTGCTGGAAGAACAGATGAGGGAAGATTTTTATCATTTTGAAGGAAATGCACAGGCACTCAGGCTGGTGAGTAAGCTTCATTTCTTGGTAGATGAAAATGGAATGAATCTTACCTATGCGCTTTTAAACACAATTATAAAATATCCGGTGGCATCTACACAGATCCGGCCAAAGTCCGGGGATATCCGTGAAAAAAAGATGGGGTATTATTATGCGGACCGGGAGTTATTCGAAGATATCGTGATGGAGACAGGGGCGGGAAATTGCAGACATCCTCTGACATTTATTCTGGAGGCAGCAGATGATATTGCATATAAAACGGCAGATATCGAAGATGCATTTGTGAAAGGGTTCATTACTTATCACAGTCTGCGGGATGAATTGCGGAAGCTTCAAAACAGAGAAAAGAAGCTGGCAGTTCCGGAACAGGCGGAATGGAATAGATTCCGGCCGGCAGATAAACTGGTGGAATTATATGAACGTGCAAAGAAAAACGGAGTAGATAACCCCGGAGATTATGCAGTGAAAAACTGGATCGTAAAGGCACAGGGAGTTCTGATCGGATATGCAACATCTGGATTTACTTCTCATTACGATGAGATTATGAATGGAGTATATAAAACAGATTTATTCGCAGATACACCGGCGGAAGGACTTGTAAAATTACTTGGAGAGATTGCATGCAAATGTGTGTTTAAGTCAGAAACAATCTACCGGATGGAAGTGAAGGAAGCAGTGATGCTTGACAATCTGATGGACCGCTTCATGGGTGCGATAATTAAATATGATGATCCGGCACAGAAACTGAATTCTATAGAAGAACGGCTGGTTTCGTTTATTTCCAATAATTACAAAAAAGCATACCGCTATCATGCGGAGGGACAGCCAGACATTTACCGGTTGTATCTGAGATTATTACTGGTTACGGACTATATCTGCGGAATGACCGACAGCTATGCGAAGAGGTTGTATCAGGAATTGAATGCGATTATGGCATAAAAGAGAATATTTCAGAATAGATTGTGATAAATAGCCGTAAACAGGAGTGGGTATTTTGAGACGGTTTATTCGATATCTGTATGAATACGAACAAGAGAAGAAGATGCGGAATGTAGGCTTCGTAAAAATAGAACAGGATATGGAACAGTGTGTGATCCATGTACACGGAAAAGGATTCCGGATGGAAGAAGACGCAAAGGGACTGGAAGTATATTTGTTCTGGAATCAGGATGAAAAATGTACCGGAATCAATATGGGAGTGACAGAGCCGCCGTCTCCCGGACTGAATTATCAATTGTGTTATACACCGGAAGATATGGGGGAGAAAGAAAATTATGGTCTGGTCAACGGAATTATTTTGAAAGACATAAGCGGGCACTGTTATGCTGCAGTGTGGAATGACGATGCGGTAAATATCTGTCAGATGGAAAAGTGGGAGATGGCGGAGGAAGAGACGCATGAAAAAGAAAAGAGTAATGCAGAGGCTTCAGAGGAACAGGAAGTAAAGGAATGTGGGAAAAGATACAAAGTCAGAAAAATCCAACGGAAAGATATGGTATGTCTTCCGAGATGTGAATGGAAGCATGCGAACAATAGTTTTCTGGTTCATGGATATTATAATTATCATCACCTGATATTGACAGTCTGTGATGGTCAGTTAAAATTAGGAGTACCTGGAGTATATCATCCACAGGAAGCAAAAGCAGCAGAAAGTTTTGGGTTTCCGGAATTTCTGCCGGTTGAGGAGACCGGACTTGCGCTTACGGAAGAAGAAACGAATGACAGAGAGACATTCGGATACTGGTGCAGAGATGTCCGCGGATCGGAAGACTGCACAGATATACAAAGAAAAATATAATCAGATGGAGTGTGGAAATGCAAAGTACAGATGAAAAATATATGAAAGAAGCAATCAAACAGGCGAAAAAAGCTTATGCAATCGGAGAAGTACCGATCGGGTGTGTGATTGTGTATCAGGATAAGATCATAGGAAGAGGGTACAACCGGAGAACGATTGACAACAATACCCTGGCACATGCGGAACTGGCTGCGATCAGAAAAGCAAGCAGGAAAATGAATGACTGGAGACTGGAAGATTGTACGATGTATGTGACACTGGAGCCTTGCCAGATGTGTTCCGGTGCAATCGTACAGTCCCGGATGACAAGGGTGGTAGTCGGTTGTATGAATCCAAAAGCCGGTTGTGCGGGATCTATCTTAAATCTTTTGGATATGCCGGAATTTAACCATCAGGTGGAATTGACGACAGGAGTCATGGAAGAAGAATGCAGCCAGATGATGAAATCATTTTTTAAAGAATTAAGAGAGGCAAGGAAGAAGAAAAAGCAACTGGAAAAAGAGCAGACAGAGGAAATATAAGAGACAGGTGACCAGATGAATGAAAAGACGGTAGGAATGCTGATCGGTAAGAAGAATGTATATGAATATCCGGAACTTTCCAATGCAGTTACCTGTATGAATTATGTAAACAAAGAGACCGAGATACCGCCGGTACTGATGATGCACGGACTTGCAGATGACAAAGCATGGAGATCCGGCATTCTGGACAGAGAAGAATAATTTGGTATAATATAAAAAAATATCCACATGCGGGAAACTGGTATGCTCCCCGTCAAGAGGACAATAAAAAATAATAAATTTTTGTATCGTCAGCCATGCTATGGCTGGCGATATTTTATGCTGCTTTTGTATATTGCTCATGATATTTCATTGGTGTCATTACAT
>ENA-OQDL01001215-OQDL01001215.1-human-gut-metagenome-genome-assembly--contig:-NODE-1215-length-13361-cov-3.085688_pt1 | contig 13361 bp, 9 predicted proteins | sample MGYA00242782_ERZ504609 | MGnify/ENA primary metagenome ERZ504609 (study PRJEB26092, sample SAMD00036320) | human gut metagenome | host: Homo sapiens | study: EMG produced TPA metagenomics assembly of... | reverse complement strand
ACCCTAGACCAAAGACATACTAATCCGCTAATTTATAACAGATTAAGAATTTGACACACTCAGTATCATATAATAATTTGAGACTCTCAACAAAAAATAGAGAGGTTATTCATTGTTTTTCCCAATACTTCGAATGTACTCATTGGGAGTGATATTAGTCGCTTTTTTAAAATATCGAAAGAAAGAAGCTCTTGAACTGAACCCACACAACTCAGCCAAAGCACTCAAAGTGTATTTAGCATATTCATCTTTCTCCACCAAGCGCTTGAATTCAGCTATGCGATAATCATTGATATAATCATAATAATTACGGTTTAGATACTGATTAAATAAATAGGACAAAGTATGAGATGATGTGCCAATGGACACAGCCAAATCGGCAATCTTCAAAATTAGGATTAGTATAAGGTTTTTCTCTATGCATAACAATCTCCAATTTCTCAGCCAACCGTTTACATTCCTCCACACTTATCTTATTTGTCCTGTATTTCTCTTCCGCTACAATATGGGATTCCTCAACTGGCTGAATCTCCTTTTCTATAACTTTAGCAGAGTCAGGCATCAGTTCTTCCCTTTCGTTCTCCACCTCTTCTTTTTTTTGGATAAAGGGACAGCAATACTTCCGGTTCACCACAGCTATCACGATGAACACTATGCTCCATATACTAATAGAAGACGCTATTTTCAACCGTTAGCTGAGTTTCTGACTCTGGATTCCCCATCTGTCTTACTTTAAAATGTATAATTACCGGACGGTAAATCATAATAAGTAATATCCGAACGACCTGTCAAAGCCATCCATCCGGTATCCTCACCCTCTAATTGATATTCGTATGACATAAAAGCAGGTGCCGTATAACTGAAATCAGAAAAGTAAAAGGTAACATTCTTCTGAGAAGCTTCCAATGAAATTTCACTCTTGCCGCCATCTCCCACAACAGATTGCACTACAGATTTTCCATTTACACATATATCTGTTATGGCAACCGAATAGGGAACGGATTTCCTCTGATTCATCCGCACTGTATCCAAATACAGAGCCCTTTGGAGTTTCCAAACCAAATGCCGTTCTCATCACGTACCGGCGGACAAGAGTAAAAATGGAACTGGGAATACCATCAACAAAATTATAAGGAATAAAATGGTCTTTCTTATCATACCGGAACAAACCATTGTTAGTTCCCAGCCATAACCACTTTTCACGATCCTCTACAATAAACATACCATCATTCCCATCCAAAGGAGTCCCCGGCTGCAAACGCCTAAAAATAGTCATAGCAAATCAGAGATAAAAAGAGAGCCTTTGTCCGGAAAAAAATAAGATCATGGTTGGAATCTTCGTAGATCACTCTTATTTTTTCCTTATGAATAAATCCCTCAGGAAACACATCGGTTTTCAATGTCCGGGCAGAGGGGTCCCAAATGCACATTCCATTCTCTGTACATATCCATCCTTTATGAGTGGAATCAAAATAGATTTCATATACGTTCCCTTCTGGCAACTTAGAATTGGCACTGGTATAATGAGCTATCTGTCTGCCGTCTTTATAGCAGAATATTCCTAAAGATGTTCCTATCCACAAATTCTTTTCACGATCCTGCTTGATACAAAAAATATGTCCCTTACTAAAAGGCATTCCTCCATCCGGTTCAAAATCTCTGAGTGTCAAAGTCGCAGGATTTAAAACATACATTCCACCACCGTATGTACCTATATAATACTCATTCTGATAATACAGACAACTGAAAATCATATTTGAGCGTAACTGTGGAACCTTGAAACTTTTATAACGATGATTTTCTTCGTCAATATAAAAAAGTCCGTCACGAGATCCAATCAGTTTTTCTTTCTCTTTGATAGCAAGTGCACGTACTGGCATATCTCTGGAATCAAAAAAAGGAGCATACGTATAAGTGGAGAACAGCCCACTCTGATATAATGTGTAATCCAACCCCAGCTGATAGAATCCTACCCAAATCAAACCTTCTTTATCAACCAAAACAGAATAAACGGAATTAGAACGCAAAGTTTCATCCTTCCCTGTTTCATGACGCATGGAACGAACAACTTTCTTTTTATCCGTTGATACAAAATGAACTCCGTTACCATCGGTTCCCACATACAAAAGGCTTTTCCCATCACCGGATAAAGAAGAAATTACATTACAACCTACATCAACAAAACGAGCAAATTCTTTAGTTTGTGTATCAAAACTGATGATTCCCTGCCCCATCGTTCCTAAATAAGCATACTCCCAATCCTAGCTATATTCTTAAAAGAACAAACATGCTTCTCTTCCATCACATTATGATAAGCCTCTATTTTTCTATCTGAAAGTCGCAGAGAATAAAGACCATTCTCCGTAGCCATCCAAAGTATTCCATCTTCTCCCAAATTCAAGCCACCAATAGAGTTCGCCGCCGACAACATATTAGGATCTATCATAATTTGGTTCAAGCTACCTCCTTTATAAATGAAAAGCCCCCTTTCTGTTCCGATATAAAGTATTCCTTTCCCATCATGTAAAAGAGAGCGCACAGCATATCCTATCGTTTCACGGGCAATGGGCTCCAAACTATTTTTCTGCTTGCTAACACGCCATAATCCACTACCATTCCCCATCCACAATTCATTGCCAGGCATCTCAGCAATGGCATTTACCCGTTTCAATTTTTCATCTGAACCCGGAATAAGATAATGCTTGAAATGAATTCCATCAAAACATTCCAACGAATTGCCGGTCCCCAACCACACATAACCTAAAGAATCTTTATAGATGGCATTTACCACTAAATCTGATAATCCCTCAGTTACAGACAAGCCACGAAAAGCGTAGGAACGAGAGAAAATGGGTAAAGACAAGAATATAAGAAACAATATAAATATAAATCTTAAAATGTTTTTCATTACATTGTGCATATTTGGAACCTCGTGTTTATCAAATAATGCAAATATAGTGAAAAGGGAATATATTTTCCCTATCCAAAAAAAGAAAAAATCATCATCCACTTCTTATTTGCTGTATGAAAAAGAAAGGATGATGATTTAAAAAGATTACTTTATAAAAGAAAGTTTATATCAAAGTTTGCGTAAATCATGTCCGGGCAACAAATTATATTCTTTTCCATTCATCCTGACTTTACAAGGTGCAGAAGCTGCATATTTCCAAACGCCCTCTTTATACACCAACATCACATCTGTTACTGTCAATGAACTTATTTCAACATGTGGAGTTTTCAATAGTGTACCTCCTCCCAAAAAGAAAATACAATCATCGCCTTGTTTATTTCCCCACAATGCATAAGCAGCTTGTACAGTCATTTCTCCACTTTTACACAAATGACCTGCATCATCCGAAGAAATAATCCGGTCCACACGCCCCTCTTTTTGTTGAATACAAATTCCGACATGACTTCCAGCCACACCACTTTCCACTTCTGGAAAAGTAACGGAGGAAATACATCCCGGCTCCTTTACCGAAGAAGGTTCATAAACAGCTACAAACGGACGATTCCAAGCTTCACCTTGTTGGCGGGCTACAAAAGTCAACGTAGGTTGCTCTTTGATAGCATAAGGCATATCCGGAATCCGGCTCAATCCTTCAGTCATCGGGCTCAAAGCCGAGAAGACTTTACGTTCAGGAGCACCTTTCATCCACATATTCATACTGATATTATCCTCATCCGGCATCTGTATAGTAAACGTTGTTTTAATATCTTTGGAGGTCTCGGCACTTTTCTTGTCAAACAAATAAGAATAGGCATATATATGTGCCCCAGCAAAAGCCAGTTCCTCCGTTGGTTGAAGAAACAAGCTACTCCCATCAGCAGCAGTCAAGTTCATGGTTTGTCCCATATTATGATAAAAATAATCATGCATTTTATCTCCTCCCTCCACTTTCCTGCTACGGAAAATATCGACATAATATCCGTTCTTTTCTCCTGTAGTCACAATACTCATCATACGGTTTTGATCAGCTTGTGATTCAGGTTCACGGAAAAAGACTTCACTATAACTCACAGGCTGATAATCTACTTTCATCCCTGCTTCGGGGTAGCAGTTCAATAATTTGAAAGCATGATTGCTTTTCATAACCGGATAAGAAGAGATTCCATCTACACAAACCGTATTGTGTGCAGGGAACTGACTATAATACTCCAAATAATCCAAACCGGAATAAAGGGTCAAGCCAATACCTCCATCCGGTGCCAGACGATATCCTTTTCCATAAAGTTCCATGCTGATGCCATTGGCATGCATGTGATTCCCTTCACTGGCATTTTGGGCAATCATCAAACTATGACGTTTGTCCATGCCATTGCGTTGCACCAACCAACTGGCATTGGGAGCATAAAAAGTAGGAGTTACATAATCATTGATATCACCGGCAGGTATCTTATCATCAATTACCAAAGGCTTGTCACTGAAAAAAGAAGTTACCGCCACCCTCACATTTTTCTTTTCAGTCGCCGGTTTGGAGGCATCGGGATCAAATAACTTCAACATAGCAGTAAATTGTCTTTCCTGATCTTTTTTACCATGTTTCTGGGCATTAGCTACCATACGGGCAAAGATAGCAGGATTCAATTTACCGGGATGTGTATCGCCAAAACCCATTGTCATACAATCCGGAAACAAATATTGCGGGTCGGCGGCCACCGCTTTTTTTATGACAGGAATCTCCTCGGTCAGGTCCATACCCAAATTACGGTCAAAGATAGTGACCATATCCGTATAATCCCCGACAACTACCTGACTATAACCCGGACATTCAGCCCAAATACCGGTTTCAGCATCATAACCATAATCAGCAAGCTGTTTCAGTGACCATTGACGGATGGAAGAACGATTCAACACATAATCAATATAATACTCGCCTCCCTTTTTATCCGGATAAGAAGCATCAGATTCCAAAATCATGCCGATGCTCATGATATAACGTGCCTGCATCAGATTCCAGTTATTATGCGGCACTCCATTATCAATGATATTATCCGCCCATTTCTTGAATGCTCCGGCATAGATGTCCATCTTATCAGCCTTATCGGTTTTCAAATAATCATATAAAAAATCATACAATGGAACCAAAGCATTCACAGCATCCTCGTGAATGACTTCAAAACTGCTCATACCCACCAAAGTCTGCTGATGTCCATGATTCAAATCCTTGGGAACATTCCGGTAATAAATCCCCGTCATATAAGTGTCAAATACCGAAGCTGCCAAATCAGCATATTTCTTCTCCCCGGTCATCCACCAAAGAAAAGCGGCATCACGGGCGATACCCAGTATCTCTACATTAATACTTTGGATGATATTTCCGGTTTTACTGATATTCACCCATTCGTACGGTCTGCCTTCCAACGTCCCATTTGCCAGATACATTCCCCGAGCATCTTCCTGATAAGGCTTCAAATCTTCCAGCTTGGGACGTACATAGTTAGTTGCATGACTGCGTGCACCGGTATACATCACCGTAGGAGCCGGCGCCTTCTCTCCTCCTGCATGATCATAATATTCTCCTTTAATATATACCTCCGTTGCATGAGTTTTCCAATACATTTGCAAACGGGAAGTAAGCCATTCAGGCCCTCGGTCAGCATACCGGTCAGTCCGTTGCTTTAACTTTTCAAACACTTCCTGTGCCCACGGTTCTTCCTTTATCAACTTCTGCGTTTCAACTTTGCCATTACTATCCGTCAGATAACGGGGATGACCTTGTGACAGTTTCACCGATAAGGAAGTTTCCTGTGCATATAATACACTTGTTACAAGCAAGCATATCCATAAAACGATCTTTCTCATAATTCTATTCATTCTCTTTCACAAAAATACGTATCATAAAGCTATTCCACTCAATCCAAATGAATTATTTTATCATCCGCCTCTTCCATTCAAATTTAAAGTTACCGAATATAAAATGTTTGCTTTACCGGCTCTGCAGTCTTTATCTTAGGATCAGAGTTTTTTCCGTATTGCCATGCTATTACAGTTACTTTTACCGGATAGGTGGTTTTAGGAGGAATAGCAGTTAATATCAATCGATTACCATCCACATAAGCCGGTCCCGATTCCACATAAAAATCTACCGGCAAGCCACAACTGGAAACAGCAGATAAAGAAACGTACTTAGTACCACGCTTTATGTCCGGTAACGTTGCAAACTTAATATATTGCTGCTGTCCTTCCGTATTTTTAACCGGAATTATCATCTGAGCTTGCTGAACAGCCGGTTTATATTCTTCATCTCCCGGATGAGTTATTGAAAAAACAATATCCGATTTCTTGTCCGTCCATAAAGTTCCCCGATTCCATTGTATTCGAAATGTCACAGAATCAACTAAAACAACTGGGCCGGTAATCATCTGCAGGACCGGAGCTTTTCCAGCATGACCAATAGATGCCCCAACAGGCAAATCAGTCCAATTGGAAAGTCGGGGACTTTCTCCTGGAACAGTATCCAAAAAAACAGGGGTCAATTGAAATGTGATACCATCTTCCTGTGGTATAAAAGCCGGGTGAACTTGTAAATGAGTATTCTGTTGGGATACTGTTTTTCCGTTTTGAGACACACTTACCAATTGTGGCTTCATATCGTAATATCGGGATTGATACGCCAAAGTAGCCTCTATCATCTCACGATCAAAAAACCAAAATGCTTGTGCAGGATCCCCTTTAAATTGATTTACCGGTGCCGGAATACATGAAGGCTTTTCATTTTTTTTCCATCGCTCCATCAACCATCCCTCCTTTGTCGGATCTACGTGTCCATAATGCATTGCCTTCTTGATATAGAGAGCTATATATTGTGCTTTTTTCCGGAGTATAGGCAAAGTGTCCTTCAGCAGGACAGGCCAACATGCTTAAAGGCAGCAATGGATGCTCCTTACGTTCTTTCAAACCTTCATTGCTCCATGTATGTGCTGATTCATATTCTCCCATGGTTTCCAGACAAGGAATTTTATTGATGTTACGTTCTCCCCAAATATCCGGACATAGCCAGCGATCACGATGATATGGCCACTGACCACTGACAGAAATGCATGCCAATGTACGTTCCGGTTTATAGGCAGCAAGATAATAAGGCCAACTAGCAGCAGCCGAATGTCCTATGGCTATTAAAGGAGCTGTAGACAACTCTTTATATCCAGATTCTTCAGCAAGATCTGCCAAAAGGCCATCCAAAGTTTCCCATGCCCCATCCGTAAAATCAAATCCATGATTGAAAGAAGGACATACCCATATTTGAGCAACATCAAGCTCAGCCATACGTTGTCGGAAAGCCTCATCTTCAAGGATAGAAATTTCCTCCATATTGTGTTGGGCAACCAAGATTGCTTTTACTTGTTCACACTGCCCGGGAATCCACAAGTAAGCCCTTGACTCAGAATTTTTGGGATGAGTGCTAAAATTACGAACAGGTACAGACCATTGCCAAATTCCTGTTTGTGCAACAAGCGTAAATGATAAAAGCCAACCGAATATTCCAAATAAAAATACATGTTTCATAGCTATCTTCATTGTTTATTATAAAAACGAACCAGAATCAAGAAACACTCAACTTTATTCTAAAATTATCTTCCAAAGAAATGAGTAAAAAACTATCTTTGTACGTATTAGATATATACAAAACTTAAATAGCATGAATAAACACACTTTATCTGTAGCAATCACTTTCCTATTCTGTACCCCAATATCAGGGGGCACACCGGACGGAATTTACCACAAAGGATGGATAGACTTCAACAAGAACGGGAAAATGGATCTATATGAAAATCCTAAAGCCCCGCTGGAAGACAGAGTACAAGACCTGCTTTCACAAATGACACTAGAAGAAAAAACCTGTCAAATGGCCACCCTTTACGGTTCAGGACGCGTACTGAAAGATGCGTTGCCTCAAGACAATTGGAAAACAGAAGTATGGAAAGACGGAATAGGAAACATAGATGAAGAGCATAACGGATTAGGGGCTTTCAAGTCCGAATATTCTTTTCCATACGCCAAACATGTGGATGCCAAACACACCATTCAACGCTGGTTTGTAGAAAAAACACGTTTAGGTATCCCAGTAGATTTCACCAATGAAGGTATTCGCGGATTATGTCATGACCGGGCAACCTACTTCCCCGCCCAGTGCGGACAGGGTGCCACCTGGAACAAAAAATTAATAGCCCGTATCGGAGAAGTGGAAGCTAAAGAAGCGGTAGCATTGGGATATACCAACATCTATTCTCCCATCCTTGATATCGCCCAAGACCCTCGCTGGGGAAGATGTGTAGAAACATACGGAGAAGATCCTTATTTAGTAGGAGAATTAGGAAAACAAATGATTACCAGTTTGCAAAAATACAATCTGGTAGCTACTCCGAAACATTTTGCAGTTTATAGTATCCCGATAGGCGGACGTGACGGAAAGACACGAACCGACCCACACGTAGCCCCACGAGAAATGCGTACCTTATATATAGAACCTTTCCGGATGGCATTTCAAGAAGCCGGAGCGCTGGGAGTAATGAGCTCTTATAATGACTATGACGGGGAACCCATTACGGGAAGCTACCATTTTCTGACCGAAATATTACGTCAAGAATGGGGATTTAAAGGATACGTAGTATCGGATAGTGAAGCTGTGGAATTTATCTCCAACAAGCATAAAGTAGCAGATACATACGAAGACGGAATAGCACAGGCGGTCAATGCCGGACTGAATATCCGTACCCATTTCACTCCGCCTGCCGATTTTATCTTGCCTCTTCGTAAAGCTGTTGATGATGGCAAAATCTCTCAGGAAACTCTCGACAAACGGGTAGCCGAGATACTTCGTATCAAATTCTGGCTAGGGTTATTTGACAATCCCTATCGTGGCAATGGTAAACAAGCAGAACAAATAGTCCATAGTAAGGAACATCAAGCTGTGTCATTGGAGGCTGCCCGTCAGTCACTTGTATTACTAAAAAATGAAACGCACCTGCTTCCTTTATCCAAATCTATCCGTTCCATTGCCGTTATCGGTCCCAATGCCGACGAACAGACTCAATTGATTTGCAGATACGGTCCGGCCAATGCTCCTATTAAAACCGTTTATCAGGGTATAAAAGAACTGTTGCCTCATGCAGAAGTGATCTATAAAAAAGGATGTGACATCATAGACCCTCATTTCCCGGAAAGTGAAATCCTTGATTTTCCGAAAACTGCGGAAGAAGTCCGATTAATGCAAGAAGTCATTCGTGCAGCCAAACAAGCCGAGGTGGTAGTCATGGTATTAGGAGGGAATGAGTTGACCGTCAGGGAAGATCGTTCACGAACCAGCCTTAACCTTCCCGGACGGCAGGAAGAACTTTTAAAAGCTGTTTGTGCTACCGGAAAACCGGTCATTCTAGTAATGCTCGACGGACGCGCTTCTTCTATAAACTACGCAGCAGCTCATGTACCTGCCATTTTACATGCTTGGTTTCCCGGAGAATTTTGCGGACAAGCTGTGGCCGAAGCCTTGTTCGGCGATTATAATCCGGGGGGAAGACTGGCAGTTACTTTTCCTAAATCTGTAGGGCAAATTCCTTTTGCTTTTCCCTTTAAACCAGGGTCAGACGAAAGTTCCTCCACTTCCGTTTACGGAGCGTTATATCCTTTCGGGCATGGTTTAAGTTATACCACTTTTACTTACAGTGATTTACATATATCACCATCACATCAAGGAGTACAAGGAGATATCCATGTAAGTTGTAAAATCAAAAATACAGGAAAAATAAAAGGAGATGAAGTAGTACAACTTTATTTACGGGATGAAATCAGCAGCGTTACCACTTATACCAAAGTATTACGCGGCTTTGAACGTATCAGTCTGAAAGCTGGAGAAGAACAAACTGTTCATTTCAGATTGCGACCACAAGATTTAGGATTATGGGACAAAAATATGAATTTCCGTGTGGAACTGGGTAGTTTCAAAGTAATGCTCGGAGCTTCTTCTACAGACATCAGATTACATGGTCAGTTCGAAATAACGCCTAAACCTCCCACCATTTTAACTCAGCATGGAATGACAGGAATATTCAGATTCCTATAAATACAGTATTTCATTAAAACATCGGTAAATAATCAGTTCACATCTAATTTATGTTCACAGATCCTTTACCGATGTTTTGAACAAGAATCTTTTAATCTCTATTTTGAAGATATAAATGAAGGAGGAAGTTCTTCTACACCCCATTTTTTGTTAGGCTTTGCCCCTAATTTCAACTCCAAAGTCCCCCCCTTAATAAAGTCTTCATGATAAAACCAACATTTATTCCACTTTTTCCCATTAAGGGAAGCATTTTGAATGTACATATTATCAGTTGAATTTCCTTTCGTTATGATTTGGAAAGTCTTTCCGGAATAATAACGATTGTCCAAATGAATAGTAACCTTATCAAAAAGCGGAGAAGTAATCTCATAAAAAGGCTTTTCCGCACAACCACCATCCACCTCAAACAGTCCGATTGCCATCAGAACACCTAAAGCCCCCATCTGTCCCTGATCCTCATCATCCCGATAGCCTCCATAGGGAGTCACATCACAATAAGCAGCTTTTACTTTACGCACCCACTTCTGAGTAAGCCAAGGTGCTCCTGCATAACTAAACAAATGAGCCATTCCAGTCCCCGGCTGATTACCATAATCTGTCCAATTGCCTTCCTTTGTTTTATTAGAACGGAAAAACCCATACGACTCACTCTTTTCGAAATTAGCATTCAATCTCTTAACATACTGGTCGGCACCTCCATAAAGTTCTATCAATCCTGCCATATCATGTGGAACATAGTGTGAATAAATAGCAGAGTTACTCTCGCAAAATCCTCCTTTTTCTGTCAATTCCAACGGATCAAAATAAGGTAACCAGTTGCCATCCTCTCCACGAGGTTGCATATAACCACTTTCCGGATTCCAAAGATTACGATAATTCTTTGACCGCTTCATAAAAAACTCATAATCCTGTAATTTCCCCATTGTTTTCGCCATCTGTGCCAAGCACCAATCCTGATAGGCATATTCCAATGTCATGGAAGCTCCGGTAGTATGCATCCCTTCAACATCTTTCCGTCCGTCAGGCACATACCCCCATTCCTCATAATATTTCATGCCACCGGAATAAGCTGTCTTGCTATGTTCATAACCGGCATGGTCGCGAATACCTCCCACAAAAGCATTTTTCCGCAAACCTTCATAAGCCAGTTCCGCATCATAATTACGAATTCCTTTATTATAAGCCGAAGCAAAAAAAGAAACAGCCGGATCACCAATCATCACATACGTATAATTTCCTCCTGATGGTCCACGGGGAATCAGACCTCCGTTTTGATACATATCTATCATTGTATTACAGAAATTATCCATAACTTCAGGATATGCCATAGACCAGAGTATGTTCAGTGACCAATGACTTCCCCACCATGCATCAAAGTTATGATGATTATACAAAGGTTTTCCATCTTCTCCCAAAGGAATTTGCCGTATGCGCGGAAAGTCGGAAGTCATATCCATATAATGTCCATCGGCATCACTGACTACATGGCGTCCCAATAAGGCATGCCACAAATCCGTATAGAGTTTTATTTGCTGTTCTCTGCTACCGCCTTCCACTTCTATCCTTCCAAGCCAATCATTCCATTCGGAAAAAGAAGACTGCTTTACTTGCTCAAAATCCCAGCCTGACAGTTCCGTTAACATATTCTTACGTGCCTGTTCTACACTGACATATGAAATCGCCACTTTCAGCATCACCTTTTCGTCTTTTTCTGTTTTAAATCGGACTGCCATACCCGCATTCTTACCTGATATTCTTTCCGGATTGCTATTAGATTCTATCCGGCCTTCGCGCCAAGATACAACCTTATCCATTGGCTTGCTCAATTGTGCATAAAAATAAACAGGAGTATCTTTAGGACGACGTCCTGTACGTTCCATCATCTCCCATCCGGCTATTTCCTTATCACTTACTTTCCAAACCTCCGAATAAGCTGTAGGTCCATGTGCCAAAAACGCTCCCGTATCAAATAAAATATAACTGGCATCACTTTTCGGAAAAGTATAACAATGAAAGCCTACGCGCATAGTAGAAGTCAACTCTGCTGTTATGTCATAATCTGTCAGTTTCACTTTATGATATCCCGGTTTAGCTATCTCTCCATCATGAGTAAAAGCCGATTGATAAGCATTCATACCCAAATGCCCTTTAAACTCGCCAACGGTAGGCATCACCGCCACACCGGACATCTGCCAATTATGAACATGACTAAAACAGCGTATTTGTTTTGAGTCATACAGATATCCTGATCCCCAAGAGTGCTCGGTATCCGTATCAGGGCTAAGGACTGACCTACCAAACGGACGACATGCCGAACTGAAAAAAAAGCCATCGGGAACGGTGACTGTCAACAAAAGGATTTACCAAGTCAACATAATTCTTTTTAGTCCCCGCTTCATTGAACAACAAAGAACCAAAAGCAGGCTGATCACGATCGTATCCTTCAGGACGAATCTGCCGAAGAACCTGTTCCGTATAAGGCATCTGCATCCCTTTCCGTATAACAAAATGATTGTAGGTCATTTCAAAAATCGGCATATATCTACCCCTTCCTTTATTAGATATCTCAGTCCAGTTGCTATATTTTCCTGTGACATCCTTCCACACAGCAAAAGGAACATTATACCCCAAATTATATTTTGCGACATACTCAAACCCTTTCATAAGCCGGTTATCAAGAGCCGAATATAAATCATCACCTTGTTGCCAAGCTATTTCACAAACAGTTGCCAGGGCACCTATACCCAACATGCTATGCCCCTGATCACGACCACTCTCCTGTATCTGACCGGTATCCCCACTGATATAATGAGCTATTGTTCCGTTATCATTGGCATGAAGATAAAAATCAACCGCCTTATTATACATTTCCTCATTATCCCATAAAATAGCAGCTGCCATATAAGCTTTAGTCACAATAGGTCCCCAATTCCCATTTGTATAAGGCTTACGATGGTAAAAATTTTCCATTACAGGCAAGAACACTTCCCTTATCATTCTACTGATCTCATTAAACTGAACAACTGTCATCTTTTTATAAGTATGACGCAGTATTTCAGTAGCATAAATAATCTTTAATCCTTCCAACCCCACCAACAAAGGGGCATCATTCGTTTCCGGAATTCTTTTAAGTGTTCCGGCATAGCCTAACAATAATTCCAAAGATTTCTCGGCCCTCCATGTCTTTTAGTTCCTTCGTTTCCCCACGGAAACCCGTAACCTGGCTCCATCCCGTTATACCCGGTTTCACAAAATGCCGCACCATATATTTATTGATCAGCCTTGAATATTCCTGCG
>ENA-OQDL01001213-OQDL01001213.1-human-gut-metagenome-genome-assembly--contig:-NODE-1213-length-13392-cov-3.598869_pt1 | contig 13392 bp, 15 predicted proteins | sample MGYA00242782_ERZ504609 | MGnify/ENA primary metagenome ERZ504609 (study PRJEB26092, sample SAMD00036320) | human gut metagenome | host: Homo sapiens | study: EMG produced TPA metagenomics assembly of... | reverse complement strand
ATATATCCGCCCCATTCTCTTTCAGTAAGTGATACAAGAATTCGTACATATCCGGTTCAATCCAGTCGTCGCTATCCACGAAACCAAGGAGTTCACCTTGAGCTACCGCCAAACCTCTGTTTCTGGCTGCACTCTGACCTGCATTCGTCTGGTGGATAACCTTTATCCGCCCATCCCTTTGGGCAAATAAATCACAAAGCTCTCCCGAACCATCGGAAGAGCCGTCGTCAATCAATATTATTTCCAGATTCTTATAAGTCTGCCCGCAAATGGATTGCAGGCATTTCTCCAAGTAATTCTTTACATTATAGACCGGTACAATAATACTTATCAGAGGTAGTGTCTCAGTGTTCTCCATAAGCTATGACAATTACCACAACCGCAAAGTGGCCATCAACGGATAGCCCACCCGCCATCGCAATTTAAACTTACGCACCAGATTCCAGGGCTTGGTTCTGGTCTTACCCTGAAAAATACCAGATGTAGTTGTTTACGGCATCCAGTACCCGTGAAGAGGACTCACCGTCCAGATGGGCTTCATGCTTGTGCACATAAGCACGCATCCGTTCCATCAGTTCCGCCGGACGGGAAATCGCCTTTTCTATCGCTCCCTCTACAGCATCCGTGTCAGTGACATTCAGCAAATGAGCTCCCGGCATGGTGTTGCAATAGGTCACAACCGGTTTGTCCAACATCATTGCCTCAACAATCACAGACGAAGCATCGGACAACAGCACATCCGCACTGTTCAGCAGCTTGGCATCGACAAGTCCGCTCTCGTGGAAAGTAATGTTGGGACAGGATGCAGCCAGTTCCTTGTATTTCTTGAGGACTTCCATATCCGAAAATTTCGGATGGAACGAAATAATCCAATCCCAGTTCTTCTCGCGCACCAGTCTCTTGATGGTATCAAACAGATGAGGAGCAGAAGTTATATTTTTTGTAAACGTAGAAGAGTACAAAACTACCGGACGTGCATTATGAGGAGTATGTGCACGTTCCTTCACGAAAGTATCCGCCTTGCACCAGCCCGTTTCGTATACCTTGAAGAAGCCGTATTTCCTCTCAAGTTCCTTGAAAGGAAGAGTGCTCGTTTCTCCTTGCGTGCAATAGACATCGAACCATCCGCGGACAGAAAAATGGTCGTCCTTTTCATCGCCACGCTTATTGATGGGGTAGCCATGAAAAAGGGAAACTTTCACTCCCGGGAAGAAATCATAAATATAGTTGCCCGGCGCAAACACGGCAATAGGCTGATAATCCATCACTTCCTGAACAGATTGAAGCCACCTCTCATCCTGATTCAACAGAACCGGGCAGTCTGGCTCGATAAACCATGCAACATCGTCTCCTCTACGCCTGATTTCGTCCTGAAGCGGACGAAGTATAGGATAGGAATAGGCTACCGAAACGAAAAATAAATAATGCTTCTTCATACACTCAAAATATCACGGCAACGACACAATCGTCACCTCAAATTACCAATAGAACAATAAAATCCAGCCCTTAGTTTGTAACAGTTTTGCTTTCTTTGCTTTAAACGTCTGCAAAGTAAATACAAGAATTCTGCATATACTGCATCAATCCGGAAAAAAAAATTGACTTTTATCAACTTTTCTCCAAAAGTTGCTGTTTATGAAGCTTTTTCTTCTCTAAAATATCTATCTTTGCACCCCAATATTTTAAAAATACTATTTTATGAGAAGAAATCTTTTTCATTGCTCCGACAGCCAACAAGGGGCAACAGATAAAGTGACTCTTTTGTTCGGAATCACCATTTTTTTCCAAATTCCTGCTATTCGATTTCATCTGGAGCATACCCACCACATTCGCTTCATTCTCTACCATCGAGTTCTATGCGACCAAAATAATAGCCACCCTCGTACTTCTCGTCCCCTATAAGTTCTTCCGGCTCTGGAAAACAGAGATAGTCATCATGCTTTTGCTGGATATACTACTGATTGTCAACCTGATGTATTTCCGCACCTACTATACTGCCATCCCACTTAACAGCTATGGACTTTCTGGAAACCTCGCCGATTTCACCGGAAGCGTTTACGACTCCTTCCGCTGGTACGACATCTTCTTCCCTCTATCTACCATTGCCAGTATCCCCCTTTATTGGCATTACAAAAGAAATACCGCCGGAAGAACATCATACAAGTATTACGGAGGAGCTTTGGGAATCGGTATCCTGCTGTTTGCCATCACCACCCTGGCCAAAGGAGGATTCAAGGAAGCATACAACACCGTCCGCCAGAAAGCCTATCTGTGTGCAAGCACCACTTCCATGTATACCGTCTTCGGAAGCCTATGCTATGACCTCATCAACCAGAAGCAGGAGGCCACCCCACAGATACAGCAAGAGATAAAGGAGTGGCTGAGCCAGAAACCCGGACATCACCCTTTGGCCGGACGTATCGGAATCCGCAACAACTGCATCGTCATCCTGGCAGAATCTTTGGAAAGCTGGGTACTCGAAAGGGAAGTGGAAAGGCAAGAGATTACTCCATATCTCAACAAACTGCTGCAAGACTCCACCACCTTATACGCTCCCCACGTACTGACGCAAGTGAAAGGAGGGCGCTCCATTGATGCACAGCTGTTGCTTTGCGCCGGTATGCTACCTATCAACAGCGGCACATACAGCAGCCAATATCCTGACCACACCTACGGAACCCTGCAAAAAGCCATGCATCAGCAGAAGAACTCGCGCAACTACCTCCTGACCATTGATAAAGTATCGACCTGGAACCAAGGCGTCATAGCCTACAGTTTCGGGACCGACACCATCATTGCTTATCATGACTTTGAACTGACAGAGGCCTTTGGCACGCACAAACGTACCGGAGACGGCTCCTTCCTGGCGCAATGCCGCCAAAAAATAGAGAAGGGGGAAATCTGGAAGAAGGGGGAGAATGTTTACATGCAGCTGGTGACCTACTCCGGCCATGCTCCCTTCAAATTGCCTGAAGAATTGAAAGAGATTCATTTCTCTCCGGCCATTCCACAGAAAATGAATGACTATATGACCACTGCACGCTATACGGACAAGGCGATAGGAAAATTCGTGGAGTACTTGAAAACACTCCCACAATACGACGAGACCCTTATCGTCATCACCGGTGACCACGAAGGACTGGCTACCTACCGTGAAGAATTGTGCAACGCCCCCGGCTGGCAAGGGTATCGTATCCGACAGACATTCACCCCTTTCATCATAGTAAACTCTCCGGTAGGCATGCGTTATGATAAAGTGATGGGACAAATCGATATGTACCCCACCTTACTGAACCTGCTCCAACTGGATGATTACTACTGGAGCGGATTGGGCCAAAGCATCCTCGACCCATGCAAGAAAGGATTCGCCATCAGCCCCCAAATGGAGGTGGTAGGTGAAGAGCCCACCCCGGCAGAAGCCGAGTTCGCTAAAAAAGCATACGATATTTCCGACCAGATGATACATTTTGATTATCTTTGCTCAAAAGCGAAGATAGGCGGCACCTCAAAATAAAAATGAACAAGTTCATTTTGTTCTGCTTTCGGTTTGCACTATCTTTGCACCGTTCAAAAGAAGTAAAATGTAAATAAAAGCAATGAAGGTACATATTCATCCGCACTATGCCGCCTACGAGAGTTATATCCGAGCCATCCCATCGGAAGAATATGAACGGGAAGAGGTTTATTGTAACCGAAGGAACACAGTCGAAAGAGTGCGGTTCGGAGATAAGGACTTCGTAATCAAGAAATACAAAAGACCTGCCCTCATAAACTGCCTCATTTACACTTGGTTCCGCAAAAGCAAAGCGCAGCGCGCCTTTGAATATGCAGAACTTTTTCTGCAACGGGGAATAGAGACCGCCCCTCCGGTAGCTTATATAGAAATCAAAAAGAATGGTTTCTTCCACACCGGATACTTTATTTCCGAATACCTCCCCTACCCGCTTGTTACGGATATGTTCGGTACGGAAATGGAGGAAGAAGAGAAAAAAGCGGCTAAGACATGACCTCGTAGACTTCACTCTCCAATTACATCTGAACAAGGTCTTGCCACTGGACTATAATCCCAAGAATATATTTTACCGGAAGACAGACGGCAAATATCACTTCGCCCTCATTGACATCAACCGCCTGAAGCTCGGTAAAGTACCCGGTATCAGAATGTCCATGAATGCCTTCAGCCAACTGGGTATTCCCGCCGATGACTTCATGAAAATAATACCTCTATATGCCGAGCAAAGAGGATTCGATATTGAAGAATGCATATTCTTCACTCTCTTCAGCAGACTGAAATGGAGAAAGCAAAGACAATTTAAAAATTTCGTCAAAAGCAAGCTTCATTTCTGAAATGTCGTATCTTTGTACCAACGAGATTAGAAAATTATGCAAGATTATATCATCCAGTCCATCCAAGAAGGTATCAGGCTCAAAGAAAATATCCTGAACAACCGGCAAATGCTTACCGACATCGAAACCGTCGGCAATCTGATAGTACAAGCCCTTCGACAAGGGCACAAAGTCTTGCTTTGCGGTAACGGCGGCAGTGCAGCCGATGCCCAGCATATCGCTGCCGAACTCGTCGGACGTTTCGTGACCGAACGGGAAGGCCTGCCCGCCATCGCCATGACAACCGACACTTCCATCCTGACCGCAGTCAGCAATGATTATGGCTTCGACCGCGTCTTCGAACGGCAGACAGCAGCCTTGGGAACGAAAGGTGATATTCTGATAGGCCTTTCTACCAGCGGCAACTCTCCCAACGTAGAGCATGCCTTGCAGAAGGCACAATCTATGGGCATCACCACCATAGGGCTCCTGGGAAGGGATGGAGGAAGGTGCAAGGAACTTTGCAATTACCCGTTGATTATACAGCACGCCGAATCTGCCAGGATTCAAGAAGTGCACATTACCATCGGACATATCTTGTGCGGCATCGTTGACAATAAACTGTTCTCCCATGAATAAAGCGATTTTCCTTGATCGGGACGGTACCATCAATGTTGATTTCGGCTACGTTTACAAGACCCAAGAGCTTGAATTATTGCCCGGTGTAGCCGAAGCACTCCGCATTTTTCAGGAATTGGGTTATCTGCTGATTGTCATCACGAACCAATCCGGTATTGGACGTGGCTACTTTACACTGGAGGACGCCGAACAGTTCAACCGGGCACTCGCCCAAGAGCTGGAAAAACATGGAGTTATACTGAACGATTTCTATACTTGCCCTCACGCTCCGGAAGAACATTGCGAATGCCGTAAGCCTTCTCCTTTCATGGTGACGGAAGCGATGAAGAAGTATGACATCGACCCGTCCCAATCCTATATGTTCGGAGACAAGAAGTCGGATACGGAATGCGGCGAACGAAGCGGTGTCAAGTCTTTCCGGGTCACAGAGGAACATCCGCTTATATACTGGGCAAACCAATTAAAAAACAACCTATTATGAACGCAGAATTAAACAGTATAAAGGGAAAGAAGGTGCTTGTCATCGGAGACGTGATGCTGGATACTTACCATATAGGGGACGTGAAAAGGATTTCTCCCGAAGCCCCCGTACCAGTGGTCCGTGTCACCCGTACCTACAATGTATTGGGAGGAGCGGCCAATGTTGCAAGAAATCTGTTGGGACTGGGTTGCTCGCCGTATGTCGTCAGCCTGCTTGGCAACGACCACAACGGAAACACAATGCAGGAGATGTTCGCTGATTTGGGTATCAGAAACGAACTGTTTTATACAGAACACCCAACCATCACCAAAACCCGCGTAATAGGCAATAGCCAGCAAGTAGTACGGCTGGACTTTGAAACAGAAAATGAATGCCTGAACGAAGAGACAGAACAGAAACTGCTGGATGCCGTGAAGCGTGCACTCCCCGAAGTGGACATTGTCGTGATTTCGGATTATGGCAAGGGAGTATGCAATGATACAGTATGCCAGCAGGTTATATCCGCCTCTGCCGGACAAGGAAAAAAAGGTAATCATAGACCCCCAAAGGGACAAACTGGGAGAAATACCGTTCCGCAACCATCATCACCCCCAATCTGAAAGAACTTTCAGCCGTTTCGGGGAATGGATGTGAGAAATGAGGATAAAGAAATACATAACGCGGCAGACCGGATACTGAAGGAGTATAACCTTACTTCTCTATTAGTGACACGTTCCGAAAAAGGTATGTCATATATAGCTCCGGAAGCCTCACAAGACATTCCTACCGAAGCAAGGGAAGTATATGACGTTTCAGGTGCAGGCGATACTGTCGTGGCAACTTTAGCAGCTGCGCTGGCAGCCGGTATCCCTATTGCAGATGCCATTTATCTTGCCAATAAAGCGGCCGGCATTGTAGTCGGGAAAATAGGCACCAGCCCCATTCTGTTCAAAGAGTTGCAGGACGAGCTACAAATCGGGAAACCGGCCAGCAAACTTATTCCTATTCCCCAACTTGCAGATACTATAAAACAACTGCGTGCACAGGAGCGCAAAATCGTATTCACAAACGGCTGCTTCGACATTCTGCACAAAGGACACGTGTGCTATCTGGAAAAGGCCAAAAGACTGGGGGACGTACTTATCGTAGGATTGAATTCGGACAGCTCAGTAAAACGTCTGAAAGGGGAATCGCGCCCCATCAATGATGAAAACGCCCGCTCCACAGTCCTGGCAGCCTTGGAAGCAGTGGACTACGTAGTGATTTTTACGGAAGACACCCCTCTGAATCTCATCAAGACAGTTGCACCGGACGTGTTGGTAAAAGGTGGCGACTATGCCATAGAAAACATTGTAGGCAGGGAGTACGCCCAAGAAACAGTAACTATCCCTTTCGTAGACGGTTATTCCACTACAAAGACGATAGGCGCCATCAACCAAGAGAAGCAATAATCTTTTCAGCGACTTGTTGGGGGGTAATATCCACCATACACTTCTGATAAACAGCCAGCTTGCATTTACCCCGTCCGTCTTTGGTGCACGGACGGCAAGGCAGGGCTGTTTCGAGTATTTCCACCGTAGGTCCCGTAGGGAAACCGAAGGCCGTAGGTCCCATCAAGGCAAAAGCAGGAACACGGAACAAATCAGCGGCATGCATAAAACCCGTATCAGCGCTGATTACCAGATTGGAACGCAACACTATGTAAGAAGACTCCATCAATGAGGTTTGTCCCGCAAGGTTAACTACCCGTTCCGGTGCAGCACTTCTGATTTCCTCACAGAAAGTATCCTTCGGACCAGCCAGAATAACAAATTTATACTCAGGAAGAAGGGCAACCAATTCTTTCCAATAGGAAACGGGCCAGCGTTTCATTTCCCAGTTGGCAGACGGCACCAGCGTAATCATATCTTTGGTTACAAAGTTCTCATACTTGCTACGTATTTCATCCGGGAAATGCCAGTCGTGATAGTTGTCCGGAAAATGCGTAATTCCCCATTTCTTCAATGGTTTCTGAAAAGACACCATCCCCCTAAAAGGCTTGTCGAAATGATTGATTCCCAGTTTAAACAACAAAAAGCGTTTGCCTCTCTCTTTGCTCCGCAAAGCAACGTAAGGTTTCACAAAAGGCAATGGAGACACTATCAGCTTCAATATGTTGGAACGGATATTACTATGAGCGTCATAAATGTAGTCGAAATGCTCTTTTCTCAAATCAGCCGCCATCTTCAACAATCCGGCAAGTCCGGTCTCCTTGTCAAACGCCCAGATTTTATCAATCCTGCCATCCATCGACAAGGTCCCCACCATATCTTTCCGGGTAATCCAATGAATTTCCACATCTGCAAACCGTTCACGTATTCCACCGATAATTCCCATACACTGGATAATATCCCCTATCGAACTGAAACGGATAATTAAGAATTTGGTCATAACAAATTTATTAGAATTGCTGAATTCGGCACAAAAGTAAGCGTTAACAACGAAAAAACAAACCAGACTACTCAAAATCTGAAAACAGAGCAACTCTTTATTACAAAAAGAATATGATAATTAAAGGATAAATTCAATTGGAAGTTCTCATTTATTTATATAAGTTTGCATCATATTTCATACAATGCACCTACTGAATAAAAAACGAAATCAATGGAGTACAAACTATTGTATGCCCTAAGAAGCGGGAAGAACATCAAACTTATCTATTATATAAAGAATATGCTCGGTATGCTGATACCCAATATATTCTTTCAGATGCAGCTTCGTCATAAGTTGGCATCTTTATCCGACAGAAAAGATAAAGACTACATTTTATACCGGGTAAACTACTATAACAAACTTTTACCGGGTGCAATATTGCCCGAATCGGTACCTGCACTCGCAGAACATAAACTAAAAGGGCACAAAGTCTATATCTATGATACCCGCTGCTATACCCGCTGGTTTTCCCAACAACTACGGTTGAACCTATGTGCCGGTGATGTGGATTTCGTCCCACCAATCCCATCCATTTCAAAAAGCCGTCTTATAACTGAAAACAACGGAAACGGGGTTATTATGAAACTCAACAAGATAAGGCATTTTATTTTTTGTCCGTGACAAGAAAAAAATTTACGAGAAAAAAGATATGGCTGTCTTTCGCGGAAAAGTAACAGACAAAGAGCAGCGAATCAAATTCATGAAAATGTATTTTGGCCATCCCATGTGCGATTTGGGAGATATCAGCCGGGATACTATCAATCCTACGTGGTGCATTGGAAAATTGACCATTAAAGAACAATTGGAATACAAATTTATTCTAGCCATAGAAGGCTATGATGTTGCCAGCAATCTAAAATGGGTAATGTCTTCCAACTCTATTGCCGTAATGCCCCGTCCTACTTGTGAAACTTGGTTCATGGAAGGCACATTAATTCCTAACTATCACTACATTGAAATCAAACCGGACTTCTCTGATTTGGAAGAAAGACTGCAATATTACATGGCTCATACTGATGAAGCTCAAGCAATAATCGAACATGCACATGAGTATATAGAGCAATTCAAGAATAAAAAACGGGAACAATTGATATCCCTTCTTGTATTGGAAAAGTACTTCAAGATGACCGAACAACTCTAATCATTGATAGCATTATTACATCATTGACTTTCAGTTACACCGGTAATCAAGCTCCATATTCTCTGTAGGGCTTATCTAAATCCAGATAGTGGAAATTATGCTGTCTCTGCCCGCTTTGTTTCGGTATAACCATGTAGTCTCCATATTTTCTGGTCAGATAGGTATCATAATCTTGTACTCCCCACACAGTTTCGTCCTCAAACGAAACGGGAGTCGGAGTTCCCAGCTCTGCCTTGGGCATAATACCGCGCATACCGTCGTCATAATCACAGACTAAAGAAGACTTGTCAAAGTCATAGGTGGTCATCACATTTCTGATACTCCTCTGTACGCCGGCAGTAGTAAAAAGTCTCCGGCACAGCAGCGGCAACCATGAGCCGAGACCTTTCCCCATGCTTATAAGGGTCGCGGTAGATAAAATAGAGCACCCGCTTGTAAAATTCATACCGGGCAAAATGAATCCTCTGTTTCAGGTTGCTTTGCGGTACACCGTCCAATGGAAATACGTCCAAGTAGATACCTCCCAAGTATTTCAAATGCATACGCTCGATAAGAGTCGTATCCGCATCTTGTATCTTGGCAAAAGGTAATGGATAATTCGGATCATTTTCTGCGCAGACAGCCTCATAAGGCTTGGGAAGCCATTCCTTGGAATGAGACATCAACAAATCATAATCAGCCCTCGGCATACCGATATCCAAATCATCGTCCCAAGGGATAAATCCCTTATGACGGACTGCACCAAGCATAGTACCGGCCATTATATAATAGCGCAAACCATGTTCTTTACAAACTTTATCCACAGCAAGCAATATCTTCAAAATACGAAGCTGCAAAGGACGTATATCATAATCTGCCATAAAAATCAGCCCATTAATTAATAAAGTTGTGAAGGAATCAACCGCTGTGCTTGTTCAAAGTCATTCACCGTATCAAGCTCCACAGAAAAATATTCGGTAGTGTCAAGCGCATAGAAAGAGTGTCCTTGCGGTATGAGACGCTCAAAAGCACGTTCATAGAAGATATTATCCAAACCTTCTTTGGTAATCATAACCTCCAATTCCCGGAAAAGCGCTTCTGTATAAGCGGCAGACATCTTCTCGATGCCAATAGACTCGCCAATAGCTCGGGATATGGAGCACGTCTTACTGATTTCCAACACCTTGCCATCATTGTCCGCTATTACCTTGATTTCCTCTTCCCCCAATGTATGATGGTTCAGAGCCAACGCATCCGCTTGACCATATCCAAGCAACTTGGCTACAATCTGCGGGTCAAAAAGGATATCGCTGTCCAGCAACAGAATGTCCTCTTTATCTACATAAGGCCGTGTAAGCCATAAAGAGTAGATATTATTGGTAGAAGCATATTTCTCATTATAGATAAACGTAACCTCCAATGCCGGATAATGAGCTTCCAGAAAGTTCACAATCTGCTGCTGTCTATAACCGGTGACAATGACAAACTCCCGAAAGCCATTCTGCAGCAATGCATCAAAGGCTCTTTGCAGCAAACAACGCTCTCCAACTTTCAACAGACATTTTGGAGTGGTATCAGTCAACGGACGCAAACGCGAAGCTATCCCTGCAGCCAATATAACCGCTTTCATTGTAATGCAATTTTTTTAATGGTGTCAATGACAATACGGTTCTGTTCAGGACGCCCCAAGGTAATACGCAAATGGGTATTGATGTCTGGTTCATTCATGAACTTCACCTTATAATCCTCGTCGGCAAAAGCTTTCTGTAAGCGTTCTTTCAAGACAATCGGATATTTTATAAGGACAAAGTTCGCCACCGACTCATATACCTTGAAACCAGGCAACGTCCCTATCTCCGCTTCAAAGCAGGCGCGACTCTCATTCATCAGCCGTGCTATATTCCGGTAATGCGCATCCGATTTCAGTGCGGCAATAGCAATATCCTCAGAGATACGGTTATAACCCAGATATTTGTTGCTGTATTTGCCAAAGTTGGCCAACTCCTTACTCATAAATCCAAAACCCATGCGCAATCCGGGCAATCCGTAGAACTTGGAAAGCGTGCGTGAAATAATCAGGTTGGGATATTTATCAACCAGCATTTTAATATAGTCCGTATCAGTAGATACGAAAGAGGCATAGGCTTCGTCCACCAAAACGATGGTTGTTACGGGCAACTCAGCCAACAAAGCGTCCAATTCTGCGGGGGTCAGACCGTTACCGGTGGGATTATTGGGCGAAGCGATTAATAAGACCTTGGGATTCTCACGCTGTACCATCTCTTTCATGGCAGCGAAATCATATTTAAAGGTATTGCCATCCTCATACAATGGATACTGCAACGTATGCCCGTCCACTTCATCAGCAATGGATTTATAGTACCACCACGAGAATTTAGGAATGAGCATCGTCTTGTTCCCATCCTCTTGGGTCAGGAAATAGTGGACTGCTTGTTTCAATATATCTTCTCCACCATAACCCAACAGCACCTGCGGCTCATCGATTCCGTAAGTCTCGGACAGATAAACGGACAGAATGCTCTTCTTGCCTTCGTCGTAGATACGGGTATAGAAACAGAGTTTGTTTATATCAAAATTCTTTAGAGCCTCCACCACCTCTTGCGAAGGTGCGTAGTTAAACTCATTGCGGTCCAAATAATTCATATCTTAGGTTTCTTTTGTTAGTACTTTCCGATAACACTCCATCGTCTCACGCGCCATCTGCTCCTCCGTGAAACGCTGTGCCCACTTCAGCCCCTCCTCAATCATGGTGGCACGCAAAGAAGGCTCTTGTGTACGGGCAATCGCTGCCGCCAATCCCTCCACATCATGGGGACGCACATACAATGAATGCTCCCCCCCCGCTTCTTCAAGACAAGAGCCGGTTGCTGCTACCACCGGAATGCCGGAATGCAAAGCCTCAAGAATAGGGATGCCAAAACCTTCGTAAACGGATGGGTATACAAAAGTCTCGGCCGACTGATAAATGGCAGGTAAATCGTCCGAAGGGATACCATGCAGAAAATGTACTCTGTCTTGCAATCCGGCTTTTGTCATAAACTCTTTCAGCTGATGGATATAGGCTGTGGGTCTCCCTACCAGAACAAAATGCAGTTCATCGGGCAGATACTCCAAAGCCTTCACAATGGCCAGCGCATTTTTACGCTCCTCAATGGTGCCCACCGACAAGATATAGCGTTCGGGCAACCGATAACTCCGCATCACCTCCTTGCGCTTATCCTTACCGACACGACAGGCATACAGAGAACTACACCCTTGGTAAATAACGGAAATTTTATCCGCAGGAATTCCATAATAATGTATGATGTCACGCTTGGTACACTCACTCACAGCAATGATGTGGTCTGCATGCTTGCATGCATAGCGGCATTTGTAGTTATAAATCAAGCGGTCGACCAACGAAAAACAATGTGAAAGTCTCAGGAAAATAAGGTCGTGAACAGTCACCACACTCTTTACTTCCCGTACCCGATGGATGGTCAGGGGAAGTTCGTTACTCAATCCGTGGAACAGCTGTATGTTGTCCCGTTTCAAAGTCCTGCGTATACCTCCCACGCGCCACAACGAAGTCATTCCTCTCCAGAGCCAATAAGATGGATAATGTACCGATACCGTTCCCCGGCTTTCAGCCACCATCGACGAGAGTTGCTGATTTTCACGGTGTACCGGAGCATACAACCAATACTCGTTTTCCGGAGCAAAGGCTGACAATGACTGCACCACATACCGGCTGTAATTGCCCAATCCCGTAAAATTCTGCACAGCCCGTTTTCCGTCGTATCCTATTCTCATCTCTAAAAAGTTTCAGCTGCAAATGTACAAGATAATCCTCATATAGCAGTCTATTTCGCTTTCCTTTTTTGACAAAAACACAAATTCACCTATAAAACATAAAATAAAGATGAGCAATCACTTGCTGTCTGTTACAAAAACCAAGTACGGAATCGGGCACATCCCCATTGCCCAATCCGTACTGGCCCATTGTTTTATCCTTCAAACACCTTATCTCCTTCCCGAAAACTACTTTATTCATCATCGGCCCACTGTTATGAACCAATTCAACCACACTAGTGAGCTGTTTAGTTCACTCAAGTGAACATCACGGCTCACTAACGTGGGCTGCTGAAGAATCCAAAAGTAAAACGAAAGAATGAAAAGGATGCAACAGAAGAAAGAAGGATGCGGAACGGAAGAAAACACGGGTGAGAGCAAAATTTACCCTCACCCTTTTCGATTGCTCTCACCCACCCCTGCAATGCCGATGAATAGGGAAAGTTGAAGAAAAAGAGTGAGAGCGGTGAGGGCAGAAAATGCAAAACTTAAAAACGGAAAAAAGCCGAATTATTTTCCGGGC
>ENA-OQDL01001210-OQDL01001210.1-human-gut-metagenome-genome-assembly--contig:-NODE-1210-length-13405-cov-2.903977_pt1 | contig 13405 bp, 9 predicted proteins | sample MGYA00242782_ERZ504609 | MGnify/ENA primary metagenome ERZ504609 (study PRJEB26092, sample SAMD00036320) | human gut metagenome | host: Homo sapiens | study: EMG produced TPA metagenomics assembly of... | reverse complement strand
GAGCAAGGTGAACTTACGAAACAAATATATACCTAGCGGTCCTAAACCAATGATGATGGCTGTAGCCAAATATGCCAAAAGTAAGGCACTAATTGTGAAGTGTCTTTAGAAACATGATGGCATGCGGCATAGGCGCTTGCTTATGTTGTGTGGAAAATACCACAGAAGGTCATTTATGCGTATGTAAAGAAGGTCCGGTTTTTTAATATAAACAAACTATTATGGCAGATTTAAGTGTAAACATTGGTGAATTGCAAATGAAAAATCCGGTGATGACAGCATCCGGAACTTTTGGATATGGTGAAGAATTCGCCGATTTCATCGAACTATCGCGAATAGGCGGTATTATTGTAAAGGGAACTACTCTTCACAAACGTGAAGGCAATCCATATCCGCGCATGGCAGAGACTCCTTCGGGTATGTTAAACGCTGTGGGACTGCAAAATAAGGGTGTTCATTACTTTGTTGAACACATCTATCCCCGCATCAAGGACATTCAGACCAACATGATTGTGAATGTTTCGGGTTCTGCCATCGAAGACTATGCCGAAACAGCCGCAATCATTAATGAACTTGACAAAATTCCTGCCATAGAATTGAACATCTCTTGCCCCAACGTGAAGCAAGGAGGAATGGCATTCGGTGTTACCGCCAAGGGCGCCGAAGAAGTGGTGAAAGCCGTGCGCTCAGTTTACAAAAAGACACTTATCGTAAAGCTCTCCCCGAACGTTACCGACATCACTGAAATAGCCCGCGCAGCCGAAAATGGCGGTGCAGACAGTGTTTCCCTCATCAATACCCTGCTGGGAATGGCTATAGACGCGGAACGCAGGCGTCCGATACTCTCCACTGTAACCGGTGGCATGTCCGGTGCGGCCGTGAAACCCATTGCCTTACGTATGGTATGGCAAGTAGCCAAAGCGGTAAAAATCCCCGTCATAGGCTTGGGAGGTATCATGAACTGGAAAGATGCTGTGGAATTCATGCTTGCAGGTGCCTCTGCCATCCAGATTGGTACGGCAAACTTCATTGATCCGGCGGTTACAGTGAAAGTGGTAGAAGGAATAAATGACTATCTTAACAGACACGGTTATCAGTCTGTAAAGGATATTATCGGTGCACTCGAGGTATAAAGAATAACTAGAGATCGCCATTCGCAATATATATTCATAAAAAAGGACATTCATTGACGAATGTCCTTTTTCTTTTTATTTACATCAGTAAACTTACTCTCCCAACAAATCCGGACGCAATCTACGGGTCCTTTCCAACGACTGTTGCAGCTCCCATTCCTTAATCTTGGCCTCATGTCCGGAAAGTAAAATATCCGGAACCTTCCATCCATTGTAATCAGCGGGACGTGTATAGACCGGTGCGGCCAGCAGATTGTCCTGAAAAGAATCTGAAAGTGCAGACTGCTCATCGGAAATCACTCCCGGAATGATACGGATGATGGCATCTGCCATGACAGCCGCCGCCAGTTCTCCGCCAGTCAACACATAGTCGCCGATACTGATTTCCTTGGTGATGAGATGCTCGCGAATCCGGTAATCTATCCCTTTGAAATGCCCGCAGAGAATGATGAGATTCTGGGCAAGGGAAAGAGTATTTGCCATCGGCTGATTGAACTGCTCACCATCGGGGGTCGTAAAGATAACCTCGTCATAATCCCGCTCGGCCTTCAAGGCGTTGATACACCGCTCTATCGGCTCTATCTTCATGACCATTCCGGCAAAGCCGCCAAACGGATAATCGTCTACACGACGGTACTTATCTTCCGTATAATCACGAAGATTATGGATATGTATCTCTACAAGCCCTTTATTTTGAGCACGTTTCATAATGGAGCAGTTAAAGAATCCCTCAATCATCTCCGGCAAAACTGTGATAATGTCAATGCGCATATAACTTTATTTTAGCTATTTCAAGCTGCAAAAGTACAAATATTCGGGGAGAAACCCGTATTTTTGCGTTCAAACAATCCGAAAACCCTATGACTGTAAAAGAAAAAATAGACCAGCTCCGTGCGGAATTACACCAGCACAACTACAATTATTATGTGCTGAATGCTCCTGAAATATCCGACAAGGAGTTTGACGACCTGATGCGCGAGCTACAAGACTTAGAGAAAGAACATCCTGAATACCAAGATGATAATTCGCCCACGATGCGTGTAGGGAGTGATTTGAATAAGAACTTCACACAAGTGGCACACAAATATCCCATGCTTTCATTGGGAAACACCTATTCCGAAAACGAAGTGACCGACTTTTACGAACGGGTAAAGAAAGCGTTGAATGAGGATTTTGAAATCTGCTGCGAGCTGAAGTATGACGGTACTTCCATCTCGCTGACTTACGAGGATGGCAAACTGGTGCGTGCCGTCACCCGTGGCGATGGCGAAAAGGGCGATGACGTGACGGACAATGTAAAGACAATCCGAACGATTCCACTGGTCCTCCATGGGAATTATCCTAAATCATTCGAAATCAGAGGGGAAATCCTGATGCCCTGGGTGGTTTTCGAAGAACTGAACCGGGAAAAGGAAGCACGTGAGGAACCGCTTTTCGCCAATCCGCGCAACGCTGCTTCCGGTACCTTGAAGTTGCAGAATTCCGCCATCGTAGCATCCAGAAAGCTGGATGCTTATCTCTACTATCTATTGGGAGAGGAATTGCCCTGCGACGGCCATTACGAGAATCTGCAAGCCGCCGCCAGCTGGGGATTTAAAACATCAGAGCACACCAGAAAAGCCCACAGCCTGGAAGAAGTCTTCGAATACATCAATTATTGGGACACGGAGCGTAAGAACCTTCCGGTAGCTACTGATGGTATTGTACTAAAAGTCAACAGCTTGAGACAACAAAAGAATTTGGGATTCACAGCCAAGTCCCCCCGGTGGGCCATCGCATACAAATTCCAGGCAGAACGTGCACTGACACGCTTGAATAGGGTTACCTACCAAGTAGGACGTACCGGCGCAGTCACTCCGGTTGCCAATCTGGACCCCGTACAACTGTCCGGCACCATTGTGAAACGTGCCTCCCTGCACAATGCAGATATTATCGAGGGGCTGGACCTGCATATAGGCGACATGGTGTATGTGGAAAAAGGCGGTGAAATCATCCCCAAAATAACCGGTGTCGATAAGGATGCCCGCAGTATGCTTATCGGTGAAAAAGTGAAGTTCATCACCCATTGTCCCGAATGCGGCAGCAAACTGATACGTTTTGAAGGAGAAGCAGCCCACTATTGCCCCAATGAAACCGCTTGTCCTCCGCAGATTAAAGGGAAAATAGAGCATTTCATCAGCCGCAAAGCCATGAATATAGACGGACTGGGACCTGAAACAGTAGATATGTTCTACCGATTGGGGCTGATAAAGGATACTGCAGATTTATACCAGCTCAAAACCGATGACATCAAGAACCTGGAACGGATGGGCGAAAAATCGGCAGAAAACATAGTCAACGGTATTGCGGCAAGTAAAGAAGTGCCATTCGAAAGAGTGCTCTTTGCACTGGGCATACGCTTCGTGGGAGAAACGGTTGCCAAGAAGATAGCCAAGTCCTTTACGGACATCGAAGAACTGGAAAACGCAGACCTCGAAAAGCTGAAAAACATCGATGAAATCGGTGAAAAAATAGCGCAGAGCATTATAACCTACTTCTCCAATCCTGCCAACAGAGAGCTGGTGGAACGGCTGAAATCGAACGGTCTGCAACTCCACCGGACGGAAGAAGACCTCAGCGGATACACCGACAAACTGGCGGGCCAGTCCATTGTCATCAGCGGCGTATTCACCCACCACTCACGGGACGAATACAAAGAGATGATTGAAAAGAACGGTGGAAAAAACGTCGGCAGTATCTCCTCCAAAACCAGCTTTATCCTGGCCGGAGAAAATATGGGACCTGCCAAACTGGAGAAAGCGCAGAAACTGGGAGTAAAGATTATGAGCGAAGATGAGATTTTTGGCATTGCTTATCCTAACAAATTTCCACAAAAAGCGTTTTTTATGGCTTATATTTGTAGGGTAAATCGAAAAAATTCGTACTTTTGCGAGTCATTTAATTAGAGATTACTTTATAATACTCATGATACAGACAAGATTGAAAGGAATGGGGGTAGCGCTGATTACTCCATTTAAAGAGGATGAAAGCGTTGATTACGATGCGTTGATGCGTTTGGTAGACTATCAACTTCAAAACAATACCGACTTTTTATGTGTGCTCGGCACCACGGCAGAAACTCCGACTCTGACTGAAGAAGAGAAAAAGAAAATCAAGAAAATGGTCATCGAGCGGGTGAACGGAAGAATTCCTATCCTGCTGGGCGTAGGCGGAAACAACACCCGGGCCATAGTGGAAACACTGAAAAATGACGATTTCACCGGAGTAGATGCCATTCTCTCCGTTGTTCCATATTATAACAAGCCCTCACAAGAAGGTATATATCAGCATTATAAGGCCATTTCTGAAGCAACGGATTTGCCGATTGTGCTTTATAATGTCCCCGGTCGTACCGGCGTGAACATGAAGGCAGAAACAACCCTGCGCATTGCACGTGATTTCAAGAATGTGATAGCCGTCAAAGAAGCTTCGGGCGACATCACGCAGATGGATGACATCATCAAAAACAAACCGGCCAATTTCGACGTTATTTCGGGCGATGACGGCATCACCTTCCCTCTGATTACCCTGGGGGCCGTCGGCATTATCTCGGTCATCGGAAACGCGTTCCCACGTGAGTTCAGCCGTATGGTACGTCTGGCACTGCAAGGGGACTATGCCAATGCATTGACCATTCACCACAAATTTGCCGAATTATTCAAGCTTCTGTTTGTAGACGGCAACCCTGCCGGAGTAAAAGCCATGCTGAATGTAATGGGAATGATTGAGAACAAGCTCCGCCTGCCATTGGTGCCGACCAGAATCACTACTTTCGAAGCCATGCGCAAGATTCTGGATGAATTGAACATCAAATGCTAAGGCCTTATACCGCCCCTATAGGATATTAATTTCCAGTATACAACATATTAATATCAGATATGCAAGGAGTTAATTTTGTGGAAACACGGAATTAACTCCTTCTTTTTTTTCCTATGTGACTATATTTATCAGTACAATAATCCCAAAACAGTCTACTGATTACGTTATAAAGCAAAAAGACATCTGGTTAAATCGAGAAAAAGACGTCTCTAGCTCAATCAAGACAAGACTATTATTTCAGCTAATCTATTAGTTCACAACACTGAACACTTTGTTTCAGCAGAGAAAAACACTTTGTTTTTATATGATGGAACAAAGTGTTCTGTCAAGGGAAACAAAGTGTTCTCCATAATGAAACAAAGTGTTTAGTTAAGGGAAACAGTTTGTTTCATTATAGAGAACACGCGCCAGTGCCATACAAGGGGAGAACATCAACTATATGCCATTGCTGTAAAAACAAAGAACCTCCGCAAGTTTTCTTGCGGAGGTTCTTTGTGATCGCGACAGGATTCAAACCTGTAACCGGCTGATCCGTAGTCAGCTACTCTATTCAGTTGAGCTACGCGACCCTTAAAAAAATTATGAAAACTTGTGACCGCGACAGGATTCAAACCTGTAACCGGCTGATCCGTAGTCAGCTACTCTATTCAGTTGAGCTACGCGGCCTTGTTTGTTTTACGGGTGCAAAGATACGTACATTTTTTTGAATTAGCAAGAGATACGCAAACTTTTTTTGAAAAAAATTACTCGATGAACCGATAATTAAACAGCTGCCAGCCGAGTGTCAACCCCACATTCCACTCCTTTTTCGGTGAGCTATAATGATTTACATATGCAGATATTGCTCCAAAGGGCAATTGGCATATTACAGAAATTTCTCCTATATATTCAAAACGCGAAAACGCTTTTCCATAATAAGCTTTGTTCAATGCATTCTTTTTAATAGGAAATATCGGTACGAAGCCATAAAATTCAGAACGGAATTGGAACATATCATTGAAAACAAAAATAGGCTTGATACCCGCTGCCAAGAATTGGTTGGCCCGGAATGCTTCATTATACATCAGCTTACTATGAGGAGTAGGAGAAAAATCTGCCGCCTGCAACATGGTTGCCGTATAATTCTCCGAAAAGTTCTTCGATGAATACAACATCTCTGCCATCCATCCCAAAGTAAATTTGGGACTCATAGTATGATAGGCATATTTCATATAAGAAATTTGCAGCCAAGATTGCCTTTCTTTAGTCGTAACACTCGTTTCCGTCGGATTTCCCGGTATAAATTTCTCCTTTCCGCTAAAGACCTGTGCCACCAGTTTTTCAAAATACCCTTTAGTGGCATACTGTCGTGCATTCAGCGTACTCCCATAAAAGCCGATAGCCCCTCCCAAAAAGGTTGTAGGTACTCCTGTCTGAACGGTCCTTGTCAAAATTAATCACGCTGGACTGAAAGTAATTGTCTTGAAGTTTCCCATATCCGATGCTTATTTCCGCCCGTTTATTGGCCAAAAAAGGCAAGGCTACCATCAACTTGACAAAACGTTCATCTCTAGAGTTAAAAGAGGGCTTATCATTCTTAGAAAAGAGTTTGTCCTTTTTATAATAATCGAACGTACTTAAAGAAGCAATAAGGCGGTAGGAGGTTGGAATACGGGTAGGAAGGTCTATCTTGGCCATAAGCTGCGCATTATTATATACCTTGCCAATCTGGCCGTCAAGGGTTATTTCTTTGGAATAATAATTCAAGTCCTGATAACCCAACCCCAAATAAATCTGATTAGAGCTGGTTGTCGATACACTTCCACCATCCTTACAGAAAAATTATCTTCCATTTTCACTTTTAGATGCAGCGAATACAAGTCGTTTTCAGAGTCATATACAGCATGAGGTATAATCTCCGATATCATATTATCAGACAGCAAACGGAAATATCCACGTTTCAAATCTTCATATGTAAACACCTCATGGTCTTCGTCATGAAATTCTTTTTTGATATACGCCTGCTGTTGTGGATTGGCGCCCTCTATATAGATGTCCCTAAAGCGGAATTGAGGCAAATTACTGCGGTAGACCAACCGCCTTAAACGAACATTTTCCGCACTTACCCTCCGATGAATACGGCCTTTTATAGAATCCATTAAACTGATAGTCCGGTTATAGCCGATATCGTGCAACTCCTGCAAACGGTCAAAGTCCAAAAGGCTTACATCATCATACTTGAATGTCATAATAATGCCTAAAGAATCCGGAAGAGTATAATCCGTCTTCTGCATAATCATATTTTCAAGCTGGCTCATCAAATCATTCTCTTTCGGCTTACCGGGGTTGGCGGCTACCACGCTACCTATGATGACTTCCGGTTTAAAGTCCTCACGCATAATATCTGTGGGGAAATTATTATAAATTCCACCGTCATAAGCTAAAACGCTATCAATCTCTATCGGTTTGAAAACAAACGGAAAACTCATGGAAGCGCGTACCGCATCTCCCAAATCTCCTCTACGCATAATCAACGGTTTCTTGTTATATACATCGGAGGCAATACACCGGAAAGGCACAAACAGGCGGTTAAAATCGCCGCTGCATGCAGCCGTAGCCCGTGCAAATAGCTCCACAAAGACCAGATTCATCTGAATGGGATTTACCATGCTTGTAGGAAGTATCTGAGGCTTGATATGCAGCGAGTCCTTAAAGGAGAAACGGATATTGAAAAACTCCGGGGTCGGCCGGTTCTGTTTGAAATAATATCCGTATTCGGGTTCTACCTGTCCTGAATACCAGCGTTTGAAGTCTTCGGAACGCAATAAAGCCTCCATATCATCGGGAGAGTACCCCATAGCATAGAGTGAACCTATGATAGCTCCCATAGAAGTACCTGTAATGTAGTCGATAGGAATATTGTTTTCCTCCAAAGCGCGAATGATACCGATATGGGTCATGCCTTTCGCACCTCCGCCACTCAAAACAAGTCCTACTTTCTGAGCTTGCACAAACGGCAGAAGCAATAAACAGGCTGACAAAAACAAAAAAAGTCTTTTCATGAATACGGTTTCGAGTGAAATATACTAATTTATTCAATGCTCAAATATAGACAATTGTTTCCAAAAACCTCGTATCCAACGAAAAAAAACAGACCTATTACGAAAAAACAGACAAAAAAAGGGGCATTACAACTCATATTAGCTGCAATGCCCTGTTATAATAGAAATCTAAAGGGGGCTTATTTAATCAAATCGATGCTTCTCTTTACAAAATTATTCAAAGCTTCACCTTTCAACATACCATTTTGGAGCAATGCCAAATCAATAAGTTGACGGACAACCTTATTCTGAGCGGCATAGTTGGCAAACAATCCATTTTTCCGGTTTTTCAAATCTTCCCACTTCTTATCCAAATCATTTACCTCATCCTTTTCGGCTGTAGGAATGTCCTCGTCTTTCTTGCCCTCCTGCTTCTTTTTCAATTCATTACGACGAGTATTTACATCGTCCATTTCTTTTTGAATCGGAGCAACGGCAGCCGCACATTCCTTGTCTTCATCAGCCAGAATCTCCTTTACCAGTTTATGGTCGGCATTCAATACCAGGTTGAACATGTCCGGCATTTCGCCATAGAAACTCATTCCTGCCTGGATATTAGCCATTTCTTTCATACGACGCATGTACTCGCTTTGAGTAATCATGACCGGTGAAGCATTTTCACCCAAAGCTTGAGCCATTACATTGAACTCTGTCTTTTCTATCTGCGGCAACTGGCTCTTGAAGATAACAGAGAGAACCTCCTGTTTATCGGCTTCCAAGGCATCTTTCGCCTTGTCTTCCTTCACTATCAGATTGTCAACGACATCACTGTCTACACGGGTGAAACGCACTTTCTCGAACTTTTGCTCCAGCATGCTTACCATGGCAACATCAAGCTGGCCGCCCATCAACAGCACATTATATCCCTTATTCTTGGCAGCCTCGATATAGCTGTATTGCTCATCTTTGTTGTTGGCATACAGATAAATCAGATTGCCATCCTTATCCGTCTGGCTATCCTTTATCAAGGTCTTATACTCTTCGAAGGTATAATACTTGTCATCCGTATCGGAAAGAAGGGCGAAATCCTTTGCCCTATCATAGAAATCCTCTTGTGTGAGCATTCCGTAGTTAATGAAGATTTTCAAATCGTTCCACTTCTCTTCAAATTGCTTACGGTCGTTCTTGAATATGGATTGCAAGCGATCGGATACTTTCTTCGTAATATATGTAGAGATTTTCTTCACATTGGAGTCACTCTGCAAATAGGAACGGGACACGTTCAGCGGAATATCCGGCGAATCGAGTACACCGTGCAGCAATGTCAGAAAGTCCGGAACAATACCCTCTACAGAGTCCGTTACATAGACCTGATTGCAATAAAGCTGGATTTTGTTCTTGTTCAACTCTATATTGCTCTTTACCTTCGGGAAGTACAGAATACCAGTAAGATGGAACGGATAATCCACGTTCAGATGTATCCAGAACAAGGGTTCATCGGACATCGGATAGAGGTCGCGATAGAACTTCTTGTAATCCTCGTCTTTTAATTCGCTGGGCTTCAGCGTCCACAACGGATTAGCGTTGTTGATGATGTTATCTTCGGATGTTTCAACCTGCTTGCCGTCTTTCCATTCTTTCTTCTTGCCGAATGCAACCGGAATAGGGAGGAAGCTGCAATACTTCTTCAAAAGAGAAGAGATGCGCGCTTCTTCAAGGAATTCCTTGCAATCGTCGTCTATATAAAGAACGATATCCGTACCGCGTTCTGCCTTGTCCGTATCTTCGATGGTAAACTCCGGACTACCGTCGCAAGTCCATTTCACGGCTTTAGCACCATCCTGATAGGATTTGGTGATGATTTCGACCTTCTTGGCAACCATAAAAGCCGAGTAAAAGCCAAGTCCGAAATGACCGATAATGGCATTGGCATCATTCTTATATTTCTCCAGGAAATCGTTGGCTCCCGAGAATGCAATCTGATTGATGTATTTATCTATTTCTTCTGCCGTCAGGCCGATACCACGATCGGATACGGTAATCGTATCCTTGCCTAAAGACACATGCACGGTCAAATCACCGAGTTCACCCTTAAACTCACCGATAGAAGCCAGTGTTTTAAGTTTCTGGGTAGCATCGACGGCATTAGAGACTAACTCACGAAGGAAGATTTCATGGTCACTGTACAAAAACTTTTTGATAACGGGGAAGATATTCTCTGTAGTTACCCCAATATTTCCTTTTTGCATACTAAGTTTATATTTTTAGATTTGTATTTTTATTGTTTTGGCAAACTGAACACAAAAAAAAATGCCAGTCCCGAAGAACTGACATTTTGACTGTTTTATTATAAAGGCTTGTTAAGCTTTGGTTATACTCAACTCGTCTTTTTCCTTATCGACAGAAACATTAACCGTATCACCGGGCTGTAATCCGGCAGACACAATCAGCTCCGAAAGTCCGTCTTCCAGATAATTCTGAATGGCACGCTTCAACGGACGGGCGCCAAACTGCACATCGTAGCCTTTGGCAGCAAGGAATCTCTTGGCTTCATCATCTACAACCATCTTATAGCCAATGGCTTCAATCCGTTCATACAAACCTTTCAGCTCTATGTCCACAATCTTCGTAATGGCATCCAACGAAAGCTGGTCAAACGTTATGATTTCATCCAGACGGTTCAGGAACTCAGGAGCAAAGGTCTTGTTCAATGCTTTCTGAATCACACTGCGCGAGTACTCGTTATCATCCGTACGTGCCTGTGCCGCAAAACCTACACCACGACCGAACTCTTTCAACTGGCGGGTACCGATATTGGAGGTCATGATGATGACTGTATTCTTAAAGTCAATCGTTCTGCCATAATTGTCAGTAAGACGTCCCTCGTCCAACACCTGCAACAAGATATTGAACACATCCGAGTGAGCCTTTTTCAATTTCGTCCAACAACACTATGGAATAAGGCTTCCGGCGTACCTTCTCAGTCAACTGTCCGCCTTCCTCATAACCGACATACCCCGGAGCCGCTCCAATCATACGGGACACCGTATATTTCTCCATATATTCGCTCATATCAATGCGTATCAGCGCATCGCTGGAACCAAACATATATTTAGCCAACTGCTTGGCCAAATGCGTTTTACCCACGCCGGTAGGACCGAGAAACATAAACGTTCCGATAGGGCGGTTAGGATCTTTCAAGCCTACACGGCTGCGCAGGATGGCTTTGGTAAGTTTCTCTATCGCAGCATCCTGAGCCACAACTTTTGCCTGCAAATCTTCTTTCATACCTGCAAGCTTAAGACCTTCCGCCTGAGCCATACGTTGCACCGGAATACCGGACATCATCGATATGACATTGGCTATTTCTTCCTCTCCAACAAGCTGACGGTCGTCTTTGAGACGTGCTTCCCATTCCTCTTTCATTTCATCCAGGCGAGCGGAAAGTTCTTTCTCTCTATCCCGATAACTGGCAGCCAGTTCAAAGTTCTGCGACTTTACGGCTTCAGCCTTCAAAACACGTGCATTTTCTATCAGCTTTTCCTGCTCTTCAATCTCTTTGGGAACATTAATGTTCGTCAGATGCACACGCGAACCGGCTTCGTCCAAAGCATCAATGGCTTTATCCGGGAAGTTACGGTCGGTTATATAACGCTCTGCCAACTTGACACATGCCTCTAACGCTTCGTCCGTATAGCTCACGTTATGGTGGTCTTCGTACTTCTCTTTTATGTTTCTCAGTATCTGGAGCGTTTCTTCCGGAGTAGTGGGTTCTACTATAACTTTCTGAAAACGACGCTCCAAAGCACCGTCTTTCTCGATATTCTTTCTGTATTCGTCAAGCGTGGTAGCACCGATACATTGTATTTCGCCGCGAGCCAAAGCCGGCTTCAACATATTGGCTGCATCCATAGAACCGGCAGCTGCACCGGCGCCTACAATAGTATGAATCTCGTCTATGAACAAGATTACGTTCGGATTCTTCTGCAACTCGTTGATAATGGAACGAATGCGCTCTTCAAACTGTCCGCGGTATTTGGTTCCGGCTACAACAGAGGCCATATCGAGCATTACCACCCGCTTGTCAAACAAGATACGGGATACTTTCTTTTGAACGATACGCAGTGCCAATCCCTCTACAATAGCCGACTTGCCAACACCCGGCTCACCAATCAGCACCGGGTTGTTTTTCTTACGACGACTCAATATCTGCGCCAAGCGTTCTATCTCACGCTCACGCCCTACAACCGGATCGAGCTTGCCTTCTTCTGCCGCACGGGTCATGTCCGTACCGAAGTTGTCCAGGACCGGAGTATCATTGGAAGACTTCTTCGATGCAGTCTGTGCAGAAGAAGCCGCGCCCTGTCCTGCATTGCGAGAGGGATGGGACATATTCATGTCTTCATCGTCTTCTTCCTCTTCTTCCGGAAATCCCATACCAGCATTCGGGTTGGTAGATTGCATTGTAAGCTGTTCAAATACAGCTTGATAATTCACCCGATTCTCTCCCAGGACGGTGGCAGCAAGGTTGTCGCCATCCTTCAGTATAGCCAACAGCACATGTTCGGCATCGGCTGTTGCACTCTTTAAAATGCGCGCTTCCAGAATGCACATCTTCAATATCTTAGCGGCCATTGGCGACAATGGTACATCCGCATCGGGCAATAGGGTATCGTCTTCGGCATCTCTCAAGAAGCTTTCAATGCGCTTTTTTACTTGCTTCAAGTCTATATCGAGTTTCATCAATATCTCGATAGCTTTTCCTCCGCCGTCACGTAGCATGCCGAGCAGAAGATGCTCCGGGCCGATATATCTATTTCTCAGTCGGTTGGCTTCCTCCTTGCTATAAGTTATAATATCAGAAACTCTTTGTGAAAATTGATTGTTCATATAATTTTTATCTCCTTAATTAAAGGTTTTGACTGACAAAGATACGCATTTCTTTATATTGCATACCATAAACTGGATTAATAATATACAAATCCCGTGCCATAAATCACATCTTTCCGGTTCGCCCTACACATTATATTATAATACGTGGGAATTTCATCCGTACCAACGGTTGGTATTCGATGTACCAACCTAAGAAACTTCATATACCTAAGCTTGGTACGACTCGTACCTTAGTAAGGTACACTGAGTACCAAAGGGAGGTATCTTTCTGGTACTTGTATCTGTCTTATTTTTAACCGATTATACATCAAACGAAAAACCATATATCCAAACGGGGTTTCAAGCATGGAAATCTGCAACAAAGTTTATGAGGGAAACTTTTGTATATCGTAAAAAAGCAGTACTTTAGCGTGGTTTTTCACAAACCCGCAAATGTATAATTAATAATCTTTTTAAATGCTTGAACAAGACAGAATTATAAAGATTAACATCGAGGAGGAA
>ENA-OQDL01001202-OQDL01001202.1-human-gut-metagenome-genome-assembly--contig:-NODE-1202-length-13502-cov-3.376299_pt1 | contig 13502 bp, 13 predicted proteins | sample MGYA00242782_ERZ504609 | MGnify/ENA primary metagenome ERZ504609 (study PRJEB26092, sample SAMD00036320) | human gut metagenome | host: Homo sapiens | study: EMG produced TPA metagenomics assembly of... | reverse complement strand
TTCCTTTGCTTTTAGGTGATTCTGACTCTCTTAGTGTTTCTTATGGTATGGAACCTGAACAAGAAGCCTTATCTATTGTTTCCTTCAAGGACTGAGAGGCCGCTTCCCCGTTCATAAATTAAATCCCAAATCAATTTAATTATCTTCCTCCTGAACAGTATAAGTCTGTCTCTTACGAGCCATCTCATCACTTTCAAGATATTCATCATAAGTAGTGATCTTATCGATCAGTTTGCCGCCCGGAACAATCTCCATGATACGGTTGGCAGTAGTCTGTACAATCTGGTGGTCTCTGGAAGAGAAAAGAAGTACACCAGGGAATTTTGTCATTCCGTTGTTCAGTGCGGTGATGCTTTCCATATCCAGGTGGTTGGTAGGCTCATCAAGTATCAGTACATTTGCACCGCTGATCATCATCTTGGATAACAGACAGCGTACCTTTTCACCTCCGGAAAGAACACGCACCTTTTTCACACCGTCATCACCGGAGAACAGCATACGACCGAGGAATCCACGTACATAAGTTGCATCCTTTTCTTCGGAATACTGGGTCAGCCAGTCTACGATGCTGTAATCATTGTCAAATTCACTTCCGCTGTCAAGTGGGAAGTAGGCCTGGGTTGTTGTGATTCCCCATTTATAAGTACCCTCATCCGGTTCCAGCTCTCCGGCAAGAATCTGGAAGAGTGTTGTCTTTGCAAGCTCATTGCTTCCGACGAATGCAACCTTGTCATCGTGGTTCAGAGTAAAGGAAATGTTATCCAGAACTTTTTCGCCGTCGATTGTTTTGCTTAATCCCTCTACCGTAAGGACTTCATTACCGATCTCGCGGTTTGGACGGAAGTCGATGTAAGGATATTTACGGCTGGATGGCTGGATGTCATCAAGCTGGATCTTTTCCAGTGCACGTTTTCTGGAAGTAGCCTGCTTGGATTTTGAAGCATTGGCACTGAAACGAGAGATGAATTCCTGCAACTCTTTGATCTTTTCTTCCTTTTTCTTATTGGCTTCTTTCATCTGACGGATCAGAAGCTGGCTGGATTCATACCAGAAGTCATAGTTACCGGCATAGAGCTTGATCTTGCCATAATCGATATCTGCAATCTGTGTGCAGACCTTGTTCAGGAAGTAACGGTCATGGGATACAACGATGACAGTATTGTCAAAGTTGATCAGGAATTCCTCGAGCCATGCGATCGCATCAAGGTCTAAGTGGTTGGTAGGCTCGTCGAGGAGCAGGATATCCGGATTACCGAACAGTGCCTGTGCAAGCAGGACTTTTACCTTTTCCGGACCATTTAAGTTCTTCATCATCTCATAATGCATCTCAACCGGAATGCCGAGACCATTTAACAAAGTTGCGGCATCGGATTCTGCTTCCCAGCCGTTCATGGCTGCGAATTCGCCTTCCAGTTCGCTGGCTTTCATACCATCTTCATCGGTGAAATCCTCTTTTGCATAGATGGCTTCTTTTTCTTTCATGATCTCATAGAGTCGTGCATTTCCCATCATAACAGTATCCAGTACCGGATATTCATCATATTTGAAATGATCCTGCTGCAGGAAAGAAAGACGCTCACCTGGTGTGATGATAACTTCACCGTTCGTTGGTTCAAGCTGTCCGGACAGGATTTTTAAAAATGTAGATTTACCTGCACCGTTTGCTCCGATCAGACCGTAGCAGTTTCCTTCTGTAAATTTAATATTAACATCTTCGAACAGGGCTTTTTTACCAACCCGTAATGTTACATTACTTGTACTAATCATATTGGTTTATATTCTCCTTGTCGTTTGAATCTCTGTTGATAGTGACTGCGTCCGGATTTGCAGATGCTGACTAGCATATAGTATCAAATATAGGGGAAAATTAGCAAGGGAAGTTCCTCTTTTCCTTCTATGAAAAAGGGTATATAATGGTAACTACGAAGAATAGAAAGCAAAATGAGAGGTATGAAGTTTATGATAAAATGCAACATTAGTATTGGAAGGCGGAGCCAATTCGCGGAGTATTTACATCGGGAGTACCTTGATTATCTGATGGGAAAAAGGAACTGTATATGTCCAATTCGTGATTGGATGTATCTGCAGGTGCCTGCAATGCAGTTGATTATGTATCAAAACAGGCTGGACGGAGCCGGGAATGCGTGATCCACCGTGAGAAAGAATATGATTATGTATACGGATTGAAGAAGACATTGAAAGAAAAAGCACTGATGGATATGGATATGTTGTTTGATAAATTCCCGAATGAAATCTATCCATTTGATTTCGAGACGTATTTTGCATCCGAGATGGAATGCGAACTGGTTGTTACGAATTGCATCACAGGAGCTGCAGAGTATCTGTCAGAAGATAAGGATCCGGAACGTCTGATGAAGATCTGCCGTGCATCAAGCAGTATGCCGCTTGCAGCACCGATTGCAAATGTAGACGGAATTCCGTATATGGACGGGGGACTTGCAGACTCCATTCCGATCGAGTATGCATTGGAAAAAGGAAATGACAAGATCGTTGTAGTGCTGACGAGAAATCCGGGTTACCGCAAGAAGAGAGCGCTAAAAGCAACAGAACAGCTTTATAAAAGAGCCTATAAAAAATATCCGAATCTGGTACGTGCGATCATGACAAGAAATGCGGTATATAACAGGCAGATGAAGCTGATCGAAAAGCTGGAAGAAGAAGGGAAGATCTTTGTGATCCGTCCACTGATCCCGACCGTATCACGTATGGAGAAGGATTACGATAAGCTGCAGCATTTCTATATGCATGGAAACAGATTAATGAAAAAAGAATATCAGGGCCTGTTGGAATATCTGAACGAGTAGAGGAAGAATGAGACCAGAAACATTATTAGACTTTATGGGTGTGGCAGAACACCTGAAATGTAATATGCGCCATTCCAGAATGACAGATCACAGGCGGGAAAGTGTGGCAGAACACACGTACCGTCTATGTGTATTTGCGTGGCTGGTAAAAGAAGAATTTCCGGATTGTGACATGGATAAGGTGATGAAGATGTGCCTGTTCCATGATCTTGGGGAAGCGCTAACCGGTGATATTCCGGCATTTGTGAAGACGGATGACGACCGGAAAACAGAAGGAGATGCGCTCACACTGCTGACCGCAATGCTTCCGGGAAAAGAGCGGCAGGAGTTGGATGAATTGTTCGGGGAACTGGAAAGAGAAGAGACAATGGAAGCGAAGATCGTGCATGCCCTGGATAAGATGGAGACTTTGATCCAGCATAACGAGGCGGATATTGCAACCTGGCTTCCGCTGGAATATGATCTTCAGATGACTTACGGGGAAAAAGAATGTATGGCAGATCCATATCTTACGAAGCTGCGTGAAGTGATCCGGCAGATATCGGAAGATAAGATCACCGCAGAAGGAGAAGACAGAGAATCGTCTTACTATATCAGAAAAGATATAGAGAATATGCATCTGTCGGAAGTGACAGATCTCTTACGGAGTACAGAATGGGCAGAAGACAGAACGGAAGAGATGATCCGGAAAAGTATGGAGAATTCTTGTCCATATGGTCTGTTTCTGAAAGCCGGCACCGGTGAAGGCAGAATCAAGGAAAGCAGTATGGCCGGAAAAGACAGACAGATTGGATTTGCAAGGGTTCTGACAGACGGTGTCACGACGTTTTATCTGATGGATTTCGTTATAGAAGAAAAGTACCGCGGTCAGGGATTCGGAACCATTTTGATGAATCGGATCATGAAAGAGAATGGGCACCTGTATGGAATGCTGCATACAAAAGATGCAAAAGCCTTTTATGAAAAATATGGCTTCCGTGACAATCGGAGATTACAAAGAAAACAGAAGAAATATATATGGAAAAACCGTGCAGTTGAAATTAGCTGCACGGTTTTTTACAGATCTTCCAAATTGATATCACGCGGTGTTTCCATATGTTTCAATGTAATCTCATAGATGCGTGAAGTATCGCCATTCTTCATACAATTCAAAATGGCCATATGTTCCTCGTATGTCTGTTCCATACGTCCTTTATGTGCAAGAGAAAGTTCTGCCAGACGTTTCATACGGTACATGAACATAGCAAATACATTTGAAAACTGTATATTTTCCAGATAATCTATGATTTTTGTGTGGAACTGAAAATCATATTCGGAAAATTCTTTGATGGAATGTGTGGTTTCCATAATATCTTTCATACATTCCATGATCCAGTCAAGATCTTTAAAAAGCTTTTTTGCCTTACGGGAAGAGAACTCTTTACAGATCTGGACGGTACAATATGTTTCCAGCGCGGAACGTACCTGAAATGTTTCGTTTACATCTTTGCGGTTCATCTGATGCAGCATAAATCCTTTGCTGGGAATGATATCAATATAACCTTCCTGCGCAAGCCGGTGCACGGCATCTCTTAACGGAGTGCGCGAAATTCCAAGTTCTTTTGATAATTTTGTCTCGGAATAGACTTCCTGATAAGAAAAATGATTCTCCAGGATGAGCTTCTGGAGATAATTGTAGGCCTGTTCATTGAGTGGTATCATAGTAACTCCTTATACTTCATGATAATTATTTATTTAACAAAAATCATACATTTTTTCTATCAATAATCATACAATACAGATCGCAAAAATGGTCAAGAGAAAAGGAAAATAAGGGCTAAAAAAATTGTATATAATGTTAAGAAAATAACAAAAAGAAAATCGACATATATGTTAAAAAATACACAAAAATAAAACGAAAAAACTGTTGAAATAAGAGAAAGATAAATAGCACCTTGACCGGTATACCGGTATGTAGTAAAGTGAAGACAGAAACAAGAAAGAACGATACATTTCGATGATACAAACAGAAATGAACATATGTGAAAATGTCATGTGAAATGGAAAAAGAAAGGATGTATGAAAATGAAAGTAGGATTTATTGGACTTGGTATCATGGGAAGACCGATGGCAAAGAACTTATTGAATGCAGGTGTAGAACTTATGGTATCAGACCTGAACAAAGAGGCAGTTGCAGATGTTGTGGAAGCAGGAGCAAAAGAAGCTTCTTATGCAGAGATTGGTGAACAGTGTGAAAGAATCATTATCATGGTTCCAAGCGGTGCAATTTCAAAATCTATCTTATTTGATGAAGATGGTGTTGCATCTACGATCAAAGAAGGAACGGTTGTGTGTGACATGAGTTCCGTAACACCGGTAGAATCCAAAGAATGCTATGAAGGATTAAAAGCAAAAGGTGTAGGATTTGTAGATGCACCGGTATCCGGTGGCGAGCCCGGAGCTGTCGCAGGAACACTTGCAATCATGGCCGGTGGAGATCAGAAAGACTTTGATGCAATGAAAGAGTATTTTGATATTCTCGGATCTTCTGCACTGCTGATCGGCGGAAGCGGAAGCGGAAGTGTTACAAAGCTTGCCAACCAGGTTATTGTTAATAACACGATCGCAGTAGTATCCGAAGCATTTGTTCTGGCAACAAAAGCGGGCGCTGATCCGGAAAAAGTATACCATGCGATCCGCGGCGGACTCGCAGGAAGTGCAGTACTGGATGCCAAGATCCCGATGATCATTGAACGTAACTTCAAACCGGGCGGACCGATCAGAATCAACCATAAGGATATCAAGAATGTCGTAAATACAGCACATTCAATCGATGTACCGATTCCATATACAGCGCAGCTTTATGAGATCCTTCAGACACTGAAGATCCATGGACATATGAATGATGACCACGGCGGAATTGTTCAGTATTTCGAAAAACTTGCTGATGTAGAAGTAAAAAAGACGGAAGAGTAAAGGAGAAGGAATATGGCATTGAACGCAGAAGTATTAACTTCGTATAAGCAGATAGACGAAGCTTATATCGATGAACTGTTAAAGAAAGAAATTGAAAAAAATAATAAAAAGATTGTTGTTTTAGACGATGATCCGACCGGTGTCCAGACAGTGCATGATATTTCCGTATACACAAACTGGGAAAAAGATACTATCCGTCAGGGATTTGATGAGGAGAACAATTTGTTCTATATCCTGACTAATTCCAGAGGATTTACAGCAGAACAGACAACCAAAGCACACAATGAGATTGCCGCTGTGGTTGATGAAGTTGCAAAAGAGACTGGAAAAGAATATATATTCATCAGCAGAAGCGATTCCACTCTCCGTGGACATTATCCATTGGAGACAGAACTTCTGAAGAAAAATTACGAAGCTAATACCGGAAAGACGATTGATGGAGAGATCCTCTGCCCGTTCTTTAAAGAAGGCGGAAGATTTACGATCGATAATGTACATTATGTAAGATACGGCGAGGATCTGGTTCCTGCAAATGAGACAGAATTTGCCAAAGATAAGACATTCGGTTACAGCGCAGCAACAATGCCGGAATATGTAGAAGAGAAGACAAAGGGAGCATATAAGGCTTCCGATGTTACATGCATTTCACTGGAAGATATCCATGATATGAATATCGACAAGATCGAAGAAGCATTGATGGCGGTGAAAGATTTTAATAAGATCATTGTAAATGCTGTGGACTATGCTGATGTGAAAGTATTCTGCGTGGCACTGTACAGAGCAATGGCGAAAGGCAAGGTATTCATGTTCCGTACGGCAGCGGCTATCGTAAAAGTTATGGGTGGAGTAACCGATCAGCCGCTTCTTAGCAGAGAACAGATGGTAGTAAAAGAGACAGATAACGGAGGAATCATCGTTGTAGGTTCTCATACGGATAAGACGACAAAACAGGTAGAAGAACTGAAAAAATTGACAGATATTGAATTCATTGAACTGGATGCAACACTTGTAAAAGACGATGAAGCATTTGAAAAAGAAGTAAAAAGATGTCTGGATCTGGAAGAAACATGCATCAAGGCAGGAAAGACGGTCTGCTGCTATACGACAAGAGCGCTGATCACTGCAGATACAGGAGATAAAGAAGATGAATTAAGATTATCCGTAAAAATCTCAGATGCAGTACAGTCGCTGGTCGGCCGTTTAAGTGTGACACCAAGCTTTGTAATTGCAAAGGGTGGAATTACATCCAGTGATGTGGGAACAAAGGCACTGGCAGTAAAGAAAGCCAACGTTCTTGGCCAGATCAAACCGGGAATTCCGGTATGGCAGACGGGAGAAGAAAGCAAATTCCCAATGACACCATATGTGATCTTTCCGGGAAATGTAGGTGAGATCACGACATTAAGAGAAGCTGTAGAAGTATTAACATCCGACAGGCTTGCGTAAAGAATATCTGGAATCCTTTCATAGATTTATATACTTATATACGGAATGAACTGACTGAGAATGAAAAAATAAACAAAAACGAACACGATATACTGTGGAAATAAACAAAAAGATTGATAAAAAATAGATTATATTGACAAAAACGAACAATAGATGTAATATGTAAACACAACAAAACAATAATAAATGTTTGAAAATGTGAAAAAGGAGAATGATTATGCCACAGTGTGTTGTGATCGCAGATGACCTGACCGGGGCTAATGCGACGGGAGTACTACTGAAAAAGATGAATTATAAAGCATACACAGTCATGAATACAGAACGGATCGAACTGTCGACCTTATCGGATTGTGACTGCGTATTATATCCGACAGACAGCAGAGGAGTGGATGCACAGATCGCATATAACCGGGTACACAATGTCTGTAACCTGCTTAAGAATGATAATGTAAAAGTGTATGCCAACCGGATTGACAGTACACTTCGCGGAAATCTCGGAAGTGAGACGGATGCGATGCTGGACAGCCTGGGAGAAGATTACATAGCAATTGTTGCACCGTGTTTTCCGGCTTCGGGAAGGATCATCTGTGGAGGATATATGCTGGTAGACGGGCTGCCGTTACATAAGACGAATATCGCCGTGGATCCGAAGACACCGGTAAAGATATCGGAAGTAGGGGAACTTTTCAGACAGCAGAGTAAATATCAGGTGTCAACGATCTGTATGAAAGATCTGATGTATGGGAAACATTATCTTGCGGATCTGATGAAAAAATGCGTTGAAGAAGGGAGCAGGATCATTACACTGGATTGTATTACACAGGAAGATCTGGATCTGATCGCAGATGCAGTGATCACCAGCGGATTAAAAGTCATCGCCGTAGATCCGGGAGTATTTACCGCAACGCTATCCAGAAAACTGATCACTCCGAACAAGAAAAAGCAGAAGACAAAGATTCTTGCAGTGGTAGGAAGCGTGAATGCCAATACCACAGCCCAGATGGAAGAACTGTGGCTCTCGCAGAGAACACATAATGAATTTGTTCATACAAGAGAACTTCTGGAAGGTGAAAAACGCAGAGAACAGGAGATACGCAGAGTGGTCAATTCTATTCTGGGTGAATGTGACAGAAATAACATTTCAACAGTAACCGGAGACGGAATCTATCCGGAGAACAGAATTGATTTTACTCCATATATGGAAAGATACCAGTGCTCCTTGGATGAAGTAACCGGAATGATCAACAGTGCATTTGCAGAGATCACATACCGGATCTTCAAGACAGAAGACACGTTCAAGGGACTATATACAAGTGGCGGAGATGTCACGGTTGCTGTCTGCAAAAGGTTTGATACCGCAGGATTAAGTCTGCTGGATGAAGTACTTCCGCTTGCCGCTTACGGACAATTCTTAAAAGGCGAATTCGAAGGTGTACATATCATTACAAAAGGCGGAAGCCAGGGGAATAAAGATGCGATCAATAAGTGCATTACTTATTTGAAAGAAAAATTATATATCTAAGAAAGGATGAGAGAAATGAAGAAACCAGTTATTGCAATTCCAATCGGGGATCCGGCAGGTGTAGGACCGGAGATCGTGGCGAAATCCATTGCATCCGATGAGGTGTTCCAGATTGCAGTCTGCGTCATTGTCGGTGACAGAAAGATTCTGGAAAAAGCAATCGAGATCACAGGAGAGAACTTAAAGATCAATGAGATAAAAGAGCCGGATGAGGCAGTGGATGAAAAGGGAGTGCTGAACCTGATCGATCTTGACAACGTGGATATGGATACATTTGCTTACGGAAAAGTAAGCGGCATGTGCGGAAAAGCGGCATATGAATACATCGCTAAGAGTATCGAACTGGCAAATGCGGGCCAGGTTGATGCAGTTGCAACGACACCGATCAACAAGGAATCTCTTCATGCAGCAGAAGTTCCATATATCGGTCACACAGAGATATTCGGGGCACTGACACATACGGAAGATCCGCTGACTATGTTTGAGACGAATGGAATGAGAGTATTCTTCCTGACACGTCACGTATCATTGAGACAGATGTTAGATATGATCAAAAAAGACAGAATCATTGATTATGTCAAACGATGCACAAAAGCATTGGAAAGACTTGGCGTGAAAGAAGGGACTATGGCAATTGCAGGATTGAATCCGCACAGTGGAGAACACGGACTCTTTGGCTGGGAAGAAGTTGAAGAGATCATGCCGGCAATTGAAGAACTGAAAGCAGAAGGCTATGATGTGGCAGGCCCGATCGGGGCGGATTCGGTATTCCATCAGGCTGCACAGGGCAAATATACCAGTGTATTATCGCTCTATCATGATCAGGGACATATTGCGACAAGACGCTGGACTTTGAAAAAACGATTGCGATCACAAATGGTATGCCGATCCTTCGGACATCTGTGGATCACGGAACCGCATTCGATATTGCGGGAAAAGGAATTGTAAGTGCAGTCAGCATGATCGAGGCAATCAGACTTGCAGCGAAATATGCACCGAATTTTACCGGAAAATAAGTAAAAGAAAACAAAAAAACGTAAAAAGGATGGCAGCAAAAACTGCAAAAACAAAAGAGAGAACGTAGGAGGTCTGAATTATGGTAAACGGACTTAGTGGGGAAAGAATGCTTATCGGACTGGCAATAGGTATCGCAGTCCTGATATTTTTAGTATTAAAGACAAAGATCCAGGCATTTCTCGCCTTGATCATCAGTACAGTTGTAGTCGGCGTGATTGGCGGCATGCCGCTTACAAATATTACAATTGAAGTAGACGGTGTCGAGAAGACATTTGGTATCGTGAATTCGATCACTTCAGGGTTTGGCGGAACTCTGGGAAGTATCGGAATCATCATTGGATTCGGTGTTATGATGGGCCAGATCTTTGAAGTGACAGGTGCGGCCAAGAGAATGGCACATACATTCTTAAAACTCTTCGGTAAGAAGAGAGAAGAAGAAGCCCTTGCACTGACAGGATTCCTGGTATCGATTCCAATCTTCTGTGATTCCGGATTCGTTGTACTGGCACCGATTGCAAAGGCAATCTCCAAAGCAACGAAGAAATCTGTGATCGGACTCGGAACAGCACTGGCAGCAGGTCTTGTAATCACACACTCCCTGGTACCACCGACACCTGGCCCGTTAGGAGTCTGCGGAATCTTTGGAGTAGACGTAGGAAAATTCATCCTGCTGACACTGGTACTTGCACTTCCGATGGCAATTGCATGTATCGCATATTCAAGATTATATCTTTCAAAGAAATACTACAGAATCCCGAACGAAGAAGGCGAGATCGTAGAGATGCCTTACCAGGAGCCTAATTACGAAGCAGCATTTTCAATGGATATGACAGGTGTTCCGGGAGCACTGGAATCCTTTATGCCTCTGATCATTCCGATCATTCTGATCCTGATCAATACCGTGGCAACAGCGATGGGCAAGACAGAAGGATTCATGAATGTACTTGTATTCCTCGGTCAGCCGATCGTAGCAGTCGGACTGGGACTGATCGTAGCAATTCTGACACTTGGAAGAAGCCTTGACAGACATGAAGCTCTTACAGAGATGGAAAAAGGAATGGCTTCAGCCGGAATCATCATGCTGGTAACAGGCGGAGGCGGAGCTCTTGGACAGATCATCAAAGATTCAGGACTTGGAACATTCATGGCGGAAGGACTTGCAAAGACAGCAATCCCGATCATTATCCTGCCGCTTCTGATCGCGACAGCAATGAGATTCATCCAGGGTTCAGGAACAGTAGCAATGACAACAGCAGCAAGTATCACAGCACCGATCATCGCAGCATCAGGTGTAAGTCCGATCCTCGGAGCAGTAGCATGCTGTGTGGGTTCTCTGTTCTTCGGATACTTCAATGACAGTTACTTCTGGGTAGTAAACAGAACGCTGGGCGTGAGTGAAGCGAAAGACCAGCTCCGCATCTGGTCTGTGACATCAACGGTGGCATGGGCAGTCGGAGTAGTAGAAGTGTTGATACTGAATATATTCATGTAATGTAATACGGATTATATAAGGATCATAGAAAATAATAAGAAAAGCCTGAGACGGCTGGAAGGAGCGTGTACCGGTTCTTCCAGCCGTTTTTGTATGCCGGAGAATGTAAGAGAACGAACATTCTGTGTTATCTTGTAAATGAAATGCCGGCATGTTATCATAAATACAGAAAAAAAGAAGGAACAGGTGTATTATGAATGAATCAAGCCGTCAAGAACGGATAATCAGAACGTCTGTGATCGGAATATTAGTGAACTTACTGATCGCAGCAGTGAAAATAATGATCGGGACACTGGCATCGTCCATTGCGATCGTGTCGGAAGGTATCAATAATGCAACGGATGCAGGATCTTCGTTCCTGACTTATATAGGGACAAAACTTTCCGGGAAACATCCGGATGAAAAGCATCCGTTTGGGTATGGAAGAATAGAGTATCTGACAGGTATGGTGGTCGGCGTTCTGATATTATATGCCGGACTGGGGATGCTTAAGGAGTCTGTGGAAGGAATCCTTCATCCGTCAGATATGAATGTCAGTATACTGACGGTACTGATCGTTGCAGGAACAGCCGTAACCAAATTTATTCTGGGAATGTATACGATAAAAGTAGGAAAATCCGTAGAATCAGAAGTATTACTGGCAGTGGGGGAAGATGGAAGAAATGATTCGTATTTCTCAGGTCTGACAATCCTGTCATCTGTGATATTTTTTATTTACAGGTTTCTCGCTGGATGCTTATGCAGGTATTGTATTTTCTTTTGTCGTGATAAAGAGCGGAGTGGACACGCTTAAGAATACGGCATCCGATCTGATCGGACGTTCGGGGAAAGAAGAACTTGCGAGAAAGCTTTATAAAGAAATCCGTGCAACAAATGGAGTGATCAGTGCGATCGATATGATGCTGCACGATTATGGACCGGACCGATATTCAGGTTCGGTGAATATCGAGATCGATCATAAAAGAAGCATCGGAGAAGTCTATGAAGAGATTCATAGATTGCAGCTTCGGATCATGGAAGAGTATCATGTGACGATGGTGTTTGGAATCTATGCAGTCGATGAAGATACTGCGGCTATCGTTGATATCCGCAGATACATTGGGAAATTCGTACGCGTAAATGAGCACGTGAAGAGTTTTCATGCGTTATATCTGAGCAAAGAGACCGGTACACTCTACTGTGATCTCATCGTGGACTATGCACTCAGAGACTGGGAAGAGTTGAGGGAATCTTTTGTAGAATACATGAAGAAGCAGTATTCGGAATATGAGATATCACTGACGATAGAGACAGAATTTGTTGATTTTTATAAAGTGGAAGAATAAAAGGACTGCAGGTAGCAGATCCGGCATAAGGCAGGAGGGGATGATATGCTTGCGGCAGAAAGACAGGCCATGATCGTTGAACTGATCAGAGAGAACGGAAGTGTGCAGGTAGACGAACTGGCCAGAGAACTAAATGTAAGCTCCATGACGATCCGAAGAGATCTGGTAAAGCTGGAAAACAGCAATATGATCGAACGATGCCATGGAGGTGCGGTTGCAAAGCAGGAAGTGGCTTATGAGAAAAAGCAGACCAGTAACAAAAAAAGCAAAGCAGCAATTGCAGGAAAATGTGCGGAATTCGTACATCCGGGAGATTCGGTATTCCTGGATGCCGGAACGACAACCTGTGAGATCGCAAAACGGATCTGTGAAATCCCGGATATCATCGTTGTGACAAATGATCTGGAGATTGCACAGGTATTAAAAAACAGCAATGCGAAAGTATATATCTGTGGCGGTATGCTGCAGAAAGAAACGGGCAGTCTGTTCGGCAGATATGCAACAGAGATGTTAAAGGACTTCCGGTTCGATGTGGGATTCTTTGGAGCGGCTTCCATTAACGAAGACTTCCAGGTGACGACACCGACACATGAAAAAATTGTGGCTGAAACGGCAGGTGCCAAAGGCAATGCGCAAGATCCTATCTGGCAGTAGATCAGTCGAAATTTGGCAAACAATCCATGACCTGGATCAACCAGCTGGAAGACTACACCGGTGTAATTACGGACCGGCAGTTCACACCGGAGGAAATAGAAGTATTAGAGATGCGGGGAGTAAGGATTATAGGGATTTAATTTATTAAACTGGGGAAGCGGCCTCTCAGTCCTTGAAGGAAACAATAGATAAGGCTTCTTGTTCAGGTTCCATAGCCATAAGAAACACTAAGAGAGTCAGAATCACCTAAAAGCAAAGGAACTACG
>ENA-OQDL01001201-OQDL01001201.1-human-gut-metagenome-genome-assembly--contig:-NODE-1201-length-13509-cov-2.263563_pt1 | contig 13509 bp, 14 predicted proteins | sample MGYA00242782_ERZ504609 | MGnify/ENA primary metagenome ERZ504609 (study PRJEB26092, sample SAMD00036320) | human gut metagenome | host: Homo sapiens | study: EMG produced TPA metagenomics assembly of... | reverse complement strand
TGATGCATTAGTTACGTTGCTTGTAAAAGGAAATCCTCGACCTGCTGTGCCCGTATTGCTGGGCATCAGCCTGCTGGCCTTTAATACTGGGCGTCTTATCGCCCCGGCGATCGGCTGAATTTGTCCTGAATCAGGATGGATTATATGCCCCCAGCGAAGAACAGCTCGAAGCGATGCGCGAAGAACTTGGTTTGAATAAACCACTGTGGCTGCGCTACGGTCTGTGGCTATGGGAGTTCTGCAGGGCGATCTTGGCAGCAGCTATATCACCGGCCGCGACATTGCCGCCGAGATCGCGCAGCGCATGCCTGTGACGCTGGAGCTGGCTGTACTCGCACTGCTGATGGCAGGTGTGGGCGGTATCTTTTTAGGCAGCATCTGCGCAGTTTACCGCGGCAGCTTTTTTGATAACTTCGTCAAAAACCTTACTAATGTCATGCTCTCGATTCCCGGTTTCTGGCTGGCTTTGATCCTGATCCTTATTTTCAGCGAACAGCTGCGCTGGCTTCCCACCAGCGGTACGGGCAGCCTGAAATATTTCCTGCTGCCGGCTTTCGTTCTGGCTTTTGCCACCATGGCCACTGTCTGCCGCTTTATGCGCGGCGCACTGCTGACAGAATTTGGCCGTCAGTATTTTCTGGTCGCCAAAGTACGTGGCATCAATAAATTCAACCTGCTCACACGTTATGCCCTGCCTAATGCCATTATCCCCGTCATCGCTCTGCTGGGCAATTATTTTGCCAGCGTTCTGGGCGGTTCTGTAATAGCCGAAAGCATTTTTGCTATCCCCGGTATCAGCAGCATGGCACTGGAAGCCATCCGCTACCGTGACTATCCGGTGCTGCAGGCTTATGTTCTGGTCAGCGGCTGTACGCTGATCCTGGTGATGGTAACGGTCGATCTGCTGATCGCTTATCTCAATCCCAAGGTAAAGCTGGGTGAGCGGTCATGAAAAAATCAAACCTGCAATTTTACTGTGCGGCCAGTGTGCTGCTGCTCATTATCGGCGCCAGTATCCTGGCACCGCTCCTGGTTACACACAATCCCTTTGAACCCGATATGGCAAACCGTCTGCAGCCGCCCTCCTGGCAGCATTTTTTTGGTACTGACGCTCTGGGACGCGATATGTTCAGCCGCATTCTTTACGGTGGCCGTGCTTCGATCCTGCTTTCACTGGCTTCGGCAATTCTGTCGCTTGGTGTCGGCCTGGTAATCGGTCTCTTCTGCGGCTTTTACGGCGGCAAATTGGATATGCTGTGCACTGTCTCCAGCAACATTTTCCAAGGCATTCCGGGCAGCTGCTTTATGATCGCCATTGCCGGCATTTTCGGTCCCAGCATCAAAAGTCTGGTACTGGCGCTGGTCATTACCTCCTGGGCTGGCTTTTCCCGTATCGTGCGCGCTGAAGTCATGCAGCTTAAAGAAGAACCTTTCATCGAAGGTCTGCGCTGTCTGGGATGCAGTGACAGTCGGCTGCTGCTGCATCACATCATTCCCAATATTGTCAACAAGCTGCTTATTCTGTTCACTATCCGTGTGGGACGCGGTATTCTGTCCATTGCCGGACTCAGCTTCCTCGGCCTGGGCGTTCAGCCGCCGACTCCCGACTGGAGCGTGATGGTCAGCGATGCTGTTTTGTATTACCGCAGTTCACCGCATCTGATTTTGATACCCGGAGCCTGCATCGTTTTTTCTGATCTACGCTATCAATAATCTGGGCGAATTTATGCGTGACAAACTGGATGTACGCTTTAATGAGGTGCGTAAATGGTAACTTTAAACTCTGCAGCACTTGATCTGGTGCTGCATCAGCTTTACGTGCACTTTCCTGTCCCCGGTGGACTGGTTCGGGCCGTTGACGGTGTTGACATCTGCTTCCGTCACCAACAAATCACTGGTATCATCGGAGAAAGCGGCTGCGGTAAATCCGTTTTGGGGCAGGCTATTTTAGGCATTCTGCCCGATTATGTCGCTCGCAGCGGCAATATTTTCTACCGCAGTACAGATATTCTGGCAGACAACACTTCCCTGCCCGGTTTTTACGGACAGCAAATCGCCCTGATACCTCAAAATCCCGGCGACTCGCTCAACCCGCTGCGCACAATAGGCAGGCAATTCGACGATATCCTGCAGACTGCCGGACTCAATGATAAAACCAACCAGCGCAAGCAACAGCTGCTGACCTTTTTCGGATTACCGGATGCAGAGCGCGTACTCGCCGCTTATCCGCATGAGCTTTCGGGAGGTATGCTGCAGCGCGTATTATGCGCGATGAGTATTTGCTGCTCGCCCCTGTGGCTTCTGGCCGATGAACCTACCAAAGGACTGGACGAAACAGCCTGCGGCGTTGTTTATGAAAATCTGCAGAAAATAAAAACCAGCCAGTCACTGGGTATGCTCATCATCACCCACGACTTACAGCTGGCACGTTCTATCTGCGCCGACATCGCCGTTATGTATGCCGGCCAGATCGTCGAATACGGTCCCCAAGTCCTTACCGCCCCACGCCATCCATATACCCAGGCTTTCTTGGCAGCACTGCCGGAAAACGGCTTTCAGCCGCTGCCTGGCCTGCCGCCATTACCGCAGGATCATTTGCCCGGCTGTCGGTTTGCGCCGCGATGCCCCAGCTGTCAAAAACGCTGTCTGCAGGAAGTCCCGCCTGTCTATGACAGCGGCACCGCGAAAGTGAGGTGCTTCCTCTATGCTTGAAGCTGTCGAAGTTTCTAAAAAATATTGGGACCGCAGCAGCGGCAGGCAATACGATGTTTTACAAAGCTGCAGTCTGCAGATCGCTGCCGGAGAAGCAGTCGGTATGATGGGACCCAGCGGCTGCGGCAAAAGTACTCTGGCACGTGTATTGCTGCGGCTTCTGCCGACAGACAGCGGCCGTATCATCTTTCAGACGCAGGACGTGACTCAGCTGTCTCAGAAACAGCTGAAACCCTTTCGCCAGCAAGTACAGTTCATATCGCAGCGTCCTGAAAGCTTTTTTGATCCGCTGCTGAAATTGGGTGCCAGCCTGCGTGAACCGCTGCAGATATTTGATCTGCCTGACAGCAGCGAGACTATCGAAGCCGCACTGGCCACAGTCAAACTGTCACCTGCCCTGCTGGACCGTTATCCGCATCAGGTCAGCGGCGGCGAAGTACAGCGCCTGAGTATCGCCCGTGCGCTTTTGCTTAAACCGAAACTGCTTATCCTGGACGAGCCGACATCAATGCTGGATATCTCCGTCCAGGCACAGATCCTACAGCTTTTAAAAAATATTCGCCAGCAGGAACAGATGGCGTTCCTCTTTATCTCCCATGACAAAGCCGTAATCAATTATATGTGCGACCGCCAGCTATATATGCAGGAAGGCAGGATCACCTGACAAAAAAACACCCAACGCTATGCGTTGGGTGTTTTACTTTAATAAGAACATCAGTACCGCTTCTCCTGCCGTTACAGCCATTGTCCCAGTACTTCCTGCAGCCGTTCGATACTGACCGGCTTGCTCAGATGCTCGTTCATCCCGGCATTGAGCGCCATCTTGATATCTGAAGAAAATGCGTCAGCCGTCATTGCCACAATTGGTATCTGCCGCGCATCTTCACGCGCCAGCCTGCGAATCTCCCTGGTTGCTTCATAACCGTTCATAACAGGCATCCGCACATCCATCAATATCATTTCATAATGACCGGGCGCAGATGCATTAAACATTTCCACTGCCCGCCGGCCATTTTCAGCACCCTCGCAGACTAACCCCAGGCTTTGCAGAAACTCCAGAGCGATCTCCATATTCAGGTCATTATCTTCAACTATCAGTACCCGATGTCCCGAAAAATCGCTCCTGCCCGCAGGCTTTACTGCCGGCAGCGGTTTTACTGCATCATCGCCCAGCCAGCGCAGCGGCAGCGTTAAGGTAAACTTTGCGCCGCCTTCCGGCCTGTTGGCGGCTTCCGGCCTGTTGGCGGCTTCGATAGTGCCGGCCATCAAATTTGTCAGGTTCTTGCAGATTGCCAGCCCCAGTCCCGTCCCCTCGATTTTACTTGTACGGCTGTCTTCACCGCGTTCAAACATATCAAAAATTTTCGGCAGCAGTTCTTCCGACAGCCCCGGACCGTTATCGCTGACAGTAAAAACATACTGCGAACGCTGCGGGATCACTGCGGAAAGCTCCTGCAGCCCCAAAACGATTTCTCCACCTTCCGGAGTATATTTGACCGCATTACCTAAAACATTAAGCAAAATCTGCTTGAGATGCGTACTGTCAGTCAGAACCTCCGCATGTTTCAGCTCTTCAAGCTCCAGCCGCAGATTTTGCATTTTTTTACCGGCCATCGGGCGGATGATATTTAGTACATCCTCCAGCAGCTGCGGCAGGCCCAGCTCATCATCTGTTAAAATAACTTTACCGCTTTCGATCTTCGACATACTTAAAATACTGTTGATCAGCTCCAGCAAATGGGCGGAGCTGCTGCCAATTTTATTAAGACAGTCCAGCGTTTTGACTTTATTCTCAATATTCTGCCTGGCGATAGTCGTCATTCCGATGATCGCATTCATGGGCGTACGGATATCATGGCTCATCTGCGACAAAAAAGCGCTTTTCGCCTCATTAGCAGTATGCGCCGCCACCAAAGCTTCCTTCAATTCCTGCTGCTGTTCCATCTCACGGCGGCGCTCATCATCAATAAAACGCGCCACCAGGACCGCCTGTTGTTTTTTCGAACCGCTGTAATCCGGCAGATATGAAACCATCAGACTGATCCATTTATAGACCCCGCCGTTTTTGCGACGCAGCTCCATTTCCAGCTTATCACCGGTTTTAGTCAAAACCCGGCGCATCTCCCGTAAATTAAAACGCTGCCTGAATTTATGCCAGTCCTCGCGCGGTACTACATCTCTGGTATAGGCCAGAAATTCCTCACAAGTGCCGTTATACGGGTAGTCCACGCATTTTTGCCCGGTCAGCTCAACAAAATGATAAGTACCTGCGTCCAGATCAAAATGCACTACGGCATAATAAATATCGCCCAGCACGTGATTGATCTCATAATTAAGGCTTTCGACCAGCTGCTTTTCCTGCTGCATCCGTTTCCAGGCATCGATATCGCGCATCGTACCCACAACGCGTACCGGCAGTCCCTGTTCATAAACAGTCGTTGCCTGCACTAAATACCACTTGTTATCTATCTGTTCGTCAATATAACGGCGCATCCTGATTTCCAGGGCTTCTTCGCTGCGTTCACCGCGCAACAGGCCCAGCCAAGCCTCCCGATCCGATGGATCGACAAGATTTTCTTTTATGACCACGGAAAGATAATCCGGGATATAACTGCGCCGTGTTTTTTCCTGAGAATTTTCAGAAGCTATATTGCTCCAGGAATGCATCACCTGTAATCTGATATCATATTCAAACAGCAGATCTATACTGGATTCCATCGCGACCCGGTAACGTTCTTTTTCCTCGTACAGCTGCCTTTCCATGTCCCGGCGCTGGGTAACGTCGCGCATAAAACAGCCGCAGTAGCCGTACATCGGCTGATAGCAGTCGACCGACAGATATTTTTTTAAATTTTCGTTATAATCCTCGATATTTTGGGTCAGACCTTCCAACGCTGTTTTCGTATAGATATTCAGCCATTTGGCGCCGTTATCGCCCCAAATATCGCTGAAAGACATTCCCAAAAGATAATTTTTACCGTCGATACCCAAAAAAGAGGCACAGGCGCTGTTGGCATAAACAAAGATAAAATCCTGAGGCAGTCCGCTTGCATCGGCCTCTACCCTCAATACATATACTGGCAGCGGCAGCTTATCAAACTGCATCATCATACCACGCTGCATCGCGGCAAAATCTTTGTTGAATTGTTCTAATAAAAGCTTCTTTTCCAAGCTTTCTCACCCTTCCGCGGCCAAAGCCAAGGTTATCTTACAGCATGCCCGTACAAAAACCTGTCGACGATCAGATCCGCCAGTTCAGCATCAGTAAATTCAGGCTGACCCACATAGTGCAGCACCGACATCGTTACCCCGCCGAATAAATGGTGAGCCGTGATCGTAGGCTGCCCCTGCTTCATAAAGCCAGTCTCCATACCTTCGCTGATGATCGTCACCAGACATAGGACCTGCTCCCTGATCAGATTGCGGTACCGCAGGATACGGTTATATTCATCTTCAGACAGAGTATCACCGTACAAAGAACTCATTTCCCAGGAACCATCGTTTAAAAATACCGGATGAAAGCCGCGCTGATTGCCGCTCACCTCATACCATAAAATCCGATACAGATCCTTATTATCCCGCAGAAACGGCAGCAGCGCCAGCATATAGCTTCTGATTTTTTCGCTGGTGCTTTTACCTGAAGCAACCACCTCCTGCAGGCATTGCAGGAAAGGCTCTATCTTACTGGCGACAAGCGTATAAAATAAGTTATCCTTATTGCCGAAATATTTATAGACCGTGCCCTTACCTGTATCCGCAAGCGCAATGATCTCGTCTAAAGTCGCCTGCACATAGCCGCGGCGGCTGAAAACTTCCTCTGCTGCCAGCAATATTCTCTGATCTTTAGGTAAGGTTTTGTCTATTTCGCGCATAAATCAAACTTCCTTTCAATAAATATTTCTATTTCTCCATTATTATATATTATTATAAGTTTTTTAGACAAACTTTACAAATTTATCTTTCCAAACTTCACTTTGTTTCATCAAAAAATTTTGCTATTTTATTTTTTCACAATTTTAGGGCTTTATATCGCCGATGCTTTCCTATATAATAGAGTTGAAATCACAGAAAACTATTATTTATTTTTTCTAATTATTTTTGTTCCGCTTAAGGCGGATAGTTTTTTGAGAAAGAAGGAGGTCGCGATTATGAGTCTGAAGGTCCATACAAATCGCTGCAAAGGCTGCGGGATCTGCGTAGCATTTTGCCCCAAACAGGTTTTGGCAATCAGCGAGATCGAAAAAGTAGAGGTGGTCGCCGAGGATAAATGTATCCAATGCGGCCAGTGCGAAACACGCTGCCCTGACTTTGCGATTTTTGTAGAAAAGTAAAACGGAGGAGTTGAAATCATGTCCAAAATCCTTTTGTTACAAGGCAACCAGGCAGTGGTCGAAGGCGCCATCGCTGCCGGTGTAAAATTTTTCGGCGGCTACCCTATCACACCCTCTACCGAAGTTGCTGAATCTTTGGCTGAACGCCTGCCTCTCGTCGGCGGTAAATTCATCCAGATGGAAGACGAGATCGCTTCCATGGGCGCTATTATAGGCGCAGCGCTGACCGGCAAAAAAGTTATGACCGCGACCAGCGGACCCGGCTTTTCTTTAAAACAGGAGCTGATCGGTTATGCCTGCATGGCCGAGATCCCTTTGGTCATCGTCAACGTGCAGCGCGTAGGCCCGTCTACCGGCCAGCCTACCTCTCCTTCCCAGGGCGACCTGATGCAGGCCCGCTGGGGCACGCACGGCGATCACTGGCTCATTGCCCTGACCCCGGCCAGCGTGCCTGAATGCTTTGAACTGACGCTGCGCGCTTACGCTCTCAGCGAAAAATACCGTGTTCCCGTTGTACTGCTGATGGACGAAGTTATCGGCCATATGCGCGAGAAGATCGAACTGCCGGACGATTACAGCGAGATCCCGCAGGCAGAACGTAAACAGCCTGAATGCAGCCCCGAAGAATTTAAAGCCTACGCTACTGACGACAGCCTTGTACCCGCCATGCCCGCTTTCGGCAGCGGCTACCGCTGGCACGTCACCGGTCTGGTACACGACGAGACCGGTTTCCCGAAAGGTACACCGGCTGCTACTTTAGCCGCTACCAACCGTCAGCATGACAAACTTTACAACAATCTTGACGACATCGTCCAGGTAGAAAACTACCAGATGGAAGATGCCGAATATGCAGTTATCGCCTTCGGCGGCGGTGCCCGCACCGCTTACGAAGCTGTGGATATGGCACGCAGGGAAGGTCTCAAGGTCGGCCTGATGCGCCCGATCACGATCTGGCCGCTGGCTGACAGGCAGATCAAAGAACTGGCCTCCAAGGTCAAAGGTATTTTGGTGCACGAGCTCAACTACGGACAGTATGTACTGGAAGTAGAGCGCGTCGTCGCAGGACAGGTACCGGTTGCGCTGTACGCAAAATACGACAACGAACCGGCTACCCCCGCTCAGCTGCTGGCTGAGATCAAAAAGGCCATGGCCTAAGAAGGAGAGGAGATTTGATTATGAACATGGAAGCAATGATCGATAAATATTTCCGTCCGGGCCGCCTGCCTCATATCTGGTGCCCCGGCTGCGGCAACGGTGTCGTTACCGGCACCATCGTCAAGGCAGTTGCCAAGCTTGACCTTGATAAAGACAAAGTCGCAGTTATTTCCGGCATCGGCTGCAGCAGCCGTGCCTCCGGCTATTTAGATTTCAATACAGTCCATTCCGCACATGGACGCGCTTTGCCGGTAGCGACCGGCGTTAAACTGGCTGACCCCGGCCTGACTGTCATCGTCGTTACCGGCGACGGCGACGCTACAGCGATCGGCGGCAACCACCTGATCCACGCTGCCCGCCGCAACATCGATATGACCGTCGTACTTTACAACAACAGTATTTACGGTATGACCGGCGGCCAGTATTCGCCTTTGACACCGACAGGCTCCAAAGCGACGACAGCTCCTTATGCGACGATCGAACAGGACTTCAACGTAGCCGAGCTGGTCAAAGCGGCCGGCGCAACCTTTGTTGCCCGCGGCACCACTTTCCATGCCCAGATCCTGGCCGACCTGATCGCCAAGGGTATCGAACACAAAGGCTTCAGCCTGATCGAAGCTGTTACTGCCTGCCCCATCTCCTACGGACGCCAGAATAAAATGGGCGGTCCCGCCGACATGATGAAATGGCAGCGCGACCACGCAGTACCGCTGGCAGCCTGGGATAAAATGACCGAAGAACAAAAAGCGGGCAAATTCCCGATCGGCGTACTGTATCAGGTTGAAGGCAGACAGGAATATACAGCAGCCTACGACGAGCTGATCGCCAGAGCGCAGGGAGGTAAATAATCATGAAACAGGAATTACGTTTATCCGGTACCGGCGGCCAGGGCCTGATCACAGCCGGCATCATTCTGGCAGAGGCGGCGCTTTTAGACGGCAAGCTGGCGATCCAGTCCCAGTCTTATGGCCCGGAAGCCAGAGGCGGCGCCTCTAAAGCAGAGGTCATTATCTCTGACGAAGCGATCCACTTCCCGAAAGTGACCGACCCGAACCTGCTGCTGGCAATGAGCCAGGAAGCAGCTACCAAATATTCACACGACCTGACGGCAGGCAGCGTTATGATCACCGACAGTCTTTTCGTCAGCGACGTGCCGGACTTCGGCGGCAAGGTCTACGAGCTGCCGATCACCCACAGCGCCAAAGAAGTGCTTGGCAAAGCGCTTTTTTGCCAACATCATCGCGCTGGGAGCTTTGGTGAAGCTGACCGGCATCGTCAGTGAAGAATCGCTGGTCAAAGCTGTTTTGAACCGCGTACCGAAAGGCACTGAAGAAAAAAATAAACAGGCATTGCAGGTTGGTATGGATCTGATCAAATAAGCTGCTGTAATCCCCGGCATTATTAATAATGCCGGGGATTTTTGCGCATTCCGCCCCCTTATGTGTTATAGTAGTAATATACACATCAACATTACGAGGTAAAAACATGTTAACCCAACAACTTGCTGCATCCCGCAGCGAAGACGACGGACGTATCTCCGATATGTCTTTCCATGATGAAACTCTGAATAATGAGACCTCAGCAAAATCATTTTTCACAATGTCCAGTTCAGCAAATGCCGCTTTACACGCTGTGATTTCTCACAATCACGCTTTTTGTCAGTCGCTGTAAAAAACTGTGATTTTTCCAACTGTAATTTCAGCGAAAGCTTTTGGAAACAAGTAACTATCACCGACAGCCGCGGCAACGGTGCCGATTTCTCACAAAGCTGCTGCAAGGAATTGACCTTGTGTGACAGTTCCTTTGCATACGCCAATTTCTCCAAATCACAATGGGGAAAACTCTGCCGTCAGCAACTGCTCTTTCAAAGAGTCCTTCTGGGCTGAAGTACGCCTGAAGAAACTTACTTTAGCAGCTTCAGTTTTCAGCGGTGCCGACTTCTTTAAAACACCTCTTAAAGACCTTGATTTTTCAGACTGCAAAATCGATGGCATTACTGTTTCAGAAACTTTTAAAGAACTGCGGGGTATGCAGATCAATTTACTGCAATCCGCTGACATTGCCAGACTGCTGGGCATCAAAATAGTTTAAAATCCCGGCTGGCTTTATTTTAATTTTCACACACAACATATAAAACCTGGATTGCTGTTATCAAAAATAACAATAATCCAGGTTTTATATTTTTCTTGATTAATATATTTAACTTTTTATTTTTATATTCATTTAAAAAATGTTATAATTTTAATATAAAAAATTATTTATTATCGTCCTGTTTATCAGGGGGAGGATCTGCAATGAAACGCTTTGACAAAAAACTAAATGCCCAGGATATCATTAACGCTATTCCCGGCGGCGTCGCAATCTATAAAGTTTCCGACATCTTTGAACGGTTTACTATTCTGACGGCGTACCCGCTCTTTCCGGCTATAGCCGCGATGAATATGACCTGCTCATAAAACAGGATGCTGCTGATCTTATCTATCAGGAAGATGCCGCTATGGTCATTCGGAAGATACGCCAGGTACTGGAAGCCGGAAAATCGGCAAGCTTTGAATTCCGCAAACAGCATCGCGACGGACACATCGTCTGGGTCAATGTTCACGCCCGGAAAATAGGCGAAGACGGCGGACATCCCCTTCTGCAATGTGTATTCCACAATATTTCCGCCTTCAAACAGGCCCGAGAAGAGCTGGCACACGTCATCAATTCTATTCCCGGCGGCATTGCTGCCTATGATTTTAATGATATGCAGAATCCCCGGCGTCTGTTTTGTTCCGATGGTGTTGCTAAACTTTTCGGCTGCAGTGACGCAGCTGATCTGCAGCATTATGCGGCCAATCCCTGGAGTATGGTTTTTAAAGAAGACTATCAGCGGGTCTACGATGCTTTCCAGCATATGTTCATCAGCAGTGACACTCTTGATCTTTCTTATCGTATCACCCGAAAAGATCAGGTACTGGAATGGGTCCATCTGAATGGCAAAGCTATCAACGGCATCTTTTATGCCGTTTTTACCGGTATGTCCGATGAAGCCAAATTATTCCAGCAGATCAGCAACGAAGCGGCCCAGGGTATCTATGTCATTGATAAAAAGAACCATGACCTGCTGTATTACAATGAAAACGTAGAACTTTTTTTAACAGGTAAAAACAATGCCTGGGGTAAAAAATGCTACACCGCCCTGCACGACAAACAGACTCCCTGTACCTTCTGCCCTTTATCAATGATCAAAAATATCGAAAAACCACAGGAGCTTACCTTCGCAAACGGCAAAAGCTACGAGATCCGTGCCAAAGAACTTGAATGGAACGGTCTGCCTGCTTACACGCTTTTTATTAACGACATTACCGATAAAATAACCAGTTCGCGCAAAACCGAGCAACTGGAACAGTTTTATCAGACCCTTGTCCAGAATCTTCCTGGCGGCATTGCAGTCATCCGTTTTGATATGGCAAAAAAACAAATGCTCCCCGAATATATTTCCGAGGGTTTCGCCGCCATGACAGGTATGTCCACTGACGAAGCTTACGCGCTTTACAAAAACGATGCCACAGCTGGCGTCCATCCGGACGACCTTGACTATATCATTGGCCGATTGAATCAGCATCTCAAGAAGCACCTTGATACCTGCGAAAGTATCTACCGGCTGCGCAAAAAAGACGGCAGTTATATCTGGATCAAAAACAATTCTTCACTCATTTTAAGCCCAAACGAAATACCGCTTATTTATGCAGTTTACAGTGATATCACCAAAGAAATAGAAGCGCAGAACAAGCTGCGCCAAAAATACAATGATCTTTTACTTCGTCAGCAGAACTATCCGCTTTCTAACGAAATTCTCAGCGGTTACTGCGATATAACCGCCAACAGGATCCTGCGTATTTACGACAAAACAGGTATCGATCCCCTGCAAAAATTTGGTTTCGAGCGCCAGAACTTTTTCAAGGGGCTGGCCACTCTTATCGAAAGCCCGGAAGAACGACAGCACTTCCTTAATACCTTCCTCAATGCCCCGCTGCTGGAAAAATTTGCTCAGGGCATCAACAGTCAGGAACTAGAATGCTTTATCCGTATGTCTCATGATAACAGCGGTCATTACCTTAAATGTGTCATCAATATGATAGAATCACCGGATAACGGCCACACGATCGGCGTACTTTCCGTGCTCGATCTGACACAATTTAAGATCAACGACCAGATATCGATGCATCTGGCGCACGCCCATTATGATTTTATCGCTACCTGTGATTTCAACAGCGATAGCTATCAGCTTTTTTTCACAAACAGCAAAGCGAATCTAATGCCGCCTGAACAGGGAAGCTACAGCAAAAATATCGTCGCCTTCCTGCAGACCTTCACTGTCCCCAAAGATCGGGAATTTTGTATGGAAATGTTTGATCCCGCCAATATGCAGCGGCGGCTGTATCACGAAAATTCCTACTCCTTCCATTATTCACTGAAGGATGAACAAGGACATATCTATACTAAAAATATGATCGTCTTCCTGATCGATCAGCGGCTGAATAAAGTCGGTATGGCCCGAGCCGATATCACAGACTACGTACGGGAACAGCGAGCGCTGCTGAATACGCTGGCCTATACCTTTGAGCAGCTAAGTATCATCAATCTGGTGACAAAAGAATTTACAATGTATACCCGCAAATCTGTACTGCAAAATCTGTCACCCTATAAATGCGCGGACTTTAACAGAGCACTGCACAAGCTCAGCCTTCCTTATACTAAACTGGCAGCGGATGAAACTGCGGCAGAAAAATTTTCTTTGCCGGTCATCCTCAGCAGGCTGGCAGAGAAACCGCAGGGTTACGAATTTACGCTGCCGTATCTTGCTAATGACGGCAGCGAAAAGAACAAACAGATCAACGTCCTTTGGGGCGACGAAGGTCATCATACGATTTGTCTTGTCCGATGTGATGTTACTGATATCATCAGCGCCGAAAAAAATTCCAGATCCGTACTGCAAAATGCCTTGGATCTGGCTCAGGAAGCCAACCGCGCCAAAACAGATTTTCTCTCCGCTATGAGCCACGACATCCGCACGCCCATGAACGCGATCATCGGTATGACGGATCTGGCCCTGGACGATCTGGATAACCGGCAGCATCTCAGCGAATATCTTGATATTATCAAAAGCTCTTCGTCACATCTGCTGACGCTGATCAATGACATTCTGGATATGAGCCGCATCGAAAAAGGCAAACTGAAACTGGCGCGTACCTCGTTCAACTTGTCCGTCGAAATAGACAGATTCTGCAGCCGTTACCAGCTGTTGATGGATAAAAACAGCCTTAAC
>ENA-OQDL01001199-OQDL01001199.1-human-gut-metagenome-genome-assembly--contig:-NODE-1199-length-13513-cov-2.421261_pt1 | contig 13513 bp, 12 predicted proteins | sample MGYA00242782_ERZ504609 | MGnify/ENA primary metagenome ERZ504609 (study PRJEB26092, sample SAMD00036320) | human gut metagenome | host: Homo sapiens | study: EMG produced TPA metagenomics assembly of... | reverse complement strand
AAATTCAGTGGGAAGGGCTTCAGGCTCCCAATCCGGTTGATGTAATGTCTTTCGGGGGAAGTTATTCCGAAGAGGCCCTGAAATTGCTGAAGGAAGAAGGGCCAAAATACCAATACGGTACCGGTTGTCTGTCCGATGGAATTTTAGGGATGTGGATGGCTTCCGTATGCGGACTGGATGAAGTGCTGGACAATGAAAAGGTCAGGAGCCATCTGGTGGCCGTACACAAATACAATCTGAAACATGACTTGATAGACCATTTCAATCCTCAAAGACCGGTGTATGCTTGTGGTAAGGATGGCGGATTATTGCTTTGCACATGGCCGAAGGGTGGTATGCTGTCACTGCCTTTTGTATACAGCAATGAAGTCTGGACCGGTATCGAATATCAGGTTGCCAGTCATTTGATGATGAAAGGTGAGGTGGAAAAGGGCTTGGATATTGTCCGTGAATGCCGTGAGAGATATGATGGAAGAGTAAGAAACCCATTCAATGAGATAGAGTGCGGCCACTGGTATGCACGTGCCATGGCAAGCTATGGAATGTTGCAGGGGCTTACAGGAGTACGGTATGATGCTGTTGACAAAACCATGTACATCAATTCTAAGATTGGTGATTTCAAAAGTTTCATCAGTACTGATACCGGTTTTGGAACCATTGAATGGAAAGCAGGAAAGCCTGTGTTGAATGTGGTTTATGGCAACATTGATGTGAAACGCTATAATGTTTCGGGCAAGATTGTGGATTGAGGTCAATTAGGATAGGATGTACAATCAAAGACAGATTAAGATGACAGAGAAGAAGAAACTTTTTGTTTTGTGTGTTGCACTATTTTGCTTTATGGCTGTTTCTGCACAGCAGAGAATGTCTGTATCGTCTCCTGACGGAAAACTTAGATTTTCTCTGAAAGTGACGTCGGAGAGTGTTTCATATGACATCGACTATAGGAAGCAGCCTCTTATAACAAATTCTTTGCTTGGTTTCAGCTTTGATAGCGGAGAGTTCGGAAGGAATCTTAAAGCAGGAAAGGTGCAGCGTAAAAAGATTGATGAGACATACAAGCTCATTGTCGGCAAGACAAGTAGTGTACGTAGCCGTTGCAATGAAATGACCGTTCCCATGCAGGAACGGTCAGATTCCGGCCGTCTGATAAACCTGGTTGTAAGGGCATTCGATGACGGGATAGCATTCAGATATGAATTTCCGGAACAGAAAGCATGGGATTCATACGTGATGTATGATGAAAGGACACAGTTCAACTTGCAAGGAAACCCGATGGCGTTGCTCATGTACCTGCCCGGGTATGTGAATACACACGAAGGGGTATACAGTCATGTAAGATATGACAAGGTGGCAAGGAAAAGGCTGATAGAGATGCCCGCCACATTCGAGTTCGACAACGGGGTGGCAGTGGCCATAACCGAAGCGGCCATAAGGGACTATGCGGGAATGTACCTGGTGAAGGAGAAGGGTGGACTGGTGGGAAAGCTCTCGCCAAAACTCGGGCAGGAGAAGATAAAGGTCGAGACAGACAGTTTCCCGCACCGCACACCGTGGCGCGTAATCTCCGTTGCAGACCGGGTGGGAGGATTGCTGGAGACGAATATACTAACAAGCCTGAACGAGCCCTGCAGGATTGAAGACACTTCATGGATTAAGCCTTGCAGGACCACGTTCACATGGTGGAACGGGAATGTCGTGCCGGACAGCACCTTCTCTCCGGGGAACAACTTCGATACAAACAAGTACTACATCGATTTTGCAGCACGCAATGGCTTGGATGCACATGGAATCTACGGATATGCGGAGACTCCTTGGTACTATGATGACAACTTCAATTTCGGATGGGCGGGACCCAATGCGGACGTTACAAAACCGATACCGTGCCTGAACATGCCGAGAATTGTGGAATATGCAAGGAGCAAGGGGGTTGGCATACATCTGTGGGTACACTGGAGACCGTTGTACGACAAACTCGAAGAAGCCTTTGCGCTCTATGAGGGATGGGGAGTAAAAGGACTCATGGTGGACTTCATGGACCGTAATGACCAAGAGATGATACGCATCCAAGAAGAGATACTGGAATGTGCGGCAAGACACAGGCTCTTCATACAGTTCCATGGGTCGAGCAAGCCTTCCGGACTGGTAAGGACGTATCCGAATGAATTCACACGGGAAGGGACACTCAACTATGAAGTATGCAAATGGGACACGCTGGTGAATGCGGACCATGACATTGCGATACCCTTCACCAGGATGCTGGCGGGAGCGACGGACTATCACCTGGGAGGGTTCAGGGCACTGCCGCGCTCGGAGTTCAAGATACAGTATGTAAATCCTCATGTAATGAGCACACGCTGCCATATGTTGGCCATGTATGTGGTTTTGGAAAACCATCTCACCTCGTTGTGCGATACGCCAAAGGCTTATGAAGGTCAACCGGGGTTCGAGGTGCTCCGTACCGTGCCGGGAACGTGGGATGAGATAAGAGTTCCGCTGGCAAGGATGAATGAGCATGTCACGGTGGCCCGCAGGAGCGGTTCGGACTGGTGGGTAGGCTCGCTAAACAACGGTGCGGAAAGGAATCTGAAATTGGAATTGGACTTCCTTAGTGAGGGAGACTACCAAGCAACGATCTATACCGATGCAGAGGATGTGGACCGGAATCCAAACCATCTGGACAGACAGGTACGGAAAGTTACAAGGAAGGATATCATTGAACTGAATCTGGCAAAGGATGGAGGAGCGCTATTACATATCAGAAGGTTATAAGGGTGATGTTTATCAGTTGAAATTGTATTTCAATCAGTTGTTAGTTTGTTAGGATAAGAAGATTGTTCCAGGATAATATTTTTAGTCAATGGATTTATAACATGAACAGAAGAAATTTTATAAAGAGAGTGGGCCTTTTGGGGGCAGGATATGCGCTGAATAAAAACTTGATGTTTGCGAATTCAGGCGTAGCTTCGACAGCTACCTCTTTTTCGTCGTTTCCAACAGTAAGGAAGCCTATATCGGAAAGGAACTTCAAAAGTCCTGCCATTGAAAAGGCCATTGCTACTTTTAAACAGAAGGTCAAGAATGAAGAACTGGGCTGGCTGTTTGGGAATTGTTTTCCGAATACGTTGGACACAACCGTTTTTTATTCAGAAAAGGATGGCCGACCGGATACATATGTGATTACCGGTGATATTGATGCCATGTGGTTAAGGGATAGTTCTGCCCAAGTATATCCGTATTTGGATTTCATGTCTGAAGATAAGAACCTGCAAAGACTGATAATTGGCGTTATCAATAAGCAGACCTCCTTTATATTGAAGGATCCGTATGCCAATGCCTTTTATGATGATGATACGAAGTATACAAGATGGAACAGCGACCATACGGAGATGAAACCGGGTATTCATGAGCGTAAATACGAGTTGGATTCGCTTTGCTATCCCATTCGCCTGGCATATGGATACTGGAAAAAGACAAATGATGCTTCTCCTTTCGATGCGCAATGGAAGAAGGCGATAGAAACCATTTTAAGGGTCTGCAAGGAACAGCAGAGAAAAGATGGTAACGGGCCTTATAGCTTTCGCAGAACTTCGGAATGGGCTATAGATGCTGTTCCTATGGGTGGAGTGGGCTATAAAGTAAATCCGGTCGGATTGATTTGCTCTACTTTCAGGCCTAGTGATGATGCCACTATCTTTCCTTTTCTCGTCCCGTCCAATTTCTTTGCGGTGGCCAGTTTGAGGCAGGCTTCCGAAATGGTTCAAAAGATAACCAAAGACAATGTACTGGCTGATGAACTGTTGGCGTTGAGTAAAGAAGTTTATAATGCTTTGCAGACTTATGCCGTGGTGAATCATCCGAAGTTCGGTAAAATCTATGCTTTTGAAATAGATGGCTTTGGATCTGCTTATCTTAGTGATGATGCCAACGTCCCTAATCTGCTGGCGTTACCCTATCTGGGTGGTGTTGATAGTGATGATGCAATTTATGCCAATACCAGAAGATTCGTGTGGTCGGAATACAATCCTTACTTCTTTAAAGGTTCTTATTTTGAAGGGATAGGAGGACATCATATTGGTACGGACATGATATGGCCGATGAGCCTGATAATGAAAGCCCTGACTGCTCAAGACGATGAAGAGTTACAGCAATGTATCCAGATGCTCCAGAAAACGCATGCCGGTACCGGGTTCATGCACGAGTCGTTCCACAAGGATGATCCCAAGAAATTCACAAGGAGCTGGTTTGCATGGGCCAATACATTGTTTGGAGAATTGCTGTGGAAAACATTCAATGAGAAACCTTATTTATTGGAATATTAATCATCTAATTAATCAATGTAAACAAAAATTTATGAAAAGAATTACAAAATTCAGTTTGTTACTCTCCCTTGTTCTGGGATTGTACTTTCCTACTGTTTTTGGCACAGTCGAACATGACGAACGAAATGTTTGACTTGGCAAAGTTGAAGTCGGGTGTAAAAACAAAAGAATCTCCAGTACAGATCCTACCGGAGGTAACAGAGATCACTTGGAGCCCTTCAAACCAGGTGAGAAACGCATCATTGCAGACATCAAGGGAACGGGAGTCATCAACCACATTTGGGTGACGATTGCGCCTCCACCTCCCACTTTGAGCAGAAACGACATTATCATTCGCATGTATTGGGATGGAAACGACTATCCCTCGGTAGAGTCTCCTATCGGACCTTTCTTTGGGCAGGGATGGGACGAAAGATATAATTATGCATCATTGCCTCTTTCATCAGGTCCTGAAAAACGGTACCGGCATGTCATGCTATTTCACTATGCCTTTTGAGAAAGGCGCACGTATTGAAATCGAGAATCAAAGTGACAGGAACATTGATGCCTTCTATTTCTACGTAGATTATCTGGAAATGGACAAGCTTCCCAAAGATATGGGCAGATTCCATGCGTGGTACAACCATAACCTCACGGAGGCCCTTCCCGAAGGTGAAACGGAATGGGGGCTTACCGGAGAGCAGAAACCGAATACTACTGGTAAGGACAATTACGTGTTTGTAGAGACACAAGGAAAAGGTCATTTCGTTGGTATTAACTACTATGTACACTGTCCTACTACTATGTGGTATGGTGAAGGAGATGATATGTGGTTTATTGACGGAGAAAAACACCTTCATTGATAGGAACGGGTACGGAAGATTTCTTCAATACTTCCTGGTGCCCTAAAGAGGCATTCTCGCATCCTTATTTCGGGTATCCTCGTGTGAATAATGATATCGGCTGGTTGGGACGTACCCATGTTTACCGCTTCTTCATAGCTGATCCCATCTTCTTTGAGAAGAGTGTTAAAGGAACGATAGAGCATGGTTCTAATAATAATTTGACGTTGGATTTGGCAACCGTTGCCTATTGGTATCAAGATTCAGCTGTTGCTCTTCCTGAAGCTCCTACGAAAGCACAAAGAGCACCGAAGCCTTTCATCAATCACATGGACATACATCGTTGGCGTGACGCTTGGCGTAAAGCTAAGGGTAATAAAGCAACTCTTTGGGGAAATGAATAAATAGTTCTCCTCTTTTTCGTATAGGTCCATATCTCTAAGTATTACTCTTTTTTAAGTCTTGCCACTTTGTTGGCAAGACTTTGCCATCGTGTTGGCACAATGTTGCCAATATGTTGGCAAAATATTGCCATTGAACAGGCTGAAGACGGAATTGTCAGTATTGAATTGTAACCAGGTCCTGACAACACCCAATGGGCTAAATTCTTTGGTACGAACGTTATGGTGGTAATGCCGGAGGGGAATTGATTGACGTTTTATGGATAGTATAAGCTTTTATTATTAAAGGGAAAACGGCAAGAAGGGATGCTGGAGAGCAACATAATCCCTTCCTGCCTTTTCTCTATCAATGGATTCATAAATTTAAATGTAATGAATATCAACAAAAAAAGTTTCTTGATTTTCTTGTTCGCTTTTCTGCTGGCAGGGATGTATGTTACAGCTCAAAACCCGTACAGATGGACAGATGAGTTGGAATTGTTGAAAAGAGTGGATAAACTGCCCGAGTATCGTACCGGTTCTTATGTGGAGCAGTTTTCGAGTTATGACAGAACATGGGGTAACGACGATGGTTTTGCCGGAACTTATTCTTTCCTCCGAAAGGAAGGGGATAAACTGGTGATTGCAGAAATGGAGGGCCCTGGAGTAATTAATCGTATTTGGACGCCTACACCGACAGATAATATGCTCTAATTTTTACTTTGACGGAGAAAAGGAACCTGGTTTGAAAATAAAGTTCTCGGATTTGTTTTCCGGTAAGGTTTATCCGTTTACAAAGCCCGTTTGTGGCAATGAAATCGGTGGTTTTTATTGTTATCTGCCCATTACGTATAAAAAGTCCTGTAAAATTGTTTTCGATGGACCTAAATTGGAATTCATTCAGATACAATACCGTAACCTGCCGGGAAAGAAGGTGGAAACCTATACCGGTGAATTCTCACAGCAGGATAAGGATTTGTTGGCTGAGGTGAATAGAATATGGGCTGACTTGTCTCCTGCTGTAACGAATTATACCTTTGGAAAATCAGCTGGTGTACAGACGGAAGAAAAGGTATTTACACTGAGTCCGGGAGAAGAAGTTTCTTTCTTTGAGATGGCAGAACCGGGACGTATTGTAGGTATGTCGATTGATGGCGGAACATCTTTCGAAGGTTTATACAAAGATGTGATTCTTTCAGCTAAATGGGATAATGAGAAGGTGGAGGCTATTTATGCCCCCGTTGCTGATTTTTTTGGATATGCCTATGGAAAATGGAGCAATGCGGAGTATCTTAATGGGTAAGCAAGGTACTTCCAACTACTGCTATCTGCCAATGCCTTTTGACAAGTCAGCTTCTATGAAGATGATTTATAAAAAGAGAGAAGGTATTCAGCAATCTCCTATTTCTGTAAACGTTAAAGTGTACTATAACAGTAATAAGCGTAATGTGAAGGAAGAGGGTAAGTTCTATTCTGTATGGCGTAGAGAGAAAACTCCTCTCGGCATTTTCCATAAGTTTGCTGCACAAAAAGGAAAAGGACATTATGTAGGAACCATCCATCAGGCACAAGGCCTGCGTCCGGGAATGACCTTGTTCTTCGAAGGGGACGACAGCACTTACGTAGATAATAAAATGCGTCTGCACGGCACCGGTTCCGAAGACTATTACAACGGTGGCTGGTATGCTTTATTGGATCGTTGGGACAGAGGAAACAGCCTCCCTCTCCATGGTTGTCTGGATTATTCACTTCCGATGGCCAGAACCGGTGGATACCGTTTCTTCTTGGCCGACAAAATGTCCTATGAGAAGGAAATCTATCATGGAATGGAACATGGTGAAGTAAAAAATAATTTCCCGGTAGATTATAACATCTGTTGGATTCTTCTATGCAGCCCAGCCATTGCAAGGCAGAGAAGAGCCTACTGCTGAATTACGCACTGTATATCAGCCGACAGAACATATTTATTTCCCTCAATTGATGCAGCTGAGTCTTGGTGGAGGTGTCCAGGGTAACAAATGAGCGTGGAATCCGTATGACCACCCAGCATGGAGGAGTAGTGCGCATCATGCTGAACGATGTGCCCGAGGAAAATATAAAGTGCTGATAAAACTATTTCGAGAAACCGAATTGGTGCCGACTTCCAGGTTTGGCAACGCCAGAAGCAACTGTCCGGATGGATCTCTACTAAGAAAGACAAAGAAGTGTCTAAAGACAGAGTACATGTAGGAGACATCAATTTGACGGAACAAACCAATTCGGTCACTTTCCATGTGAGAAATAATAACGGTGGGGACCAGTTTGAACTGGGACTGATTATCCTGGAAAGAATGAAGGAATAGATGTGGGAATGTGTACTTGTATATGGAATTGATAAGAATGAGAACTAAACAAATTTTACTGTTCGGGCTTGTTACCTGTAGTTTGACGGGCAATATGGCTTGTAAGGATGCTGATAGTGAAAAAACGCTGTGTATTGATTAATGTACGCATGATATCCCGTGTCACGGGTGATCCTTTGCCGGGAGATACATTGCTGAATCCCAATAATACCGGACCTGATTTTGATGTATATGGAACGGATTTGGGGTTAATGTGGCATATGGATGGAAACCGTGTGGGCATGTTTTTCGGAGATACCAGTGGAGAAGGCTTGTCGTGAATAAAAATGGTGGTAATGGTTCCAACTGGCGTTCCAACGTACTGGCTTTTTCATCGGATACAGAGCTTACAGACGGTCTTAAAATAGATTCAATGCTGCTTGATGCCGATGGTAAGGCGCTTGAGGTATGTGCGGGCGGTAAGACGAATCCGGAGGTATACCAGACTTCCATCCCTACGAGTGCTATTCGGGCCGGTAAAACGGATTGTGTCCATATTATGAACATCTATGATTGGGGAGCGCCTCATGGACGCTGGCTTACCAATTTTTCTTCTGTCTATACTTCCAATGATGACGGTCGGACATGGGAGCGGCGTGAAGAGGTGACTTTTTCTCCCGACAGTCATTTTTCGCAAGTGGCTTATGCCAAACGTGACGGATGGATTTATATGCTCGGCACACAGGCCGGACGTGGTGATGCTGCGTATCTGGCGCGTTTCCTTGAGAAAGATCTTCTGGATATGAAGGCCTATGAATACTGGAACGGTGAAAGTAAAGAGTGGATACGTGGAAATGAGGCTGCCGCTACTCCGGTATTGAGAGGTCCCGTAGGAGAAGCGTCGCTGATATGGCACAAGAAGTTTGAGCGTTGGATTCTGACTTATAATTATGATCCGAATCATGACGAGACTCCTTTGACCAAAAGGCATGCCATTCTTTATTGTACATCGAAGGATCTCGTCCAGTGGAGCGAGCCGAAAGTATTGGCAGAAGCGGACAGATATCCAGCTTTGTATTGCGCTTACATACATCCGTTGAAAGACAATGATGACCAGCTTTGGTTCATCATGTCCATGTGGGGGCCATACAATGCTTTCCTGATGTGTGCCGATATGAAGCTGGAATAATAATCACTTGACTTGAATTGGATATGAAGCTTAGGAATTTATTTTTATTAATAGCTCTCTCGTTACCGGTTTGCTTGTCTGCACAGACAAGCAAACAAATCTATCTGCAACGAGCCGATTCTTTGCTTCAGCAGATACTTACTCTCTATAAAGTGGAGAAGTATGGCCTGCTGACGGAAACTTATCCAAGAAACCCGGAGCAGAGAATTACATATACGGCCAATACCGGCGTTGTTGTTAACCAGCAGGAGGTCTCTTTTTTGTGGCCTTATTCAGCCTTGGTATCCGGTTGTGTTTCTTTGTATAAGGTTTCCGGGCAAAAGAAGTACAGAAAACTGATGGACCGGCAGATAAAGCCGGGACTGGACCTTTATTGGGACTCTACCCGGATTCCCCATTGTTACCAGTCGTATCCGGCTTTTGCAGGTCATAATGATCGTTATTACGATGACAATGACTGGGTGGCCATTGATTTCTGTGATTACTATGAACGGACTGGTGACAAGGAGTATCTGGAAAAAGCCATCCAGCTGCATGACTATATTTATTCCGGATGGTCCGAAGAGTTGGGGGGAGGAATCTATTGGTGCGAACAGAAGAAAGAATCAAAAAATACTTGTTCGAATGCTCCGGCTACTGTTCTCTGTATGAAGCTGTTTAAGTTGACTAAGGATGCGAAATACCTTGAGCAAGCTAAGAAGACCTATCAATGGACCCGTGACAATCTTTGTGACCCTTCTGACTTTGTATATTGGGACAACAAGAATTTGCAGGGAAAAGTGGATCCGGCCAAATATACTTATAACAGCGGGCAGATGATTCAGGCCGGTGTACTTCTCTATCAGGCAACTGGAGAAAAGCGTTACCTGAAGGAGGCGCAGCAGACAGCCGAGGGTTCCTGCCGTTTCTTTCTGAAGGTACAGCCTATTGCAATAGGAGAGATGAAATTCTTCCCGGGAACTCCTTGGTTTAATGTAATCTTGTTCAGGGGCTTGAAGGCACTATATCTGGTTGATAGGAATGAGGCGTACATAAAGACCATGATTGAGAATGCGGATTATGCCTGGAACTATACGCGTGATGAGAATGGCTTGTTTAGTAATGATTGGTCGGGCCACAGAGAAGAGCAGTTCAAAAGTCTACTGGAGAATGCTTGTATGATTGAGCTTTTCGCCGAGATCAGCGAATTACAATGAATAAAACCTTTAAACACAATAAACAATAAATAAACAGAAAATGAAAAAACAGATTGCAGTATTGGTATCCGCCTTGCTAATGGGTGGCGGTACCTATGCTCAGAATGGTGCTCAGGCGCAAAAACCGAAAGCCTACATGGTGTCTGATGCACATTTGGACACACAGTGGAACTGGGATATCCAGACCACAATTAAGGATTATGTATGGAACACGATCAGTCAGAATTTGTTTCTGCTGAAGCAATATCCGGAATACATCTTTAATTTTGAAGGTGCGGTCAAGTATGCTTGGATGAAAGAATATTATCCGGCGCAATACGAAGAGATGAAGAAATTCATAGAGAGCGGTCGTTGGCATATTAGTGGAGCCAGCTGGGATGCCACTGATACGCTGGTTCCTTCCATAGAGTCTGCGATTCGTAACATCATGCTCGGCCAGGATTATTACCGGAAGGAATTCGGTGTGGAGAGCACGGACATTTTCTTGCCGGACTGTTTCGGTTTTGGCTGGACACTTCCTGCCATTGCGTCCCATTGCGGACTGATCGGCTTCTCCTCCCAGAAGTTGCAGTGGCGCAACAAACCGTTCTACGGTAACGACAAATATCCTTTCACTGTCGGCTTATGGCAAGGTATAGACGGCTCTACCATCATGATGACCCATGGATATGATTATAACCAACGTTTTGAGGACGGGGACCTGTCGGAAAACAAGGACTTGTTGGAATTGACCGGCCACTCTCCGCTTCACATGGTCTACCGCTATTACGGTACGGGAGACATAGGCGGTTCACCTACATTGGAGTCTGTACGTGCCGTAGAGAAAGGCTTGCAAGGCAATGGTCCGTTGCAGATTGTCAGTGCCACGAGTGACCGGATATATAAAGACTTCCAGCCTTACGCAAGCCATCCGGAACTGCCCAAGTTCAACGGTGAACTGTTGATGGATGTTCACGGTACCGGATGTTATACTTCCCAGGCTGCCATGAAGCTGTACAACCGTCAGAATGAGCTTTTTGGGGGATGCAGCGGAACGCTCTTCCGTTGTAGCCGAATGGCTGAACCAAGCTTCCTATTCCGGAGCTGCATTGACTGAGAACTGGCAGCGTTTCATTTTCCATCAGTTCCATGATGACCTTACGGGAACAAGTATACCGCGGGCTTATGAATTCTCATGGAATGACGAGTTGATTTCCCTCAAGCAGTTCTCCGGTATTCTTACTTCCTCCATTGACGCTGTGGCAAGAAAGATGGATACCAGGGTGAAAGAGATACCGGTGGTGCTTTACAATGCGCTTGGATTCCAGGTTTCCGATATGGCAGAGGTGGAACTTGCCTTGCCAAAGAAACCGAAAGGGATTACCGTATATGATATGAATGGCCGGAAAGTGGCCGCCCAATTGCTGTCCTATGCTGACGGTAAAGCCAGACTCTTGATAGAGGCTATTGTGCCCGCTACCGGTTATGCGGTATATGATGTCCGTACTTCTGGTCCGTCGGCTGACACCCGGGTATCTGTGGATTCCAATGCATTGGAGAATTCCATTTATAAGATAACGCTGGATACAAAGGGTGATATCGTTTCGTTGTTTGACAAGAAGAACGGCAAGGAGCTGGTGAAATCCGGTAAATCCATTCGTCTGGCACTCTTCACGCAGAACAGGTCCTACATGTGGCCTACTTGGGAGATCTTGAAGGAGACTATAGACCGGGAACCGGTTTCCATCACAGAGGATGTGAAGATGACACTGGTGGAGGATGGTGAGCTGCGCAAGTCACTCTGCATCGAGAAACGTTATGGAGAGTCACTCTTCAAGGCAGTACATCCGTTTGTATGAGGGTAGCCGTGCCGACCGCATAGACTTTTACAATGAGGTGGACTGGCAGTTGTCCAATGCTTTGTTGAAGGCCGAATTTCCTTTGAACATGGCAAATACGGAAGCCACCTACGATTTGGGACTTGGAAGTGTGAGGCGGGGCAACAATACGGAGACTGCCTACGAAGTCTATGCACAGTATTGGGCCGATTTGACTGACCGTAGTGGAAACTATGGCGTGTCTGTCTTGAATGACAGCAAATACGGCTGGGACAAGCCGGACGACAACACCCTCCGCCTGACCCTGCTGCATACCCCGAAACAGACAAGGATTATGCTTACCAGAACCGCCAGGACTTCGGGCATCATTGCTTTACATACAGTCTGGTGGGTCATGCCGGCGGACTTGACAAGGCTGTCACCATAGAGAAGGCGGAGATATTGAACCAGAAGCTGAAAGCTTTCCGTACCGATAAACATAGGGGTACATTGGGTAAGGAGTTCTCTTTCGTCTCTTCCAATAACCGCAATGTCATTATCAAGGCATTGAAGAAAGCCGAGAACTCGGATGAGTATGTAGTGCGTGTCTATGAGATAGGCGGTGAGAAGGTGCAGGATGCGGTACTTTCTTTTGCAGGCGAGATTGCCAGTGCCTGCGAAGCGGATGGCACTGAAAAGAGTATCGGTTCGGCCGAATTCAGTGGAAACGGGCTGTCTGTAAGTATAAAGCCTTATTCTATAAAGACATTCAAGGTACGTTTGAAGTCATCGGGCGAGGACGCTTATCAATTGCAGTATGCCTCTTTACCGTTGTCCTATAACTGTAAATGTTCCTCATTCAACGAGTTCCGCGGTGAAGCTAATTTTGAGTCGGGTTATTCGTTTGCGGCAGAACTGTTGCCCGAATCCCTGACTGTAAACGGGATTCCTTTCCAGCTCGGCGAGAAAGATGCCGCCAACGGAATGACGTGCAATGGTGATACTATTGTTCTACCGGAAGGTAAAAAGTATAATAAACTGTATTTTCTGACTGCCGCTACGGACGGGGACTATGCCGCCACTTTCCGGTGCGGAGGGAACAAGAGTGAGGTCATTGTACCTTCCTATACCGGATTTGTCGGACAGTGGGGACATTCGGGACATACCAGAGGTTATCTGAAGGATGCCGAAGTGGCTTATGTGGGAACTCACCGCCACTCTCCTACAGCCGATGAGGCCTATGAGTTTACTTATATGTTCAAGTTCGGTGTCGATATTCCGGCAGGTGCTGCCAGCCTTATACTTCCGAAGAATGAAAAGGTTGTTCTTTTTGCTGCCACATTGGTGGAGGAAACTCTGAAACCCGTTCAGGTTGCCACTAGCTTGTTCCATACAGCCATCCGTGACAATGAGATGGAGTTGAACAGTGTGGAGGTGGAAAAAGAAAACCTGTTGAAGGGTGCGAAGATTATCGCCTATTCCGGCTAT
>ENA-OQDL01001198-OQDL01001198.1-human-gut-metagenome-genome-assembly--contig:-NODE-1198-length-13524-cov-6.956483_pt1 | contig 13524 bp, 13 predicted proteins | sample MGYA00242782_ERZ504609 | MGnify/ENA primary metagenome ERZ504609 (study PRJEB26092, sample SAMD00036320) | human gut metagenome | host: Homo sapiens | study: EMG produced TPA metagenomics assembly of... | reverse complement strand
GTCTGGCTCATGCAAGGGCTAAGTTCAAGTATGCCTTCGACCAGGGAAGCCTGCAGGCAAGAATCTTCCTTGAGCTGATAGGAAAGTTATACGACATGGAAGATACTTACCGCCGGGAAAAACTTACCGCAGACGAGATTTACCACAGAAGAAACAGTAAGGAAACGACGGAAATCATTGATAAGATAAGGACAGAGCTTTATGATCTGCTTGCAAATCCGGATGAGAGCCGAAGTGAACTTATGGGCAAGGCCCTTAACTATCTGAAGAACTTCTGGAATCAGATCTTCGCCTACAGAAACGATGGAGAATACTCAATAGACAATATGGCGGCTGAAAGAGCGATAAGACCAATCACTGTCCAACGAAAGAACAGTCTGTTCTTCGGAAGCGTGAAAGGAATACAGAACTCCGCAATCTATAATACCTTTATAGAAACCTGCAAACAGGTAGGTGTCTCCTTCAGGGATTACTTCTGCAGGCTGCTCAGAGAATTAAAAAAGGGAAGAACGGATTACGAAAACCTTCTTCCCATGACAATATGCAAATAATAATCGTTAAATTTGTGGATTCTTTTTTAGACGGGTGCCGACTGGCGCCCGTCTAAAAGGGGATACCCTAAAATTGGAAGTTTACCGTTCATCCCCTAAAAGGATGAAAAAATGGATAACCAGGCATTAAAATCGTAAGCATTCGAAGAAATGCACCTTTTACACTTTGAGGTTTGGTTGTAGCTTTGCGGCAGTGAATACAATCAAACCTCAATTATTATGAACAGACAAGAATTTGAAGAATTAGAATTGCAGGTGCAACAAAGCGAGCTGCCGTTGAAGTCGTACCTTCAACAGATAGGTGTAAGTTATTCAACCTATCACTACTGGCGTAGAAAATGTTCCGTTGACAGGAGCAGTATCAAACACGAGTTGACTCCTATCAGTTTTAAACAGGCATTTACGGAGTCTTCCCAAGAAGAACAATTGCCGCATGGTGTTGCACTGCTGTTTCCTAATGGCCTTCGTGCCCACTTCGGGAACGGTTCTGAAGAGATACTGATGGAATTATTGACCCAAAGTCTTCGAGGCGGCCATGTTTAACCTGAACGACACGATGCGCTACTTCCTGTGTCCTGGCAGGACAGATATGCGCAAAGGTATCAGTTCGCTATGCGGAGTGGTACATGAGAAGATGAACAGTGAAGTGAGGAACGGTGATGTCTTCATCTTCATCGGTTCCAGCCGCAGGCTCATGAAACTGCTTCATGCCGAAGACGGAGGTATGGTAATGTATGTAAAACGTCTGGAGGCCGGTCACTTCAAGCTGCCGGAGTATGATCCCAAATCAAACAGCTATCCTATGGAATGGCGCGACCTGGTGATGATGGTTGAAGGCATACAGGAAAACCCGGAACAGAGGCTCCGGCGGTTAAGAGCCGAACGTAAGGAATACCATGTATAATATGTTTTTTGTGTGAGTAAACTTTGGATATTGTTGCATAATTCACTGTTAATTAGTATATTTACATCATTAAAAGAAGTATAGACAATGGAAGAAAAAGAAATTTTACTCAAGACGATAGAAGGGCTGAATGCCTCTATAGCCTCATTGTCTACTACTAATAAGAATCAATCCGAACAGATAAAAAATCTGCAGGAACGTATCAGGGAGTTGACGGCTCAGGTCGCATGGCTGAACCGTCAGCTCTTTGGTCGTAAATCGGAGAAACTTCGCGTATATGATCCTAATATGCCAGATCTCTTTGCCGACGAGTTTTCCGGACTCCGGCAGCAGGCGGAAGAAAAGCGGGACGAGGCTGTGGAAAAGATTGAGAAGGAATCGGTGGAAGACGTAAAACGAAATCGCCAGAACCGCAAAATGATAGAGGACTTGCCCGTATTGGAGACCGATACAATAGAACCGAAAGGCGTAGACTTGTCTTTATACCGTAGAATAGGCGAAGAGATAACAAAAGTCGTCAAGCACAAGCCGGGAATGCTTTACGTCAAGGTGATCATCCGTCCCAAATATGCTCTCAAGGATAGTACCCTGCTTCCTCCGGCCGGACAGAAAGGCGTAGAGATAGCTCCCATGCCGCTAATGCCGGTCGACAAGTGCATCGCTGACACCAGCCTGCTTGCCGAAATATTGCTTCAGAAGTATGAATATCATGTCCCGTTCTACCGTCAGATACAGCAATACCGCCATCTTGGAATGAAAGGTCTGACCGAAAGTACACTGGACGGCTGGTTCAAGAAAACCGTAGAATTGCTTAAGCCTCTGTATGAAGAACTCAAACGTGAAGTCTTCTCCTGTGATTATGTACAGGTGGACGAGACTACAGTTCCGGTCATCAACAGGGAAAAGCACAAGGCCGACAAGGAATATCTCTGGATGGTAAGATCAGTCATGGAGAGACTGGTCATCTTTCATTACGACGGAGGCTCACGGGCCGGAGCGGTCATCGAATCCCTGGCAAATCAATATAACTTCAAGGGATATCTTCAATGTGACGGTTTTGCAGGTTATGAAACAGCCTTCAAGGCCAACCCCGACGTGCGGCTGCTCAACTGTCTGGTGCATATACGTCGTCATTTTGAGCAGGCTTTGGATGAAAACAGGGAGATGGCCCAACATGCACTGACTCAGATACAGCATATCTATAAAATAGAACGTCAGTGTGACGAAGCCGGCCTGTCATATGATGAGCGCAGACAGAAGCGTCAGGAGCTGGCCCGGCCAATCATGGAGGCAATGAAGGTATGGATGGAGACAGAAGGGATTAAATACAGTCCAGGTTCTTTGACAGGCAAGGCCATTACATATGCCTATACCAAATGGGATAATATTATAAGATGCCTGGACGATGGTCGCCTGTACTGGGATGACAATCTGGCGGAAAACGTCCAACGCCCCATCACTCTGAGCAGAAAAAATTTTCTCTTCTGTGGTAATCACGAAGCTGCGGTTAATATGTCTGTCATATGTTCTCTGCTGGCCACATGTAAGGCGCACGAGGTAAATCCCAGAGTATACCTGAACGATGTTATCGCACAAATGCCTTATCACAAGAAGGCAACCCAAGAAGAACTTTTGAATCTACTTCCACATAAATGGAAGTTGAAACATCCGGAATGTGTACTGACAAGGCAAAAGGAGGAATCTTGTAACTGATATAAACTGTAACATATGGGTTCAACAAAACAATAGCGGCTGATACTATTAGGTTCATAGTGACAGTCGCTATTGTTGTATATAAAGGTTTAATACCTGTAGTTGGCCGAATACTTACAAAGATGGTATATATTTTCCTTGTAAGGGTCTGTTGTGGCAAGAGCCTGTCTTTTTTGATTTCCGGAAAGAATGGGATGTGAATGTATAAATCCTTGTTTTTATTTAATTAAATGTCTCTAAGGGAAAAATGAAGGCAAATCAGACGGCTTTATTCATAGTGGGTTATTCAGCATCATTAGTGTCCCGTTAAAATGGGACGAGTTAAACAATTAATCAAAAAGCCCCGGAATCAGGGGATCATTTAGATCTTTGACATCATTGAAATTAGTCTTGTCGAACAGGTCACGCAAGTGGGTTTTGTCAGTCAATGATATGCTGAGAATTTGCAAAACTTCATAGGTTGAACGTTTCAACTTCATATCATGTTGGACAATAGCCACAAGACAGTACGTGATAATAGCCACACTGATTTGTATGCGAACAGCGTTCTCTGTTGTGCCCCGGAATTTCTTTATCTTGAGATGCTGCTTGAGCCATTTGAAGAATAGCTCGATTAACCATCTTTTCTTATAAAGATTGGCGACATCCAGTGCAGAAAGTTGTTTTGCATTCGTCAAGAAAGTGAACTCACGGTCATCCTCTTCGTCGTAATATCGGACGAGTCTGAATGACTCAGGATATTTTTTCTCGGAGAGATATCCGGTCAGTTTCACTTCCGCATCTGTCATTATGTTCTTTGGCATTCTTCGCTTCCATTTGACTGTCTTATACTTTAAGTTTGTCTTGGCTCTGACAACAAAGAAAGAGTCTGTAAGATGTATCCTATAGAGTTCTTTAAAGGAGTCATAAGCCCTGTCGAATATATAATAAGCATTTGGTTCATAATGGATTGAAGACATTGCTGTGGAATCATGCTTTGAAGCAGTTGTTACGGTATAGAAAGCGGGAACTTGTGCTTCAATGTCGTATAAGACATGAGCTTTCACCCCTCCTTTCTTGCTTCGGAACTTTGCCCATGGGAATGTTGCAAGACACAACGGAATCGTTGTTGAATCAAACGCATATTTCTTTCCGGAAATGTCAAGGATGTTGGTCGTCCGCTTCTCGCAGGCTTCCTTCATCATATAGAATGCAAAGTCTTCGAAGATTCTGTAATCACGGTTCTGGTTGGCTGTCGCAAGAGTTGTTTTGGCTATCGGTTCACGACCTAACCCAAGATGATATTGCTTGGCCCTATGCGCCTCGAAAGCAACGATTAAGTCTCGCAGGCTTTCACGGTTACTCAGTTGTCCAAACATCATCGCGAGCATCTGATTCCAGCAAGTGAAATGTTTCACATATCTGTTGCCATCATACTTGCGAACATAGTTGTTGAACTGAGTCCTGTTCAGAAAAGCGGTTAATTGAGAGAATACGTATTTGTCTTGGAACATAGCAGCCATTTGTATTAGACTGCAAAGTTGCAAAATCAAGTCCGTTTCATTTTAAAAAACCGCGTAATTGACTATATTTCAATAATTTCAAAGAACTAATTATCCACTTTTACGGGACAGTAGTGATTTAAAATAGTAACTGTCGTATTCCTCCTCAGAGATAACTTTCTTTTCAAACAAGGTTTTATTCCTGAGATATTCCCTTTTCCGCTTGTGCCAATCCTGTTTCCAGTTCCTGTTTCTTACGGATAAAATAGGCATATTCCTGTTGTCTTACTGGAGAACTGAAGGAATTCGGACAATCACCCTCAGCCAGATAAGCAAGGTCGGCAAGCTGCGCACTGCAATCATTCAGTCGGCTGGTCTGATAATTGATTTTATAATCAGAGCTATTGGTTCTGAATCTTAGTATCACGTCACCCTTGTTAACCTGCTCTCCTTCCTTTACAAAAACCGAATCTACAATTTCTGTAATGGAAGAAGTTATTTCCGCTTTTTCCGCTACCGGTCTCACTACTCCACTCCCCTGTACGGAGATATCTACATAGATAAATGGAAGTGCCACTAATGTGACTGTTACTGCAAATAAAACAATCCAGTAGATTATCTGTGATTTTGTTGTGTGCTGATAGATGTATGTCTCAATACTGTTCTCTATCCATTCGTTCGGTAATAACATATCTGATTAAAATTTAAACGGTTACTTTGTTTTCTAATCTATAGCACAAAAGTAACCGTTCTGAAAAAGGAATATGTTATGCTTATGTTATCGTTAGGTTAAAAACCGAAAGGCTGTCTTCAAAAATGAGACAGCCTTTCTGTTTTGTTGAATAATTACAATTTCTTAAAACTGAATATCCCTTTAAATATCTATGCCATCGCTGCACATACCATTTATTTTTCAGTTTCACACACACTTCTGTGCTGGTCAAAGTTGTTGCTCCCTCGGACCCGCTTACTCTCACTCTTACGTTGATGATTTTCACATCTTTGATATCATCCTCATCGTAATCATAATCCCGGATCATCTGCCATTCACAGTTATCCTTCCAGGAATCATCCGATCCATCCTGATATTCATAGCTTGTTACTTTCTTCACCTTATAATCCGGTCCACATGCTGCGATGGCTTTATCCTGCTCATCGGATAAATAATTATCCAGCAGATCATCTTTAAATTCCTCATCATCCGAATACCATCCATAATCCCCTGCCATATAATCCACATACGGCGGTGCCAGCAGCTTGTAATACGTATCTATATCGCCTTCTACTTCTGCTCTGTATGCCTTTTCTGCCACACTCTCTGCTGTTTTTCCTTTGAGTACAACTTTTCCGATAATCACCAGACTCACAATGACAAGGACGCACAAACCTCCGATAATTCCAAATTTTTTAAGGAAAAGGATTTCTTATTTGTATTCGAGTTTCCTCCACCACTCTCTGTCTGTCCTACCGGACTTCCGCAGGCCGGACAGAATTTTGCATTCGTTCTGATCTCTCTTCCACACTTTTTACAGTACATTCACATCCCCCTCTTTTTTTCAGTCTCTCAGTTCTGCTCCACATTCAGAGCAAAAAAGTCTGATCCGGTTCTGCCTCGCATCTGCACACCGGACAGATTTTCATTTTTCGGTGCTTTCTTTCCACCTACGGGTTTTCCACAGTTCACACAGAACCCGGCTCCTTCTTCAAGTAACGCGCCACAATACTCACAGACATTTACAGGCTGTGGTGTCGGCAACGGTGCTTTCCATTCTCTCAGATTGGCACCGCACTTGTGACAGAATACCGCTCCTTCTACCACTTCCGTTCCACATGCCGGACAGTTTGTGATTTTAGTCAGTTCTTCTATCATTTGCTGATACTGTAAAACCTGTGCCTGACTTACCTGAATATCGCTGCATAACACCTTCAGTTCTCCGTCTGCCGTATCTGCATATTTTGATAAAACACCTGTCCAATCTGTCCGAGCAAATCTTTCTGTCTTCTTTCCTCGGCTTCAATCTTTCCCATTAATTCATTAACCTGCTCTTCTGTATTCATGCTTCTCTTTCCTTTCTGCTGTCACATATTTTATTATTTTAAAATTGCTATTTGTATTTTCAGATTTTTTTGTGATAATCTCTATTTTTGAATTTTTACTGCTATTACAAATATTTTTTTGTCTACTCTATTTTACGGTTTTCTGTATTGTTTCTTCAATATGTGTCATGTTTTGTGTCCGTTTTTCTTTCTTCACTGCCACAGTTGACAACAATTTCATGTTTTTTTATACTTGCTTCAAGAACAAAATATCCTACAAAAGAAAGGTGGCTTGTAACTCTCATATGAAAAAGGAAAAGAAACGACCAACTGGACTCATCATTACCGCAGTAATTTTCGGACTTCTGGATGTCGCTGCTCTTGCACTTCTTATATGCGTGATTTTTATTTCTCCTGCAAAAAAGAAGGCAGTCGAAGTCAGTCTTCCGGCTGATTTTCAGGAAAATGCTCAGGGTTATGATTCCCTGGATATGACAGCAGATTATCCTTCCAGTGCTACAGTCTCTTATGGCGGCGCCGGTTCTGTCTCTAAAAAGCAGCAGGTTCAGGATGATGGACTGGGTGATCCTTACGTTGACGATCCAAACAACCTGAATAGCTACAACAATAACAGTAATGAGGATGACAGCACTGTTACTGCCAGCGATGATCCCTACGATGGATTTGTATTTCCGGACAGTGATACGACTGTGATTACCAAGACACGGATGAAAGAAACTCTGACAAATAAAAGTCTCTGCCGCCGTGCGATCAATGAACTGTATGCCCGCCATGGATATCAGTTTACCAAACAGGAAAATACCGATTATTTTAATCAGTATGACTGGTACCGGAACATGATAAAAGAATCCGACATGAGTGTTGTCGCATCGGAATTTTCTTCGACAGAAAAGAAAAACGTAGAAGCCTTACAGGCATATGAAGATTCCAAGGGCTGGAGTTAAAACAGGGGGTGAAAGAATATGTACTGTGCAAATTGTGGAGCTAAAAATGAAGACGGAGCCAAGTTCTGCCTGAAATGCGGACACTCCTTAAAAGAAGAACCAACACCAACACCGAATCCACCATTTCCAAATCCGCCGAAACCGCCGAAACCACACGGAAATGGAAAAGCTATTTTGAAACTGATCGGTACTATCAGTGTGGAACTTGTCGTACTGGTTCTGTTGATATTCGGAGCCTATAAAATACTGGACAATCGTTTTTCTCCAAAAACTATTGCTACAGATTACTGGAAAGCAACTGCGGACTGTGAATGGTCAGAAGCTTATGATTACTGCGACTTTCCGGAAAGTACGTTTTTGACCAAAGAACTGTATGTTGCTGCCAATGCCGATAACACGGAACCAATCCACTATAAATCTTTAACTATTAAATCTTCCAATCAGATGGATTATGAAGATTACAATGAGTATCTTTACAACCTAAAAGATCAGGATCAGAAAACTTATTACGTACAATACCGTAAAAGAGGCGCTGACAACACAACCGGAGAATATATTACGCTGACAAAAACAGGGAAAAAGAAATATCTGTTCTGGAACGAGTGGAAAGTTGTACCTACCAACAGCTGGGTCAAAAATCTCTCTTATACCATTCCTGTGGATGCTTCCTTATCTCTGAACGATAAAGTAATCGATGACAGCAGCGCTACAACAGACGATGGACAGAAGACCATCACGATTCCTTATCTTTTCACAGGAAAATATCAGTTACAGGTGACAGAAGACGGTATGAAACCTTATTCCGAATATGTTGATGTTTCCTATAGCACCTATGGAGAAAGCATTAATCTGCTCCCATCGGAAGAAACACTTGCCGCACTGGGCGAACAGGCAGGTACAGATATTAAATTCCTGTTGGAAAGTGCTTTGCAGGGAAAATCTTTTAAAGAAGTGCAGGATGTCTTCGCTTCCACTGTTATGGATAACAGTACTGTTAAAAACGATTATCAGGATGTTGTTGACCGGATACAGAACAAGAATTTAAAACTCACCGGTCTTGATGTCAGTGATTTTAACGCAACACTGGACGGTCAGCCTTACAATAACGAAATATCTATGATCGTGACCACCACATGGAATGAGTATTATATCAATTACTGGGACGAGGCCGACAATGATCTGGACACAAACAGACAGTTTTATGTTACTTATCGCAAAGAGGACGGGCAATGGAAACTTACCAATCTGCCGATCGATTCCTATCATTTTGTATAAAATTTTATGAGGGTGAACCAGGATCTGACAACTCATGATCCTGATTCACCCTCAGTTTTTATATTTTTCTTATTTATGATTTGTTCTTATTTTCTCAACCTCTCCCCGCACAATCTTCTCCGCCTCGTCCTTCTCATAAAACAGTTCTTCTTCCATACTCTCACAGTAATCATAGAACGAGTGAAGCAATTCCGATTCTTCCAGAATAATATCCAGAAATACCTTCTTCTCCGGCAGGGCTATCCGCAACAGGCCGTGTTCGGAAGTGACATAGAGATTCATGTTTGTTTTCCGGTCGCTCATTGGGGATTTCAGGAGGCGGGTTCCTTTTTCCAGAATTTTTTCTACGATCCGGACGCGGTCTTCCAGTGTCGGTGGTATGTATAATGCCGGGTCCAGTTCGGTGATGATCCCTGTGTTCAGAAAGTTTAAAATACCCTCCATCGAGAAGATATAAGTCACATCCTGGTTGGCGAGACACCGGCAGTATTCCGTCGTCATCTGAACCAGGATTTCCCGGTGTTCCATCTGTGGAGCTACATATTTCTGGATCAGTTCGTCTTCCAGAAATGCCATCACGCATGGATCGTCCTGCAGACCGTATCCGGAATATTTTGTAGCTACCATATTTCCTACCGTTTCAAACTGCTCGGCGATATTTTCCACGCAGTTGATCAGTTTTCTGGATTGTTTCTGCTGGCGGCAGAAATTGTTTCGCATCTGTTCCAGCATTTCCGGTTCGCTGATCAGATATCCGTTTTTCATATCCGCGGTCAGCAGACAACCGAACTCTGAAGTCAGGATCATATACGGGAACATGGTGAATTCATACGAATTTGCCGAGATATCCCCGTAATAATACCAGGTGTTGTAGTCATAGTTGTAATTATAATAAGGTAATATTTTCTTTAAGCACTCCAGGTTATACAGTTTTTCTCCTTCCATATAATCCGGTTTATTTGACAGGCGGACGATATGATCGATCCGCAGATTTCCTTCTCCGTGCCCGCAAAGGTTCAGCACGTTGCTCAGCCCGTCGATCTCCGGCTGCACCAGCATCTGGATCTTTCCGTGTTCACATTTCATTTCTGCGGTGAACATATGGATCAGGATACTCTCGATATCATGGCTGTTTTTCAGGATAATATTTTTTCCGCTCTCCATATCGATCCGAAAATCAATCTGTGCCATCGAAAGAACCGTCTCTGCAAATGCAAATTCTGATAAAAATTCTTCGATATTTTTTCTTCTGTAATACGTTTCATATCCAACGACAGAAATCTTGTATTTTTCTATCAGCTGCTTCTCCTCATCCGGTGACAGATGCATATATTCCGCAAGTTTTTTTACAAACGGAAGATCCGGTGCATTGCGCTTGCCGCTGGTCAGTTTGTACATGTTCGCCCGGTCATAATTACAGTACTTTGCCAGCATGTAAATATTCGTATCTCTCTACTTTTATAAACTTTGATAACAATCTGTGAAATTCACTCATGTCCTCATTTCCTTACTCTGAAATATTTTTCCTCTGATCACTTTTCCTCTCGATTGCAATCTTGTCTTTTGCATCTTTTTGTTAATCTGTTTTATTCTGACTTGCCTTGTAACAGGTATGTCGAATTTTTACCCGTATACGGGTAAGTATAGCGAATTTAGGCTCTACAGTCAACCCGTATACGGGTAACTTCAAGCTGTACTCTTGATACTATTAATTCAGGAAATAAAACGAATCTTACAACAGGATAAAGGGATACTCAATGGAATATTCAGAATTATATGTACAGCGAATACGCACCTTATGTAAACAACGAAACATTTCAATCAACAAGCTGGCAACCATGAGCGGCGTCAGGCAATCCACTCTGGATAATATCGTCAGAGGACTTACCAAAGATCCCCGAGCGGCTACTCTTCATAAAATTGCCAATGCTTTTAATATGACGTTATCGGAATTTCTAGATTTTGAAGAGTTGAATGATTATATCTTTCCGGATGAATCCGATGATCTCTGATGTTACATTTCTCAATTACATATCCGAATGTGCCCGGCACATTCATGCACAACATTTTGTACTACAGGAAAGTACTTTCCTGTAACAAAACCCCGCCCCGGGTCTTCCGCGAATCGCTTCGCTTTTTATCCGGGGCAGGGTTCTTTTTATACTCCAGGAGTGTTGAGTATCAGATTATTTTTTCTTTTTCCAAACAGGGCTGCCAGTATACCGAGCAGAGAGAGTCCTCCTGCGGCTGCGGTGGATGCCAGTGGTGTGGCATCGGCTGTTTTCACCGATTTGGCTGTCTGCGCTGTTGTGGTTGTTTTGGATGCAGGTGTTGTGGTACCTGTCGTTGTGTTGTTCTTTTTGGTTGTGTTGGTGTTGGTTGGAGTCGTGGTCGGTGTCGGTCTTGGGGTCTCCGGTTTCTTCGTGTCATCGCCTTTTCCCGGATCCGGTTTCTCCGGATCTTTCGGGGTTTCGGTCTTCTCAAAGATCGCATATACTTCCAGATCGTCACTTACCACCGTATCTGCCGTCACAGTTTCTCCGGTTCCGTCTGCCTTTGTATTCCATCCTTTGAAGGTGTAGCCGTCTTTCGTCGGATCGCTGGAAGGTTACTTCCGATCGCTTCTCCTTTGATGACTTTCACTTCAGTCTTCACACCATCTACGTCAATCACAACTTTGACTTCTTCAATCGGTGCTGGGTTCTGTTCGAATACGGCGTATACTTCCATCTCATCCGACACTACAGTTTCCGCAGTCACGGTTTCTCCAGTTCCGTCTGCTTTGGTATTCCAGCCTTTGAATGTGTAGCCCTCTTTTGTCGGATCCGCCGGAAGGTTACTTCCAATTGCCTCTCCTTTCACTACCTTCACTTCACTCTTCTGTCCGTCTACATCAAAGACCACTCTTACTTCCACTACCGGAGGAATGTCCTCTTCGAAGATCGGGTAAAGATCCATATTTTCAGTAATCACCGTGTCCGCAGTCACTGTCGTTCCGGTTCCGTCTGCGCTGGTGTTCCAGCCTTTGAAGAGATATCCTTCTTTTGTCGGTGCTGCAGGCAGGTTTTCTCCGATCGCCTGACCTTTCTCTACTTCCAGTTTTGTTGTGGTTCCATCTTCCTGATGTACCTGGATCGTGCATGCTGCTGCAAATACCGGATATACGGTGATATCATCGGTCGGTACGCTTCCCTCTCCAAAGGCTTCTCCCGTTCCGTTTTTCTTTGTATTCCAGCCTTTGAAAATATTTCCTGCTTTCGTCGCAGATGCCACTTTTTCTGCGGTGACTCCCTCTCCGGCTTTCACATATGCCACTTTCACGCCGGTGACATACTCACTGTAATATTCTACTGCATAACTGCCCTCTTCTCTCAGGTACAGATTGTTCCACATCGTCTCTCTTTTGCTGATCAGTCCTGCAGAACTGTTTTCTGCATTGATCTGTGCAAGATACGCATCCAGCGCACCAGCCGGTACAGTTACCGTAGAAATTGTAGTCTGGGAAACTCCGGTAAATGCTCCCGACGCTACGGTTGGAGGGGTCATTCCTTTCATCACCACGCGCGTTCCCGCTTTATTTCCCTGTCCTACCCTTCCGAACTGGATATTTTCAATCGTCTCCAGTGTTGCCGGAAGCGTCAGGCGTTTCAGACTGTTTGTATAATAGAAGGAATCCTTTTTCAGTGTTTTTACTGCTTCCAGAGTTACATCCGTCAGTCTGGTACATTTATAGAACGCGCGCATTCCGATCGTCTCAGCTTTCGGCAGGGAAACTTTCTCCAGCCAGCCAAATCCGTTAAATGCATCATCCCCTACTTCGGTTGCATCCGGCAGGTCTACGATTTCTACAGAATCACTTACGATTCCGCCCTTCTGAATCTCCGTCACACCTTCCAGGTGCACTTCTCTCAGTTCTCCCTTGCTGCTTCCGGATGCCTTCGGTGCAAAGTTCAGTACCGCCGTGTTTGGTCCCAGTACGGTTGTCGGATTGCCGTCTTTTCCGTGCAGGATCAGGTCTTCACCCAGATGCATCGTGAATTTCTCCAGGTTTGTTATCTGTGCAAGATATGCCAGATCGTTCTGTGTAATCTCCCCGGATACCAGTTCGATGCTTGTCACATCGGCTACTGCCACCTTACTGTCTTTGATCGCGTCTTCCAGGCTGGAGCCGTCCACGCTGATGCCATTTACCAGAACTTTAATAACATCCGGCAGATTTTCTTCGTAAACCGGATAAATATCCATATTTTCTGTAATGATCGTATCCGCAGTCACCGTCGTTCCGGTTCCGTCGGCGCTGGTGTTCCATTCTTTAAATACATACCCCTCTTTTTCCGGTGCAGTCGGCAGTTTTTCTCCGATTGCCTGGTCTTTTTCTACTTCCAGGGTCGTTGTCGTTCCGTCTTCCTGATGGATCTGTACGGTACAGGATGCTGCAAATACAGGGTATACCGTAAGATCTCTGGTCGGCACGCTTCCCTCTCCAAAGGCTTCTCCCGTTCCGTTTTTCTTTGTATTCCAGCCTTTGAAAATATTTCCTGCTTTCGTCGCAGATGCCACTTTTTCTGCGGTGACTCCCTCTCCGGCTTTCACATATG
>ENA-OQDL01001197-OQDL01001197.1-human-gut-metagenome-genome-assembly--contig:-NODE-1197-length-13528-cov-2.937766_pt1 | contig 13528 bp, 14 predicted proteins | sample MGYA00242782_ERZ504609 | MGnify/ENA primary metagenome ERZ504609 (study PRJEB26092, sample SAMD00036320) | human gut metagenome | host: Homo sapiens | study: EMG produced TPA metagenomics assembly of... | reverse complement strand
AGCTGAATAACGCCGCTGATATCGCACACAAACGAATTTATGACCGTATTCTGGAGAGATGTATTCCTGTCCGTATCAATAACCGGAATATTCGTCAGGACAATGCAACAGCTAATTTAAAACAGGCGAAAAAAATCCTGTTGAACAATCATGCTCCGAACCAGAATTGACTCGAAGAAGTATAACACAATGATTACTTTTCACTGACAGTGGTACTACTTTCTTTCCTCATTTATTACCAGAAATATGCCACTGTCAGTTATCTAAAACCATAGTACCAAACCAAAAGATTTTAAAACCAAAACTGCCCGGATACGGGCATAAAAAGGAGGTGCCAGATATGGCAGATAAAAGAATCATGACACCGGAAGAAAAAGCACTTTTACAGGCAAGACACCGCCAGGAAGAAGCCGAAGCAAGAAATCGCAAAAAAGAACGTGATGCCAGAACACACCGATTAGTCCAGGAAGGAGCCATTCTGGAAAGTATTGTTCCCCATATTAAAGAAATGGATTTAGATTCCCTGAAACGGGAGCTGATGATCCGGCTACGGGGAATGTAAACGCACAAGTTCTACTCCCGAAGGGCGCACTTACTCACCACCTGATAAATCAGGCAGTGGTATCCCCTTCGGGGCTCGTGCGCTCTGCCGAGGGCTTTATCCGCCGTTGCAGGCAACATCGAAAGGAGGTGCCAGATATGGCAATTTATCATATGCAAGCCAAAGTCGTCAGCCGTGGTTCCGGTCGGTCTGCTGTTGCTGCTTCTGCTTATATGAGCTGTAGCCGCATGTACAATGATTATGACGGCATCCAGCATGACTATACCAGAAAGCAGGGGCTGATCTATCAGGAGGTGATGCTTCCTTCAATGGCTCCATTGGAATGGAATGACCGGGAACAACTCTGGAATGCTGTGGAAGAAAACGAAAAGACCAAAGACAGCCGACTTGCAAGAGAATTTGTTGTCGCACTCCCCGTTGAGTTGGATAAAGACAGCAATATTTCTCTTCTTCAAAATTTTATTCAAAAGAATTTTGTAGATATGGGCATGTGTGCTGACTTTGCTATTCACAATACAGATGGACACAATCCTCATGCACACATTCTGCTTACCGTCCGTCCACTGAATGAAAACGGAACATGGCAGTATAAAACAGAAAAAGAATATCTCTGTATAAAAAATGGGGAAGAAAGAGGATTTACTGCTTCTGAATTTAAAACTGCTCAGAAACAGGGATGGGAAAAGCAATATCGCTATAAAGTTGGGAAAAAGAAAGAATATCTGACTTCCTCTGTTGCACAGGAAAAAGGATATGAACGGATTGATAAACACCCCAAGAGCAGCCGATATGGCAGACAGAATCCTATTTCCGAACAATGGAACAGTGATGAACAACTTTGTATCTGGCGGGCAAACTGGGCAGATGCCGTAAATGAAATGCTTGCACGTAATCAGATAAATGCTACCATTGATCACCGCAGCTTTGCAGATCAGGGAATCACCGAACAGCCAACCATCCATGAAGGCTACATTGCCCAGAATATGGAAAAGAAAGGCATGATAGCAGACCGCTGTGAAATCAACCGTCAGATTCGTGCGGATAACAAAATGCTCCGAGAATTAAAAGCAAAGATAGCAAAACTGGCTGAAGCTGTAGAAAAGTCTATTCCAATAATAGCTGAAACGTTAGAAGCGATCCGCAATCATATGATTTTTACACAATATCATTTACTTCATAATGAGATGCAAAAAGAAGTGATCCATGACTGGATGAATCATTTTAATCCAATACTGAATAAATACAACACCGTTAAAAAGAAACTCAAAGCTAAAGTTACGGAACGGAAAGAACTGAATGTGCAAAAGGATAAAACCAGTATTTTGAATCCCATCCAGCATATAAAATTGAATCAGCAGCTTACCACTATTACCGAAGAAATCGAAGAACTGAAATCAAGGAAAGAGCAGCTAATCTTCCAGGCAGAATGCTCTACCGATAAAGATATGACGAATCTATCCAAAAAATATGACCAGATGAATAGCAATCTTGATATCCTGGATTCTCAGGACATCTCGCTCAAAAAACAGCTTGAAAAAGATGCCGCCGCTTTCCGGGAAGAAAAATTTCGTCCTGAACCTGAACAGTATACAGAATTGCTGGACACCAGAATCCAGATACGTCCTGATTTTCGGGATAAGCTGATCGAACAGCTCAAAGGTACTTTCGGTAAATATTATGACTATCACCGTCGTGATATTGCAGCCAATGAGGTGGATTATCTCAATGTGGAAGATCCTGATGTCTTCTCCCATCGTGCATGGGAACTTGAATATCAGAGAAAACAAGAAATGCGGCGAAATCAGCCTGCTCGAACTAAGAAAAAGTCATATGATATGGAATTGTAACCGTCTTTGAATAGATAATATGTTCTTACAAATCTCTTGTTCAAAAATGAGTTTTTCCCAAAAAAGCGTATGGATTTAAAACTTCCATACGCCTTTTTATATTCTACTCTTCAAATTATCTAAAAGTTGACTAAAAATATATCACCGTTCATACGATGCAATAATTTCTTTGCTATCTGCTGTTTTATAATCAATTGTTCCCAAATTACCAATCAAGTCAAATGTCATATCTGCATTAACCTGCAATTCATCTTCAAGTTTGGCTGCAGACGGCTCATCTTTTAGAAAAACTGTTAATCCATAAGGCTCTGTTTCAGACTGTATCTCTATACTGTCATATGAGTATCCCGCCGGATACTCTTGACCACTTACAATATTTATAACATTTGAAGAATCTCCTACATAATCTGTCTTTATACTGCGATAAATCAGGAATTTCGTACAGTTTTTCTTTTTTTCCACACGCCGAAATCAACATTATTGACATTGGCGATAACATAATTGCAAGTACTTTTTTCTTCATAGAAACACCTCCCGAAAGCTTTATTCAACACTTTTCGATTTGAGTAAAAGGTCCAAGGGACTTTATGTCCCTTATGCTTTTCTCTTTTCTTTCGCTGTTTCAGTTCAAACATTCGCTGCTCTTCTGCCTCTTTTTTCTTGCGTCTTTTCTCTTTGCGTTCCTGCTTGTTCTGTTCCTGTTGTAATTTCAACGCCTGTTGCGATTTTGTACCAATGCCTATTTCCAGCATCTGCTTCTTTGCTTCCCGCGCCGATCAACATATTGGGATATATATCTGTCATCTTTCTGATGCTTTCCTCCGCCGCCGCAGTACGGAATGTTACCTCGGCACAGGGCAGTCCCCCCTCGCAAAGAGCCTGTGCCAATGGTTCTGCATCCTCTACATCATTGATCACGACAACCGGAATTACACCTGTTTTCTCAATTTGTACCATTATGTTTTCCACAAAACCCACCTCTCTATTACAAAACTTCTATTTGTAGTTCATATATACTGTCTTCTTCTGCAGATATCCCTCTAATCCGTACTTTCCGTCTTCTCCACCTGTTCCGCTTAATTTAAACCCGTTGTGAAATGCATTGATTAACTCACCATTTTCTCGATTTGTATATACTTCACCAAATTCCAGTTCATTCACAGCCCGCATGATATATTTTGCATTATTCGTGAACAGATATGCCGACAGACCATATTCACAATCATTGGCGAATTCAAGTGCCTGATCAAAATCCTTTACTTTCATAACAGGAAGAACAGGACCAAACACTTCATTCTGAATAAGTTCATTTTGTTATCTTCCACCTCGACAATACATGGATACAGCCAATTACCATTTTCTGTAGGTTTTTTCTCCGGTGTCATATCTAATAGAATCTTCCCTCCTTGCTGTAGGGAAAGGTCAACCATCTGGGATATTTTCTCTATCTCTGCCTTATTCACTTTCGGACCCATAAATGTATTCTCATCCATGGGATCTCCAACAATAATCTTCTTTGTTTCGGCAATAAGCTTTTCTACAAACTGATCATAAACTTCTTCATGAATATACATCCTCTCATTACAGGTACAAATCTGTCCGCAATTAGAAAAACGGGAAATAACCGCTGCCTTAACAGCTTTGTCAATGTCAGCATCGTTCATAACGATGAACGGTGCTTTTCCGCCCAGCTCCAGACGAACCTCAACACAATGTTCTGCTGCAGTGCGGAAAACTTCAATTCCAGCGCCTGTACTTCCGGTCAGTGTAACAAGGCGGGTCGTATCATTTCTTACCAATGCATCCCCCACTACACGTCCCGATCCGGTAATAAAATTCAAAACCCCTGATGGCAAACTGCTCTCTTGAGAGATTATTTCTGCCAACCGCATCACTGTAAGAGGTGTCTCTGACGGCGGTTTGATAATCATAGAATTACCACAGACCAATGCATTTCCGAATTTCCGGGTTGTTAACGCCAATGGGAAATTCCACGCTACAATTCCAACGGTCACTCCATATGGAACTCGCTGGATCCATGTCTGCTCGCACTCCAATTCAGAAGTAAGGATTTCACCCTCAATTCTTCTGGCAGATTCCGCTGCATAACAGAGAAAGCCCCTCGCCCCTTCGACTTCAGCTCTTGCCTGAACAATAGTTTTACCATGTTCACTGGTAAGAAGTACCGCTAACTCCTCCTTATGCTTGTTGATGAGTTCGGCAATTTCCAACAAATATTCTCCTCTTCTTTGAGCTGGTATTTTTGCCCATTCTTTTTGTGCTCTCTTAGAAGAACACAACGCATCATCTACATCCTTTTTGTACTTTTAGGAACCGTACCTACGAGTCCTGATTAAACCGGGATTTTAAAGCTTCAATTCTCTCACCAGACTCTGACGGAATCAATTTCCCATCAATCATATTATTAAGCTGTAACATAGTCTCCTCCTACATGAAATATATTTATTTAGTTCCCCAAATATGCTCTTGACTCTCTTTTATAGTATCTGTTGTACAATACCTCCCCTCTATGATTATGATTTTTTTCAACATTCTCATTCTTAATTAACTTCTCCGCAACTGTAACCGCAGCTTTACCTATCTCATCAAGATCCATTACCATTACTCCATCAGCGGTACCTGACAGTACAGCATTATAACCTTCCTTCGAGCCATTCACACCAGTCACATATATACGTTCTCTCCATCTGCCGGATGAATCAATGTTATCAAGTACACTCTCCACATTAGGAAAGAATGAATCTGTTCCACAGAATACAGCCTTGTGTCAGGATAACTCCGAAAAAATTCTTTCCATGTCCACAAATGCAGTATCTAAATTCCAGTCAGTCGGAACTTGAATCACCTGTATCTTTTCATCTTGCATCATCGCCTGATGAAATCCTTTACTCCTGTCAATACCATTCTGGTCATTTAATGCACCCACTAACTCAAGAACTTGAATCGGCTCTTTAGATTCACGAACCTGCCTGATGATAGCCTCTCCACATGCCATTCCATCTGCTACTGAATCTGGTCCTACATATGCATCTACCGATTTGCTATTTGGAATTAATCTGTCAAAAGCAATAACAGGAACTCCTTTTGCTTTTGCCTGCAGCAATGCCGACTCAATTTTATTCCGGTCAACAGCACATACCAGCAGTGCCGAAATATTTTTCTCGAGCAAACGTTCTATCTGAGAATTTTGTGCCTCGGCATTTCCTCCGGCAATCAGCTCGTAAACCTCATATCCTAATTTCTCAGCTTCTTCTTTTATTATGTCTGTTTCATAATTACGGCTTGCAAATCCCTGGTCAACAGAGAGCCCAATTGCTTTTTCATTTTTTTTCGGTATCTCTTTTCTTCTTTTGTAGATTTTTTTGACAACCAGAACTGAAAAGTATTACTAATACAATCAACAAACCACTGTAAAATCTTTTTCGTTTTTTCATCAACAGCACATCCTGATATATAAATTAATTTACTTTATATAGATTTAACTTTTCCAGATCAAAAACCACACCTGTTCCGGGTGCTTTACAAGTCTCGAGGTATCCGTCTTTTACGACAAGCGGATCTACTGTATATTTATATATCGGGAAACTATGAAACTCTACCATTCCTCTGTTTTCTACTGCCCCGAGCACATTTGCGTGAAGTTCCTGCATTCCATGAGAGTGAACTTCCACAGAATATTTTTCTGCAAGGTCCGCCACTTTTAAAAATCCTGTAATACCGCACACATTAGAGCAATCTCCTATCGGGCGCTTAATCCGTGCAAGTTTCATTGCCAGCTCATGTTCATAGATAGTATGCAGATTTTCCCCCATTGCTATCGGAATTGATGTTGCCTGTCCGATTCTGGCATATCCTTCGTAATCATCCGGATTCGTAGGCTCCTCAAGCCAGCCGATATTATATTCTTCCATTCTCTTTGCCATTCGAATAGCCTGCTCTTCTGTCCAGACCATATTGGCATCAACCATAAAAAGAGCCTCGTCACCGATCAATTTTCTGACAGCCTTAATTCTTTGGATATCTTCATCCTCATTTTCTCTGCCAAGTTTGATTTTCACGGCTGTATGACCGGAAGCCAACTGTTTTTCTATATTCTCTAACAGCTCTTTCTCACTGTACATGAGATCAATGCCACCATAATAAGTCCTAACCTTATCCGCACCTTTTCCACGCAGGTCTTTCAGTGCAATACCATGTGACTTCAGTTCTATATCCCAAAAGGCGATATCTAAAGCAGAAATTGCAAATGAAGCGATTCCGCCCCGTGCCACATAATGTATATGCTGATTCATATAATCATTCATTTTTTCCGGAGAATTCATCGGTACCCCAATCAGCTGCGGGGTGAGATCCTGCTCCAGCATCTTAGCGATTGCTGCTCCGCCAAATCCTCCTGTATATGTATAACCACACCCGATTCTCCCGTTTTCCAGAGTTACTGTAGCTGTGATTAATTCAAAATTATCATGTTTTCCGTGAAGAGCATCTACCAAATTTCCCTCCAGCGGTACTTTATAATAGTCAATAGCAATTGTTTTAATTTTATTATCCATTGCAGTAATAGCTCCTTTTTTACACTATTGCAGCTCACACAATGCCGATTATTCAAAAACAATAAGTGTTTTTACAACATCCTGTCCATTTGCGATTGTCTCCTCGAAAGCCTGCTGAATATCATCGATAGAATATTTTCTAGAAATCATTTTTTCAGCATCTATTTTTCCTTCTTCCAGCCACTTCATTACCTTCGGGAATTGATAACAGTTCATCCTTGATCCGACAATACTCAACTCCTTCTTCGTAATGAGCACCGGAGGGATTTCTGCCGGTTTCGCATCAAATCCTATGCAGGCAATTCTTCCGCGCGGTGCTGCATATTCAATCGACTGCTGAAAAAGAGACGTAATACCTACCGCATCTATCACCACATCCAATCCGCCTGGTGCAAACTCTTCAATCATGTCTTTGATTGACTCTTTCTTGCTGTTGACAACTTTATCAGCTCCCAATGCCCGTGCCTTTTCAAGTTTTGAATCAACAACATCTGCTACCATGATACGACATCCTATCCCTTTTGCGACTTGAACAATCGATAAACCTATTGTTCCTGCTCCAATGATTATAACATTATCTTCCTTAGCTGCTGAAGTTCTCTCTAGAATATTTGCAGCAATTGAAAATGGCTCTGCAAGTGCAGCCTGTTCAAAACTGATAGAATGATCAAAAGGATACAGATGTTTTTCATGTACAACTATATAATCCTGATACCCTCCATCCATTTGAACTCCATAGCATTTTACATTTTCGCACACATTCGGATATCCTTTCCTACAGGTTGGACATTCTCCACATGCAAATACCGGGTCTAATGCAACTCTATCTCCAACTTTTACTCTCTCCACTTTCTCTCCAACAGCCGTCACTTCTCCTGACAATTCATGGCCCATTACTCTCGGAAGCATAACATCGGCACGTCCTTCGTTAAAAATATGGAGATCTGTTCCACAAATACCAACCGCCTTTACTTTCACCTGTACATCATATTCACTTGAAATTTCCGGTTTTTCTCCCTCAACAACTTCTATTTTTCTTACTTCTGTTAATTTAGCTACTCGCACTTTAATTCTCCTTTCTATGCTATTAGCAAAACTACATCACTGCATTCTTTATCTCACCATTTCGCAATCATTTCCTTTTAACCGATGAGATTGTATAACAGCTTCTACCTCACCGCGCAAAGATGCCTGCATATCTCCCGGTATGGTATTCTTTATCGCTCCCGCTGCATTGCCAAACCTTAATGCTTTCGCGCAACTTCCATTCTCGCTTAAAATTCCATACAGTACTCCTGAAATGTACGCATCCCCGCTTCCAATTCTATCTACCACCTCAATTTTTGAATATGGCGGTTCCTCATAAAATGTATCACTGCATTTTTCATATATTACAGAACCAAATGTATGGATTTTAGGTGAGTGAACAATCCGCTGTGTTGATGCAATCACTCCAATATTATACTCATCAGCAAACTCTTTCATCATATCCTTCAGATTGCCGCTTTTTTTAAAGGTAAGCCTTGCAGTCTCCTCCGAGCAGAAGAAAATATCAACCAAAGGCAGTATTTCTTCAATGGTCCTCCTCGCCTCTTCCCCGCTCCACAAATTACTGCGAAAATTTACATCAAACGATATTAGAGCACCATTCTTCTTGAACTTCTTTATCATTTCATATGCCGTAGTTCTAACCTGCTCTCCCAGAGCCAGGGTAATCCCGGTCGTATGAAAACATCTTGTCAGCGAATACATTGTGTCCGGGAAATCTTCTATAGAGATCTTGGACATTGAAGTATGCGACCGGTCATATACAATTCTTGGTTTTCTTGGATATGCCCCATTTTCATAATAATAGATTCCTAATCTTGCATCCTTTTCAATATCATTCATGAGGTAATCATCACTTACACCTACAAATCGAACTCTATTTCTCGCAAATTCACCAATATCATTCTCAGCGATTTTTGATATAATTCCGGCTCTAAGCCCCAGTAAGGACGCTCCGCTCAGAACATTAAGTTCCGCTCCCCCAACTTGCTTTTCAAATGTTTCTCCTCTTACAAGTTTCTCATTCATTGGCGGAGACAATCTTAGCAATATCTCCCCAAGTGCTAAAATATCAAACATCTTTTCCTCCCGTTTGATTGCATCCTTGTATATATGTTTGGGGAATGTACTTACATTCCCCAACAATCATGGCAACAATATAGGTTATAGATTAATACGTCATATTCGTTTAAAACCTTTCTTACGGCTGTTTACCAATATACGCTAAAATACCTCCGTCAACATACAGTACATGTCCGTTTACAAAGTTAGATGCATCTGAAGCAAGGAATACTGCTGGTCCGGCAAGATCCTCCGGGTCTCCCCAACGTGCTGCTGGTGTCTTTGCAATAATAAATTGATCAAAAGGATGTCTGCTTCCATCGGGCTGTTTTTCTCTGAGCGGAGCAGTCTGAGGCGTTGCGATATATCCAGGTCCAATACCATTGCACTGAATGTTATACTCGCCATACTCTGAACAGATATTTCTTGTCAGCATTTTCAGACCGCCTTTCGCTGCAGCGTATGCTGACACTGTTTCTCGCCCAAGTTCGCTCATCATAGAACAGATATTAATGATCTTTCCGTGTCCTTTTTTTGATCATTGAAGGAATCACAGCCTTAGATACAATAAATGGAGCATTCAGATCCACATCTATGACCTGTCTGAACTCATCTGCCGTCATGTCACACATCGGAATTCTCTTAATTATTCCAGCATTATTTACAAGAATATCAATAATTCCAACTTCTTTTTCTACTTTTGCAACAAAATCGTTTACCTGATCTTCTTTTGTCACATCACACACATAACCATGAGCTTCAATGCCACATTCTTTATATGAAGCTAATCCCTTTTCAACCAGTTCCTCCTTGATGTCATTGAAGACAATCGTGGCACCTGCAGCGGCAAATCCCTTTGCAATTGCAAATCCGATTCCGTAAGATGCTCCTGTTACCAATGCAATTTTTCCTTTTAATGAAAAACTATTTTTGTCCATCGTTCTTCCCTCCATGTTTGTAATTTTAATTAAATTATACTTTTATAAAGATATTTTTATATAAAATATTTTTAGCAACTGTTTAATAATTTCTATATTCTTCCTATAAACCCATCCGGTTTATTCATACATCTCTCTGTTCGTATAAACCTTTTTCTGCCACTCATCAATGTCAAACCTTTTAATAAATCCATAATCCTGACTCACATCGTGACATAATCCCCACTCCATTCCTTTCAAAGGATTAGAATCACTTTCCAAATATCTATACGGACCGCATGCTTCCGGACCCTGTTTAATAACTGACTTAATTTCAAAATTAATTCCATCCTCAGCAAACTGAATCGTGTTCTTTTCAACTCCGTCTGTCCTTAGAAAAGCCGCAATTCCTCCGTTATACTGCCAAAGACATGTTTCATGACCGCTGTTTGTTACCGGATTATATTCGCTTCGATGATACGGGCCGAGGATATTATCAGCAATCGCGACCCCCCATTTTGTCTCACGTCCACCCATATAAAGTTCTTCCCCATTGGTTCACCTTTATAATAGAGATAAAATTTTCCTCTAAAAGCAAACAGGATCGGATCATGCACCTTATGACTGTCAAAACTTCCTTTTTTCTTTACAGCAAATCTGTTATCTTCCTCGCCTTCCCAAATACCGTCTTTTGTCGGAGTAAGAATCGGTTCCTTCGATTTCGTAAAAGGTCCATGCGGTGAATCTGCTACTGCTATTGCAATACTTTCAAAGCTTCTATTCACATAAGGATGCTGTACAACCTGATAAACAAGATAATATTTTCCTTCATATTCCAGTATTTCCGGTGTGAAAACACTTCGGTCATCATATGCACCTCTTTCGCCCCGCACAACAGCAGGCCCTTTTTCTTCCCATCGATAACCATCCTTTGATACAGCATACCAAATATCGCAATAATCCCAGGGAAATACTTTCGCCTCTTCATCACCTGTATGAAATCCTTTATGAGGGCCTACAGATCTTGAATACCAGACGAAATAATCGTCTCCTACTTTAATCACACTGCTTGGATCTCTCCTGTGAATTCCCTTTTCATACCCTATCCCTTCGATTCCACTTTCCTTAAAATCACAAAACCACTCACAACTTTGATAGTAGTTTCTCTCGATAGCTCGTTTACTTGCACTGCTTAGTTTCACTTATTTCCTCCTCTGTGTCAGTCAATTCAGGTCTCATAAAACAACATTCAAAACAAAATTTTCTTTCATCAAATCGATGTTCTTCTGAAAGTTGGGGACCACAACTGCCCGACCCTACACCACTCTGTTTATAATCGAGACACAATACTGTATTTCCACTCTCCTTCAGTTCAAAATTATGTCTTTTTGCACACAACTCTTCTTGTGTATATTTTGAGACACTGATAGAAAAATCTTTTTTAGAGATGATACTCCAGTGTACACCGGATCCAAATAACCTTACATAACGGCACCCACATCTGCTGCCATTCTCCTGCGGTCTTATGTAATTTTCATGCATAGTTTCCGCGTCTGTTCGGAACAGACCGAGATAACTGCTCTGATGTTTGTCTGAGTAATTTTTCATACGGTCCATAGCCAAAATACTCTACCTGATCCATCCTCTCATCCAAAAAATAACCGCAGGCCAAATCTTGGAAGGTAGGGCATTTCCACATTACGCGTTGCCTCAAGTTTTCATATTTATCTTCCCGGAAAGTGAAACCTTCCATGACACTTGGAACTCTATGATTTTCTGTACATGCGGAGCCGAGATGACTGCAGATGATCTGATACTTATTCCTTCATCTTCTTTTTTAACAAATGTGTCATATACACGGATAACAGACTTATCGTATCCCGCCGCATACCACTGCTCTTTGATAATACGATCATTGTCAATCGGAGCGCGGAATATATTGTATTCCATTGTCTTTTTAATATCTCTGTTCCCTCAACACAAATACTCTCAAAACAACCTTTTCGTTTATCATAAGCATAAACAAAATTTTCACCGGCCAACACAACCCTGCGATAATTTTCTTCTATCTCAATGGCAGTACCTGCATTATACTTTTCCTCAGGCTCCCTAATAAAAATATTTTCATCGATAGCTGCATCATTAAGTGATATTTGATCGAATCCGAAACTATGACCCTCATCTGTCGTCAGATTCTTTACCCGCTGTACATAATCAAACTTGATATAACATTTCGATTTATCGGAAATGTGGACCATAATCGGAATTGATCTTTTCTCATGAGGGTGAATATCGAGCAACTCCCGGTCAATAATCGCTCCCCTTTCAATTACCTCTTTCCCACATGTAACCTCATACTTTATGTCAAGCACATCTTTTATGTTTGTAAAATCTAGAATGTTCTCAAATTCAACAGTACCTGTTTTCCTGTCATATCCGAGGACTCTCACTGGTCTGTTTACATTTTTAAATTCTTTTAGACCGACATGGGGCGTCCGGTCCGGATATACAAGACCGTCCACACAAAAATTTCCGTCATGGAGTTCTTCGCCCGAATCTCCGCCATATCCATATTGCACTTTACCATCTGCAGTTTTTCCTAATTCAACTGCATGATCACACCATTCCCATACAAATCCGCCACAATGTCCTTCATACTTCTGTATAACCTTATAATACGCCTCCAAATCTCCCGGACCATTTCCCATAGCATGTGAGTATTCACACATAATAAATGGTTTATCAAAATCTTTCCTGAAGTATTCATTTATTTCATCTATCGATGGATACATTCTGCTGTATAAATCAATATTGCTATAATCATTCTTACGGTCATGCGGAGCATGAAGTGCTCCTTCATAATGTGTAAGTCTGGAACTGTCAAACTTTTTTGTCCATTCCAATGCCGACTCGAACACACATCCGTAACCTGATTCGTTTCCCATTGACCAAATTACAACACTGCATCTGTTCTTATCCCTTATTACACATCGTTTCACGCGGTCTGTGACACTTGCAGAATACAATTCATTGTCACTGATTTCAGCCGAAAATGCATGTCTATTATAGTCCTCTTCCCATACTGGCGAATACAGTCCGTCTACCCCATGTATTTCCACATCTGCCTCATCCATGATATAAAATCCGTACTTATCGCAAAGATAGTATAACTCCGGCCTTCCTGGATAATGGCTGGTTCTTATTGCGTTCACGTTATGAGCTTTCATCAGTGTCAAATCCTGTTTCATCTGATCGATGGTCACAGCACATCCTGTTGAAGGATTGCTGTCGTGTCTGTTAACGCCCCCGAAGCTTAACATCCACACCATTGATAAGCAATACTTTATTCTCTATTCTGATATCCCGAACACCGACTGTTTCAAATAAAATGTTTCTCCGTTATACTTCATCACTAACGTATATAAATACGGATTTTCTGCATTCCACAATACAGGCTCTAGAATCATAAATGAAATTTTACCGTCTTGCGCCTCCCCTTCCAGAATCTTCTTTCCGGAC
>ENA-OQDL01001194-OQDL01001194.1-human-gut-metagenome-genome-assembly--contig:-NODE-1194-length-13561-cov-6.437770_pt1 | contig 13561 bp, 11 predicted proteins | sample MGYA00242782_ERZ504609 | MGnify/ENA primary metagenome ERZ504609 (study PRJEB26092, sample SAMD00036320) | human gut metagenome | host: Homo sapiens | study: EMG produced TPA metagenomics assembly of... | reverse complement strand
GAAGAGTGGGTGAGATGCCCACTCTTTAACTTTTTACCTAACAGAAATTTTTTTTGAGGACAGGCTGGTGAATTACGATGAGACGTGAACACATTTGAAGATTTTTGATTTGCTAAAGAAGTTAGAAACGATTTATTTGCGGGATCTGATATCGAGTTTAGTCGATGTCGAATACGTGCGTGAGCGAGGACTTGGTTACTTGCGCGTTGTTTATCGAATAAAGGAGGCGGCGTCGACCTGGAAGACTGCCAGGCTGTCAGTGAAAACTGAGCCGGTCCTCGATGAAAAGGATCCGATTCGCGAAAATTATCTCCTCGAAGTATCGTCGCCCGGACTGGACCGCATCCTGCGGAAGGATAAAGACTTTATCCGCTATGCCGGCCGATCGGTCGATATTCATTTTTTCAAAGCTTGGAACGGCGTCAAGGATGTGACGGCTGAACTGGTCAAAAAGACGGCAGACGATAAGCTCGTCGTTCTGATCGATGGGGAGGAACACGAGATAGACAGGAAAGAAATATCGCAAGTCCGTTTGCATATTGATTTTTAGTGGAGGTTATTACCGTGAATAAAGAATTGCTCAATGCTATTGCTTACTTATCCAAAGAGAAAGGCGTATCTTCGGATGTCATCTGCGACTCTCTGGAAGCCGTTTTGATTACGGCCTACAAGAAAGAGCCCGATGCCAATCCGACGGCAGAAGTTACCTTGGACCGCACGACCGGGGATTACCAGATCCGGGCTGCCAAGACCGTCGTCGATGACGTCGAAGATGAAAATATCGAAATTTCTCTCGATAAGGCACGGCTCATCGATCCGGCTATGAAGTCGGCGACATCGTCAACGTCGATGTCACACCGGCCAACTTCGGCCGCATCGCCGCCCAGGCTGCCAAACAAGTCATGATTCAGCGCCTGCGTGAAGCCGAACGCAATATTGTCTATGATGAATTTTCCGACCGCATGGATGACATCATTACGGGCATCATCCAGCGTATCGAAAATAAGAGCGTCTATGTCGATCTCGGGAAAGCCGAAGCCATCCTGCCGGCGTCGGAACAGATTCCGACGGAAACCTATACCGTAGGCCAGCGCATCAAATGCTACGTCGTCGAAGTTCGCAAGACGACGAAAGGCGCCCAGATCCTCGTATCCCGGACTCATCCGGGCCTGCTCAAACGCCTCTTTGAATTGGAAGTACCGGAAATCTACGAAGGCGTCGTCGAACTGAAATCCGTCGCCCGCGAACCGGGCCGCCGTTCCAAGGTCGCCGTCTATTCCCGTGATGAAAACGTCGATTCCGTCGGCGCCTGTGTCGGTCCTAAAGGCGTTCGCGTCCAGAACATCGTTTCGGAACTGCAGAACGAAAAGATCGACATCGTCAAATGGGATGAAGATCCGGCCGTCTATATTGCCAATGCCCTCAGCCCGGCTCAGGTCATTTCGGTTACCGTCGACGAAGCTGAAAAATCTTCGGGCGTCGTCGTTCCCGACTATCAACTGTCCCTGGCTATCGGCAAAGCCGGCCAGAATGCCCGTCTGGCAGCGAAACTGACTAACTGGAAAATCGACATCAAGAGCGAAAGCCAGGCAGCTGAATCTTTCGACGAAGAGGCTCCGGAAACGGCAGAAACCGATGACTTGGACGTCCTCAGCGAAATGGCCCTGCCTTCAGATGACGATACGACCGTACCGACGGAAGGAGAATAAACGATGAAGACCCGAAAAACTCCGATGCGCGTCTGTGCCGGCTGTCAGGAACTCAAGAGCAAGAAAGAGATGATCCGCGTCGTCCGCACGCCGGAAGGTACGGTCGAAATCGATAAGACCGGCAAGAAGTCCGGCCGCGGCGTCTATCTTTGCCCGGACAGCGAATGCCTCGAAAAAGCGTATAAAGAGCATCGCCTGGAGCGGTCGTTAAAGACCAAGGTATCGAATGATATTTATGAAGCATTGAGAAAGGACCTGTTGTGAGCGACAAAATCCTCAATCTCTTAGGCCTTGCTTGCCGGGCCGGTAAGACCGTCTGCGGTGATGGAGCCGCACAGAAAACATTGAAAAAAAAGGAGCGTCCCTTTACTGTTTCTCGCAGCCGACGGCGGCAATGACAACGTCACCAAGTACCGCCGCTTGGCCGAAAGAAAAGGGATTGCCGTCATTGATACATATACAAAAGATGAATTAGGAAGTGCTGTCGGCAAAGCCCAGAACGTCATCGTTCTGGTCGACGATAAAGGATTTGCGGCAGCCATAGAGAAAGCGAAGCGTGATATATAGAAGGGGGTAACTAGATGACGAAACGATTATACGAAGTCGCGAAAGAATATGGCGTTTCTACGACAATCGTTAGAAAGACGTTAGAAGATCATCAGATTAAAGCCGGGAATTTTACCAGCATCGATGATAAGATGAAGGGCATCCTCGACGCAGCCTTTAAAAAAGGTCCCAAGGGAGATGCCAAGGCAGACCGCAAACCGGAAAGGAAGCCGGAAAGGAAGCCGGAAAGCAAACCGGAAAAGAAACAGGAACATAAAACGACAGGGGAAGGAAATAGCCGAACAGTGAACGAAACGAGCCGACAGAATAAAAACAGAAAACAGAGCAACCCGCGCAGACAGAACAGCCAGAACAATCAGGGAACCCAGAATACCCAGAACCAGAATGCCAAACGCCAACAGGGGCAGCAGGGTCAACAGGGCCATAACGCTAAAAATGCCCAGGCCGGTCAAAAGCAGGGTGCTTCCCGCCAGCATCAGAGCGGCAATAAAGGCGGCCAGAACCGTCAGGGCGGCGATACGAAACGTACCCGCTACTTCGGCAACTCCCAGCAGGGCGGAAACGAAGGTTCTAACCGCAGCGGCGGCAGTAATAAGAACAACAATCGCCGCGGCGGCCAGCAGAACCGCAACAACCGCAATACAGGCGGCAATCGTCCGCATACGCTCTTGTCCAACGTATTGAACAAGGGCAAGCATAAAAACAAGCGGAATCAGAAAAATCAGGCTCCTGTCGCGGCTGAAATGCCGAAGAAGAATTATCCGACGTCGGTTGAACTGCCGGAAACGATCATCGTTAAAGATTTCGCAGAACGGCTGGGCCGCGATGTCGGTGAAGTCATGAAGAAGCTCCTCATGGGAGGTATCATGGCGACCATCAACCAGGAACTCGACTTTGATACGGCCTCGTTGATTGCCGATGAATTCGGCGTCACCGTCACCATGGAAGCTCCGCCGGAAGATCCGACGGAAATCGAAGAAATCATCGATGCCCCGGAAACCCTGAAAACCCGTCCGCCTGTCGTCACCATCATGGTCACGTCGACCACGGTAAAACGAGCCTCCTCGACGCCATCCGTCAGACCAATGTCACCAGCCACGAAGCCGGCGGCATTACCCAGCACATCGGGGCTTACCAGGTCCGCTACGAAGGCAGAAAGATCACCTTCATCGATACCCCCGGTCACGCCACCTTTACGGCCATGCGTGCCCGCGGCGCTCAGGTCACGGATATTGCCGTTCTCGTCGTCGCTGCGGACGACGGCGTCATGCCCCAGACGATTGAATCCATCAACCATGCCAAATCGGCAGGCGTACCGGTCATCGTCGCCATCAATAAGATCGATAAAGAAAGTGCCAACCCGGAACACGTCATGCAGCAGCTGACCGAATACGGCCTCATCAGTGAAGACTGGGGCGGCGATACGATCATGGTTCCCGTTTCGGCCCATAAGAAAATCGGCCTCGACGAACTCCTCGAAAACATCCTCGTCTTGGCAGAAGTACAGGATCTTAAGGCTAATCCGAACCGCCCGGCACAAGGCGTCGTCATCGAAGCCAAACTCGATAAGGGCCGCGGTCCTGTCGCCTCCGTCCTCATCCAGAAGGGGACCCTTCGCGTCGGCGATACGATCATCGTCGGTACGGCCTTCGGGAAAGTCCGTGCCATGAACAACGAACGGGGCGAACGGGTCAAGAAAGCCGAACCGTCCCTGCCTGTCGAAATCCTCGGCCTCAACGACGTACCGGAAGCCGGCGACATCTTGAACGTGACCGACGAAAAGACGGCTCGTTCCGTTGCCGAAAAACGAATGGAAAAGAAACGTTCGTCCGAACTCCACGTCAATGCCAAGGTTACCCTCGACGACTTGTTCAACCAGATCCAGCAAGGGGAATTGAAGGAACTGCCGCTTATCATCAAGGGCGACGTCCAAGGTTCCGTCGAAGCGCTCAGCCAGTCCTTAATGGGCATCAAGAGCGACGAAGTTCGCATTGCCATCGTCCACTCCGGCGTCGGCGCCATCAACGAATCGGATATCATGCTGGCTTCGGCTTCGAACGCCCTCATCATCGGCTTTAACGTCCGTCCCGATGCGGCTGCCCGCAAGATGGCTGAACACGAAAAGGTCGACATGCGCATGTACCGCGTCATTTACGACGCCATTAACGACGTCGAAGCGGCTATCAAAGGGATGCTCGAAAAGAAATACGAAGAAAAGATCATCGGCCGTGCCGAAGTCCGTAAAGTCATTACGACGCCGAAGGTCATCGTCGGCGGCTCCTATGTCAAGGAAGGGAAGATCACCAGCACGTCTAAGATCCGCCTGATCCGTAACGGCATCGTCGTTCACGAAGGCGAAATCGACGGCCTGCGCCGCTTTAAAGATGACGTCAAGGAAGTCGCTTCGGGCTACGAATGCGGCGTTACCCTTGAAAAGTACCGCGACATCAAAGAAGGCGACGAAATCGAAGCCTACGAAATGGTCGAAGTCGAACCCGAATAAAGGAGGGGACATTCGATGGGAGAATTACGAGTACGAAAAATCCAGGAATTTATTAAACAGGAAGTATCGAAGATGCTCCTGAATGAATTAAAAGATCCGCGCATCGGTTTCGTCACCGTTACCGATGCCCGCATTACCGGCGACTTGCGCGACGCGACGATTTACGTCAGCCTCTTTGGCGACGATGAATCGAAACAAAAGACCTTAGAGGCCTTGAAACGCGCCACCGGTTATATTCGGACGGAAGTCGGAAAACGCCTCGGCATCCGCTATTCGCCGTCCATTGTATTTAAAGAAGATACGTCCCTTGACTATGGGATGAAAATCGATAAGATTCTGCACGACATTGAAAAGAAGGACTGATGACATGAATTGCTCCGCTCAGGAAATCTATACCCTCCTTCACCACTATGACCACATTTTGGTGACGGCTCATGTCAGTCCTGACGGCGACGCCTTAGGGAGCGTCTTGGCTTTATGGCACTGGCTGAAGGCGGAAGGGAAGGATGCCGTCATGGTCATCGATGATGACATTGACGATCGCTATAACTTCCTCGACGGCTTGTCCTCCATCTGCCGGCCGGATCAGGTCAAGACCGATGCCTCGTGGCTGACGGTCGTCCTCGATGCGACCGGCTTAGGACGGATCGGCAAGACAGCCGACCTCGTTTGCGGCAAGGTTTTGAACCTTGATCATCACGTCTCGAACGAGCATTTTGCCCAGTGGGAATATTTTAAGCCCGACTATGCGGCGACGGGAGAAATCCTGACCTACCTCTTTGACCAGTGGCATATCACTTGGTCTCCGGCCATGGCCGATGCCCTCTATACGGCTATTGCCACGGACTGCGGCTTCTTCAAGTTCAACAACACGACGGGCCATACCCTGCGCATGGCAGCCGTCCTCGTTGACAACGGCGCTCAGCCCGATGTCATCTCCGACCACCTCGATGCCCGGTCGCTTACGAAGCTCCGGGCCTTGTCGAAGGTTCTCGATCAGCTGGAACTCTTCGCTGACGGCCGCATTTCCTGCCTGTCCTACACGCCGGAACTCCTTTCCGTTATCGGCGAGCACACGGGCATCTACATCGACTATGCCCGCCGTATCAAAGGAGCTGAAGTGGCCTTTACGGTAAAATACATCGGCCCGAAGGAAACGCGGGTCAGCCTGCGCTCGAAAGGCATCGACGTCAATGCTGTGGCCGCTTCCTTTGGCGGCGGCGGCCACATTCGGGCTGCCGGCTGTACCATCGAAAAGCCTTTAGATGAAGCTAAGGCGATCATCGTAAAGGAAATTGAACAGCGCTTATGATACATGGAATCATTAATGTACTGAAGCCGACGGGTATGTCGAGCCACGACGTCATCGGCTGCCTGCGGCGCATTTACGGCATGAAGAAGATGGGCCACGCCGGTACCCTCGACCCCTTGGCGGCCGGTGTCCTGCCGGTCTATGCCGGCCAGGCGACGCGCCTCATCGAATACGGCGACAGCGACGTCAAGTCATACCATGCCGAATTCGTCTTGGGGCTGGCAACCGATACCGAAGACAGTACGGGGACGGTCGTCGAAAGGCTGCCGGTTCCGGATCTTTCGGAAGCAGCTGTCCGCCGCGTCCTGTCCTCTTTCTGCGGCGATATCGATCAAGCGCCGTCGAAGTATTCGGCCATCAACGTCAACGGCGTCAAGGCCTATAAATTGGCCCGCCAGGACCGGGATTTTACCCTGCCCGTGCGGCAGGTGACGATTCACAGTCTGGAACTCCTGTCCTTTGACGGCCGGCGGGGAACCTTTTCTGTGACCTGCTCGAAGGGAACCTATGTCCGATCTCTCATCCGTGATTTGGGGACGGCTCTTGGGACCTGCGCCTGCATGACCTATCTCGTTCGAACCCGGGCCGGTCTGTTTACCATTGAAGAAGCAGCGACCTTGGAGATGTTGGAACAAGATCCTGCGTCTTATGTCCTTCCGGCCGACATGGCCATTCATGATATAAGGCGGGCCAACTGCTCGGCGAAACAGTGTGATTTTCTCCTTCAGGGGAGGCCTGTGCCCTTTGCCGGGCCGAACCTCACCGATGGAGACGTACTGCGCGTCTATGGCCCTGACGGTCGATTGATGGGCATCGTCCGCTACGATGAACAGCACCATATCCTGCGTCCCCATAAGATGTTTGCAGACGGATTGTGAGGTAACTAACGATGGAAATATTCCACTCCTTTCAGGAAATAACCGGCTTTACGGGCGCCGTCGTGGCCCTCGGGACCTTTGACGGCATCCATAAAGGCCATCAGATGGTCATGAAGACGGCCATCAAGCGGGCTGCAGCCGGCGGTGTGAAAACCATGGTTGTCACCTTTACAGCCCATCCCATGTCGGTCTTGTGCCCGGAAAAAGAACCGCTGCGCTTAGCCACCATCGGCCAAAAAGCAGAGTATATCGAAGCGGTCGGCATCGACGGCTTGGTCCTCCTGCCCATGAGCGAAGGCCTTCTGCGTGAATCGCCGGAGGAATTTTGTCAGAATCTCGTGACGTATATTCATCCGTCGGTCATCGTCGTCGGTTCCAACTTTACCTATGGGGTCAAGGCTGCCGGCAATACGGATACGATGAAAGCCTTCATGGCGGACTACGATATTCCCGTGGAAGCCCTGACCCTTCTCGAACGACCCGGCGGGACGACGCCCATCAGCAGCACCGTCATCCGACGACTCATTCAAATGGGGCACATGGAGACGGCTGAAAATCTTTTGGGGCGCCCCTTTGCCTTGACCGGGACCATCGTGCCCGGTGACCACCGCGGCCGGACCATCGGCTTTGCTACGGCTAATATGCTCATTCCCATCAACATGGCCATTCCGCCGGACGGCGTCTATGTGACCGAACTGTGGTGGGATGGGGAAGGGCACCCGGCCATGACCAACATCGGCGACAACCCGACCTTCGAGAACCAGTACCGCCGCATCGAGACCCACGTCCTCGACTGGGACAAGGACCTCTATGGCAAGAACGTCAGCCTGCGCTTTCGAAAGCGCCTGCGCGGCGAAGAAGTCTTTGCCTCGGCCGATGACCTCATCGCCCAGATGAAAGAGACGAAATGAATTACCTGTAGATAAAGCAATTGAGTTAATGATGTTTGTTCCTACATTGAAGAAATCCGAAGGATCATATCTGTTAGCTGTAGCAGCTCCCCAGCTAAACAAACCAGAACTTGTACCATAACGATTTTGCATTTCAGGCATGATATATGCCTTAGAGAAAGTTGTACTGTTTGATACTGTAATATTAGTTTTTTCAGTCTGACCTTTCTTTGTAGTAATCAATACAACACCATTTGCAGCAGCAGAACCATACAAGGCAGCAGCAGAAGGACCAGTCATCATACTAACACTGGCAATATCATCCGGGTTCAAATCGGCAACAGCATCAGAGCCACCCATATCACCGTACTGACCTTCACCACCACTCGAACCTGTATTAAAGATAGGCACACCATCTATTACATACAAGGCATTGTTATCCTTTGTCAAAGATTTCATACCACGCATAACGACACGAGCAGCACCACCGGCACCGGTTGCACCGCTACTGATTTGTACACCAGCAACTTTACCAGCCAAAGAATTCATAAAGTTCGCATCTTTTACAGCAGTCAAAGCATCACCTTTCACTTCCTGCACATTATAACTCAAAGCTTTCTGTGAACGCTTGATACCTAAGGCAGTTACGACAACCTCATCCAAGACTTCTGTGTCTTCCTTCATTACAATCTGTCCCAACTGAGGACGAACTGTCATTGTCTGAGTCTTATAGCCGATATAAGAAATCTCAAGAGTTGCTCCTTCATTCACAGACAAGGTAAAATTACCATCAATATCGGTAATAGTACCGTTTGTTGTTCCAACTTCAAGGATACTTACGCCAATCAAGGGCTCACCCTTTGCGTCAACTACCTGACCTGTTGTGGTAACCTTTGCCACTGAACTCGATGACAACGATTCATTTGATACTGAACTGCTACTTGATGAAGCATACAATGCTGCATTATGACCGGAAGCAATCAGCAAGAACAAGAGTAATTTTGATAATTTACTTCGTTTCATAGATTAAGATTTAATTTGTTATTAAAAAAGGTATCCTATTTTTTTAAAGCAGATGCAAATATAATTATTTTATATTATCGATAGTATAAAAACAAAATAATTATATATACATTTTATAATAATTAAATATCTTAAAAATGTTAAGAACAAATTTAAGATATTTAATTACCTATCATTTCACAATGATTTCATCGACAAACTGTATACCATCTTTATATAAAGAATCAGCCATTGCCTGATATCTGATATATCGTGCATCAGTTTCACCTTCCCAACTGAATTTTTTAAATGACACTGAATCATCTTTTTGAACCTGATGATCAATAGCAGTCAGTTGAGTATAATCTTTACCATTAACAGAAGATGATATGACAACTTTTGATGGCATGTATACATAAGGTCCCCAAATCTGCATGAAATCAGCAGAGACAGAATGAATCTTTGTAACCTTCTCCAAGTCAATCACTACATCCATCCGATGATTATTTGCAAATCCCAGCCAACGTTTATCATTATAATTCCATCCTCCACGCAGACCATCAGTCAATGTTTTTTCTCCATTTGCCGGATAATTAGGCCAATACGGAATATTGAAAGTCACTTTTTTACCCAAAGCCAAATGTTCTACCGGCTGGCTATATTCTTTTCTATTACCTATTTCCTTAGCATAATCAAAAGTATTATATCCTTTCTCTTTAAGTACCGGTATTATCTTTAATATTCTTTCGTGGAAAGAATCCCAAGATTTTTTTTCAGGTGCAGTCCATGCTACTTCCGACAATGCAATGGCACGCGGATAAAGCATATATTCCATATGCTCATCAGTTGGAATATATTCTGCCCACAAATTTGCTTGGACTCCCAATATAAAATCTTGTTTGTCTGCACTAATAGAATCAGGAACAGGATTATAAGAATATACTTTTTCCAACGGCAGATAACCGCCAATAGCCTCAGGCTGAGAATATGGTGCATCCTGATAACTGTCGAAATAACAATATTCTCCAGGAGTCATAATTGCATGATGACCAGATAATACGGCATCAATTCCGCCTTGTTCACCACGCCATGACATAACAGTTGCATTAGGAGCTAATCCACCCTGAAGTATTTCATCCCATCCCAGCAAACTGCGTCCATGTTCGTTCAGGAAACGCTCCATGCGATGAATCAGATAACTCTGCAATTCATCAACATCCTTCAACCCTTCTTCTTTCATACGCTTCTGACATAACGGACAGCTTTTCCATGCAGCTTTCGAAGCTTCATCACCTCCAATATGAATATATTCGGAAGGGAACAACTCCATTACTTCTGTCAGCACATTTTCAAGAAATTCAAATGTCTTTTCATTGCCGACACAAAAATCAGACTGCTTTCCCGGTTCATGGGTACACGATAACTCCGGATATGCAGTAAGCACCTCTTCTGAATGAGAAGGCATTTCTATCTCTGGAATGATAGTGACACAATGTAACCGTGCATACTCTACCATCTCACGGATATCATCTTTTGTATAATAACCTCCTTGTGCTTCCGGATCTGTTTCTTCACAATATCCTCTATCACCATTCCACCACTCTTTCCAAGTCTTTCCTTTACGCCATGCAGCCAACTGAGTCAAACGAGGATATTTATCAATAGCAATTCTCCATCCTGCTGCATCAGTAAGATGCAGATGCAATCTGTTAAATTTATAATGAGATAACAGATCTATCTGCTTCTTTACAAATTCTTTCGAACGGAAATGACGCGAAACATCAAGCATAATTCCTCGATAGGGAAAACGAGGTTCATCTACTATATCAACACACTGTACACGTCCTTTACCCTGCTCCGCCAACTGGATTAAACTCTGTACCCCATAGAACAAACCTGCATCAGACAAAGCTTTTATAGAAACTCCATCTTCGCCAACATGTACAGAATAACCTTCGGGAGAAGAAATCTCCTCAATAGCATCTACCAGTTCCAGACGAATAGAATTTGTCTTTGTATTATCCGCTTCGTACGATACTGGTAAGTTAGTCTCAGTAAATGCCGTTTTAACTATAGCCCAATCATCTTCATTTCCCTCAAAAGAAACACGAGTGTCCTTGTTCCATTCGAACGCACCGTTACCAAAAGAACATGAAAGCGGCAAAGGTGTTATAGCTACTTCATCTTTCTTTGTACAGCTGCCAGCCAGCAACAGCACCAGACTCAAAAGAGCCAACAGTGATTTTTTCATATAATCATTAATTTAAAATTATTTCGTCTACCAATAAAAATGGAGCCTTACCCGCATCCCAGTGCCAATCGGGCATACTCTTTTCACTGATTACCTTTATTTTAACATATGTAGCCTTACAAGGATCAAATGAAAGCTCATGTTCTATAATTCCATCTGAGTCAGACTCCTGCATTTGCTTATACTCTTGAGAAGCAACTTCTTTATAATTCTTATTGTCGGAGGATACAGAAACAGAAAAACCTCTGGCATCGAAAAGCCATGCATCTTTCCTGACATATACATGAACTGAAGCTGAGCTCAATATAGTTTCAGCCTGCATATTTATGACAGCCTCCAAATCATTACCTGCTACAGTCAGCCATGCTCCTGTATCGAAACTATGATTACCATTTCTTCCGTCGACCAAAACGACCGGTCCGTCAGGGCTAAAACGGGATTCATTGGGCTGCAACAGCACAACAGGTTTCAAGGTAGCCTTATTGAAACGAATGGTATCAACAGATATTTTACTTGTACGGTCCGGATGAACTGCCATTGTTTTTAATACAACAGACTGGTCTATCGTAAAAGGTTTTGTATATTTTAATGATTTTTCTGTTGAATCCTGACCATCAAGTGTATAATAAATAGGATCATCGGCCATCGTACTTAACTGTACATTCAATACATGATTTACCGTATCAGCTTTCATGTCAACATTTACATCGTACACATGTGTGGCATAATTCCAGCCATAACAATCGTATACAGCAACCAGATGAGGAACTCTCCGCAGAAAATCTTTATAATCTTTTTTAGAAGGATCAGTCCACTGAACTTCCGCAGCTGCTCCCAGACGAGGAAGAACCATATATTGAACCTGAGAGAATACAGGAATATATTCTGTCCATAAATTAGCCTGTACACCTTTTATATATTGCTGCTCTTCTTCCGTCAGTTCCTTAGGCATCGGTTCATAATTATAAGTCTTTTCAATAGGCAAATATCCACCGATAGCCAAAGGCTCATCTTCCACTTTCTTAGACTGATAATAATCGAAATACAAATACGTATTGGGAGTCATTATCACATCGTGATGCTGATGAGCAGCTTCAATGCCTCCACTTTCACCAATCCACGACATCAATGTAGCATCAGGCACCAAACCTCCTTCCAGTATCTCTGTCCAACCAATAATACGCTTTCCTTTCTCTTTCAGATATTTTGCAGCTTCCTGAATCATATAACTCTGCAAACGTTGTTCCTTTGTATGTTTGGCATCCGATTTCAATCCCAGACTCTTGATTCGCTCCTGACACTTCGGACACTTTTCCCAACGTACTTTCGGACACTCATCTCCGCCAATATGAATATATTCAGACGGGAATATATCAGCAACTTCAGACAACACGTCTTTTACAAACTGCAATGTAAAATCATTTCCTACACATAAAACATCCTGAGATACCCCCCATATCGTTCTTACTTCATAAGGTCCTCCGGTACAGCCCAATTCTGGATAAGCTGTCAGTGCAGCCTGCATATGTCCCGGCAAATCAACTTCAGGAATGATAGTAATATGACGCTTGGCTGCATAATCAATTACATCACGCAATTCATCCTGAGTATAATATCCACCATAAGGTTTCCCATCGTATATACCACTATACCAACGACCGACTACCGTTTCTTTACGCTCTGAAGCAACAGACATCAGTTTGGGATATTTCTTTATTTCAATACGCCAACCCTGATCGTCAGTCAAATGCCAGTGGAAACGGTTAATATTATGCAATGCGAGCATATCAATAAAAGTCTTGACTTCATCTACCGTATAGAAATGACGAGCCACATCCAGCATCGCACCACGATAAGCAAACCGAGGCTTATCATAAATCTCTACTGCAGATAAATTCACGTTTATATCCTGAGCCACAGGTAAAGATTTTCTTAAAGTCTGGATACCATAAAAGACACCAGCTTCGGAAGCTCCGGAAATGCAAACTCTTTTATCATTAACAATCAATTTATATGCTTCTGCGTTATCGTCACTCAGATCAAGAGTCAGGCAAATCGCTCCATCTACCGGCATACCAGCATGGGAAGTCAGCTTTACTCCTGTCTGTCTTTCTACATAATCAACCAAGAACTCTGCATTATCCTGCATCTTCCGATTGTTTTCAGGATATATAACAGCAACTCCGTCTTTCAACAAAAAAGAAGCATCACCTTTACAATTTACATCTAGGGGCTTGGGAATGATTTCATAATCAGAATTCAACGTTCTTTTTTCGGAGCATGCATAAAAACAAGTAGAAAACAATATGCACAGCACGCCCATCAGAAGTGAACAGAGCATTGTCATGAATACACGCATCATTTCAACAAGGGGCTGAAGTTGCCGATGGGAACGATGGTAAGATCGTCGTCCTTTACATTCCTGTTGTTGAAGTCAAATTCCAGTTCG
>ENA-OQDL01001193-OQDL01001193.1-human-gut-metagenome-genome-assembly--contig:-NODE-1193-length-13563-cov-2.608812_pt1 | contig 13563 bp, 9 predicted proteins | sample MGYA00242782_ERZ504609 | MGnify/ENA primary metagenome ERZ504609 (study PRJEB26092, sample SAMD00036320) | human gut metagenome | host: Homo sapiens | study: EMG produced TPA metagenomics assembly of... | reverse complement strand
ACACGCACAAGATACTTGTTACGGCCGTCTGGAAAAATGACACTTTAACCATCGGAAACAGCTTGGTCGAACGTACCATTTTTGTGGAACGGGGGAAATATCATAACTTACCGCCTGACCGACAAGAGTAATGGAAAATCATGGAAGAACCACAGCCTTACTCCAGATTTCAGAGTAACGAAAATTTGCCGCAACCATCAAACGGTTCACTCAAAGTAGTTCCCGTAAAAGAGACTAAAATATTTCCCGCTTATCTGAAAGTAGAAGTTTCTTTCAGCCTGGAGAAGCTAGATATAAAACGGGTATATCGTATTTATGATGATTGTCCAGCCATAGCCTGCGACACCTATTTAAGAGGAACAGTAAACAGTATTTTCGGAGGCAGAGAAGTTAGTGCAGCCGACCGGAAGAATATTGAATTCGCCGAAGACATGAAATCTAAAGAAGTAACCGCTGTACTAGACCAGTTCCATTTCCAAGGACAACATTGGCACGCTCGCAGCGTGGAATTTTCCGATGTGACCGACTGGCACAACAACCTGGTTTTCGAGAAAGAGATTATTTCCTACCGCAAACTGGGATATCGCGGCAATCTGCTGTTTGCCTTTAATGGCGAGGACAACTGTGGCATCTTCTTTTTAAAAGAGGCTCCCTGCTCTTCGGTACAATTAGCCTATCAAGGAAAGGATTTTCTGACTGATTTCGGAAAGTTTACAGTAACCGGTCTGGGCATTACCGAGAAAGACGTGACTCCCGACCGTTGGACCAAAACATACGGATGTGTATTGGGAATATACGGAGAAGATGAACTGAGCCGCCTACAAGCGCTTCGTTCATATCAGAAGAATATACGTACTTACCGGGCCGACCGCGACGAGATGATTATGATGAACACCTGGGGAGACCGTAGCCAGGACTCAAAAGTAAACGAATCCTTCTGTTTGAAAGAACTGGAACGCGCCGCCCGTCTGGGAATCACCCATTTCCAGATTGATGATGGCTGGCAAATAGGTAAAAGTCCTAATTCAGCTGTAGCCCGCGGTTCATTCAAGAACATTTGGGACAATAAAGACTACTGGAAACCCGACCCGCAAAAGTATCCACGTGGTTTGCATCCCATCGTAAAACGTGGCAAGGAATTAGGTATTGAAATCGGTCTTTGGTTCAATCCCAGCATACAAAATGATTTTGCCGATTGGCAGAAAGATGCGCAAGCACTCATCAGCCTTTATCGCGAATACGGCATCAAAGTATTCAAGATAGACGGACTCACCATTCCCAGTAAAGAAGCCGAAACAAACCTGCACCGCTTATTCAACAAAGTGCTGGAAGAGACGGACGAGGAAGTGATTTTCAACCTTGATGCGACAGCCAGCCGCCGCGGAGGCTACCACATGTTCAATGAATATGGAAATATCTTTCTGGAAAACCGTTATACCGACTGGCAGAACTACTATCCTTACTGGACTTTGCGTAACCTCTGGATGCTTTCCAAATATGTTCCGGCAGAAAAGCTGCAAATAGAGTTCCTGAACAAATGGAGAAATACGGATAAATATAAAGGAGAAGTCTTCGCTCCGGAAAACTATTCATTTGAATATCTGTTTGCTACGACTTTAGCAGGACAGCCGCTTGCCTGGATGGAAGGTACCAATCTACCCGAGGAAGCATTTACATTACGAGAACATACAGAAGCCTACAAGAAATTTCAGCATGACATGCATTCCGGCACTATCCTACCCATAGGAGATGAACCGTCGGGACGCTCTTGGACCGGCTTCCAGTCTCTAAAGAAAGATAGAGGATACTTGATTGTGTACCGTGAAAATCATCCAGAAGGGACTACAGAAGTCGAAACCTGGCTGCCAGAAGGTGTCACAGTAAGATGTATCCCATTGATGGGACACGGCAAAGCTATGACAGCAGTAACCGGAAAGAAAGGAAGGCTGGAAATCTCTCTGCCATCAATCAATGACTATGTTGTCTACAAGTATGAAATTAAAAACAAACGCTAAAATAAAGACTGACATGAAAATCACAAGGAGTATACTCTTAATCGCCTTCTTGATGCTGTTTTACCGAGCCTTCGGACAACCTGCCGAACGGCTGATTCGGATACAGATCACTCCCAATCATACAGACTGGCTATATAAGCCAGGCGAAAAAATAAAATTCAGCATTACGGTACTGAAAAACAACGTACCAATTCCTGACACAGAAATTCGGTACCAGATTTCAGAAGATATGATGAAGCCTCACAAAGAAGGCATATTGCAAGCTGAAAAAGGGACAGCCACGGTGGAAGCCAAAACAATGGAAAAACCTGGCTTTCTCCGTTGCCAAGCCTTTGTTAAATATGGAGGACGTGAATACCAAGGGATAGTAACCGTTGGAATCAATCCAGAAAAATTAAAACCTATCACATCATTGCCCGAAGACTTTCTAAATTTCTGGGAAACAGCAAAACTCCAGGCTCAAAAGACACCAATGGATGTACAAATGACCCTTGTACCCGAACGTTGTACAGAGAAAGTGAATGTATTCCATGTGAATATACAGAATTATGAATCCCATACACGCTTATACGGCATGCTGGCTATGCCTAAAGCAAAAGGTCGATATCCCGCAGTTTTAAAGCTACCAGGTGCAGGAATACGTTCTTATGCCGGAGATGTGGAACATGCTGCCAATGGCTGGATTGTTTTCGAAATAGGAATACACGGTATTCCGGTCAACATGTCAGGACCGGTATATACCAATCTCTATATGGGAGCATTAAAAGGGTACCACACGTTCAATCTGGATAATCGGGATAAATACTATTATAAACGTGTATATCTAGGCTGTGTACGTGCCATTGACTTTATTTATTCCCTACCACAATTCGATGGGAGCAATTTGATAACATTCGGCAGTAGCCAAGGAGGAGGATTGTCCATCGTGACAGCTGGACTTGATTCACGTGTCAAAGGACTGGTAGCCTTTTACCCTGCTCTTTGTGACATGGTCGGCTATATACATAACCGTGCCGGAGGATGGCCACACATGTTTAACAAGCAAGAAAATCAGACTGCAGAAAAGGCAAATACAGCACGTTATTATGACGCAGTTAATTTTGCACGCCAAATAAAAGTTCCCGGATTCTACTCATTCGGATATAATGATATGGTCTGTCCACCCACTACTACCTATTCTGCCTACAATGTAATTCAAGCACCCAAACAAATATTAGTATCCGAAGAAACGGCTCATTATGCCTACCCAGAACAATGGGCAGCCGCATGGAAATGGGTCGCTGATTTCTTTCAACAAAAAAATAAAACTATAAGAATCATGAGAATACTTTTTTTATTACAACACTGCTTTTCATCATCCCGAACATGTTCGGACAAAAGGAATATCGTCTGAACTCACCGGACGGCAAGTTGGAGGTTACCTTATATATAGGTGACCGGATCACTTACGAGCTGACGGAAGAAGGGCATACATTGGTAGCCCCCTCTCCCTTATCAGTACATCTGGATAATAGGACAGTCTGGGGTAACGGCTCCCATCTTAAGAGAGTCAGTCATCGCCAGGCAAATGAGGTGATTCCCTCTCCTTTCTACAAACGCAGTGAAGTAAAAGGATGTCTATAATGAAATGACGTTAAAGTTTCCGGGGAACATTTCAACCTCATTTTCAGAATGTACAATGAAGGAATGGCATACCGGTTCGCAGCGACCGGAAACAGACCGTTCAAAGTTACAAACGAAGAAGCCGCCTTCAACTTCAACAAGGACTACAAATCGATTGTTCCTTATGTAAAAGATGGCGATAAACAACCGATAGAAGCCCAGTTCTCCAACTCTTTTGAAAACACCTATACACATATAGAGCTATCCGGACTGAACCCCCAAAGACTGATGTTTACCCCCGTAGTAATAGAGCAGGAAAACGGCCGTAAACTTTGTATTGCCGAATCCGACGTGGAGAGCTATCCGGGCATGTTCCTCATCAACAGAAACGGGGGAACAGCACTCACTTCCGCTTTTGCCGCCGTCCCCCAAAACAAAAAAATCAATGGCGGGCATAACCAACTGCAAATATTAGTCACAGAGCGTGAAAACTACATTGCTTCCATGCCAGCCGAAAGCCAAACTACCCTGGCGCATCATTGTTGTGGCAAAGAAATGACAAGGAGCTGGCAGATAACGATATGGTTTATAAGCTGGCTGCTCCATCACGCATGAAAGACATCTCATGGATACGTCCGGGCAAAGTGGCCTGGGAATGGTGGAACCATTGGGGAATCAAAGGCGTGGATTTCGAAGCTGGAATAAACAATGAAACATACATGCACTATATCGACTTCGCCTCCCGGCATGGCATCGAGTATGTGATTCTGGATGAAGGCTGGGCTGTCAACCTCAAGGCTGACCTTTTCCAAATTGTACCGGAAATTGATTTAAAAAAGCTCACGGCCTATGCCAGGCAAAAGAATGTAGGACTCATCCTTTGGGCAGGTTACCATGCCTTTGCCCGCGACATGGAACATGTATGCAAGCACTATTCCGAAATGGGCATCAAAGGATTCAAGATTGACTTTATGGATAGGGATGACCAGGAAATGGTAGACTTCCACTACCGGGCTGCCGAAATTGCCGCTAAATATAAGTTGATGGTAGACTTTCACGGCACGTACAAACCTACCGGGCTGAACCGCACTTATCCCAATGTCATCAACTATGAAGCCGTTCACGGGCTGGAACAGATGAAGTGGAGTGACATCCATACCGACCAGGTAACCTACGATGTCACCATGCCATTTATCCGTATGCTGGCCGGACCGGTGGACTATACACAAGGCGCCATGCACAATGCCAACAAACGGTGTTACCACTCCTCAATGGATACCCCAATGAGCCAGGGAACCCGTTGCCGCCAATTAGCTGAATATGTAGTATTTGAATCACCATTGAACATGTTGTGCGACAGTCCCACCAATTACGACCGTGAAGAAGAATGCACGGAATTCATCGCTACCATCCCTACCGTTTGGGAACAAACAATAGCCATGAACGGAGAAATTGGAAAATACATTACAATGGCGCGCAGGAAAGGAGATGTCTGGTATGTCGGCTCCCTAACCAATTGGGATGCACGTACTCTGACACTGGACCTTTCTTTCCTCGGTGCAGGCAGATGGAAAGCGGAAATGTTTCATGACGGAGTGAATGCCAACCGCCTGGCTTCCGACTACCAAAAGACCGTCACAGACATTCCTGCATCCCGTAAACTGACCGTCAAAATGGCACAAGGAGGCGGATGCGCATTGAAAATATACAAAGAATAATTCATAGGCTTTTTAAACGTTAACTGATACATACGATTTATGAAAATTAAAAGATTAATGATTACTTGTTTGCTCGCAGTGTCTGTACTGGGAGGCAAGTCACAAGCACAAGACTTATTGTCCAATGTTTACGGACGCGATTACCAGCTACTGAATGGGAAGTGGGGAGCCATTGTAGACCTTTATGACCAAGGAGAAAGGATGCAGGTGTACAAAAACAGAAAACCTCAAGACAACAAGCAATTTTATGAATACTCTTTCGACGGAGGTTTGGTCCTGAATGTACCTGCCGATTTCAATTCACAAATGCCCGAGTTGAAATTTTATGAAGGAACAGTATGGTACGGACGCTCTTTCGATACCCCAAAGACTGACGGCAAACGTTTGTTTCTCTATTTCGGTGCGGTAAGTTACCGTAGCAAAATATATCTGAACGGGGAGAAAATAGCCAGTCATGAAGGCGGATTCACTCCCTTCCAGGTGGAAATCACAGATAAGGTAAAGCAAAAGGACAACTTCCTGGTGGTGAAAGTCAACAATACCCGCACCACGGATGCCATCCCTGCCATGTCCTTTGACTGGTGGAATTACGGCGGCATCACACGCGATGTAATGTTGGTAAGCGTTCCACAAAGCTACATCAAAGACCATTTCATCCAGTTGGACAAGGTACAATCCAACCTGATTCGTGCCAAAGTAACCTTATCCGAAGCAAAGCCTGGCATCAACGTACAAGTCGCCATCCCCGAATTGGGCATCAGACAGAACATGACTACCGATGCCAACGGAATTGCCCAGGCCACTATCAAAACCGAAAAAAACTGCAACGTTGGTCACCGGATGCTCCAAAGCTGTATGATGTAACCATCACTTCGGAAAGTGACCGGCTCAACGAGCAAATTGGTTTCCGTAACCTTTATGTAAAAGGTGAAGATATCTATCTGAACGACCAGCCCATCTTCCTGCGCAGTATCAGCTTCCACGAGGAAATTCCGCAACGCCGCGGGCGTGCCTTCTCTGAAGCGGACGCAACAATGCTGTTGTCCGAAGCCAAAGAGCTGGGTGCCAACATGATTCGTCTGGCACATTATCCACAAAATGAATATACTGTCCGCCTAGCAGAAAGAATGGGATTTCTTTTATGGGAAGAGATACCTATCTGGCAAGGGATTGACTTCAAAAATACCGCTACCCGTGAGAAAGCAGGCAGAATGATTAAAGAGATGGTGATGCGCGACAAAAACCGTTGTTCCGTTGCCTTTTGGGGGATTGCCAATGAAACAGCCACTTCCGCCCCGCGCAATGAATTTCTGAAACACATGAAACAATGTTGCCTGGACATCGACTCAACCCGTCTGATTACGGCCGCCTTCGATTTGGTACGCTTCAACCGCGAAAGCCGGGACTTTGAGATGAATGACTCCATTATCAACATCCTGGACATGGTAGCCATCAACAAATATATGGGATGGTATCATGACTGGCCACTGGCTCCGGACCAGGCTGTCTGGAATGTAGCTCCCGGCAAACCTCTTTTCATTTCCGAGTTCGGAGGCGAAGCGCTCTATGGCAAACATGGCGACGCGGAAGTCAAGAGTTCTTGGAGTGAGGATTATCAGGCACAACTCTACAAGGACAATCTGGAAATGTTTAAGCATATCCCCAACCTGCGCGGAACATCGCCGTGGATTCTTTTGGATTTCCGTTCTCCCTTCCGTTTCCATCCACACCAGGGAGGGGAATGGAACCGTAAAGGACTGGTTTCCGACCAGGGACAACGCAAAAAAGCATGGTACATCATGCGTGATTACTATAACCAAAAGAAAACAGAACAATGAAGCACAAAATAAAACACTACATGGCTGCCCTCCTCCTGACCTCTATGGTCTGGAGCGGGCATGCCCAAGAAAAGAATGAAATGGACTTGTCTGGTGAATGGGCATTCCAGACAGATGTCATGGACTTCCGGAGAGGTTCACTGGACGTACGTTACTGCCATCGCCTGCAGGAAAGCATCGTTCTGCCGGGAATTACAGATGACTATAAAATAGGCTACAAATCTCCTTACCGCCACCTGGATAGGCTGACCCGTGTCTACGAATATATGGGCCCCGCATGGTACCAGCGAGAAATAGAAATTCCTGCGGCATGGAAAGGCAAACGCATTTTCCTCTATTTTGAACGTACACACTGGCTCAGTTCGGTATATGTAGGCAAAGAAGAAGTGAGTAAAATAGACTACATCAGTATTCCCCACAACCACGAACTGACCCAATGGCTACATCCAGGCAAAAAAGAACTGATAACTTTCTGTATAGACAACCGCTACCAGTACGATACCCATAAATGGGACCATGCCCACTCCGAATTTACCCAAATAAACTGGAACGGAGTATTGGGCGAAATTAAGCTGGTAGCTGTAGACCCAGTCTATGTAGATGACATGCAGGTCTATCCGGACATCAAGAACAAAAGCATCAAAGTCAAAATGACTGTCCGCAACTGTACAGAACATACCGCCAGCGGCAAAATATCCTTCCACGTGTCAGGAAAGGACTATAGACTACAAAAGGAAGTACCAGTAACAGTGACCGATTCCATTACTTATATCGAGGAAGAAATGTTTTTGAGTAAGGATATCCATTTGTGGAATGAGTTCCATCCCAATCTTTATACGTTGGACTGTAAGTTGACTTCCAGTGTAGAGGGCCAATCCTATGCGCATGAGAAAAGCACAACTTTCGGTATGCGCGAAGTAGAGGCTGGTGAGGACCATATCATCCTTAATGGCGAACCCATACACCTGCGCGGTACCGTTGAAAACGCAGTGTTCCCCAAGACCGGCTATGCTCCCGTGGACGATGCCTCTTGGGAACGTGTACTCCGTATCCTAAAAGAATATGGTATGAACCATATGCGCTTCCACTCCTGGTGTCCTCCTGCCGCTGCGTTCCGTATGGCAGACAAGCTGGGTGTCTATCTGGAGGTGGAAATGCCGATGTGGGGTAAAGATGCCCAACCCGATGAGAAGCGCTGGAATTTCTTCCGTCGCGAGCTGCGGGGTATCTTGAAAGAATATGGGAATCACCCTTCCTTCATTCTCTACTGTAACGGAAACGAAATTACCGGCGATTTCAGTTTCATAGAAGAGCTTACCGCCACGGCCCGCCAGTTGGATAACCGCCGTCTATACAGCGGTTCCACAGCCCGCACACGTGTCAAATCAGACCAGTTCTACATTACCCATCAGACTACCAAAGGACACATGGCCATCTACGAAGGACGTCCTTATACAAACTGGGACAAAAACAAGGAACTGGGAGTAGGCCTGCCCATCATCTCGCATGAATCCGGACAGCGGTGCATCTATCCCAATTTCGAGGAAATAAAGAACTTCACCGGCCCCGTACAAGCGCGTAATTTCGAGATATTCCGTGAACTGCTGGACAAAAACCACATGCTCGACCAAGCACATGACTTCTTCCGTGCTTCTGGAGCCTTGACCGCCATAGAGTACAAGGATGTCATAGAAGCCCAGTTGCGCACTTATCTGAAAGGCGGTTTCCAATTACTGTCTCTGAATGATTTTACCGGACAAGGATATGCACCGGTAGGCATTCTCGATCCTTTCTGGAATACCAAAGGGCTCATCACACCGGAAAAGTGGCGCGAGTTCTGTGCACCGACTGTTGCGTTGCTCCGTTTCGACAAACGCACACTTTACAATGATGAGGTATTTGAAGGAAAAGCGGAAATATACAATTATGGACCTACCCTATTGAAAAACGCAAAAATCAATTGGAGTATCACCGACAGCAACGGTAAAACCCTTAAGAGCGGAAAACTGAAAACACAAACTGTCGGAAAGAACGGGGTATTTCCACTTGGCAGTTTCAGTTATGCATTGAACAATATCACTGAACCACAGAAGCTGACGGTCCATCTTTCTGTTGCACACGTAAAAAACAGCTGGGATATCTGGGTATATCCCCGTCATAGCAACTTAATGCAGTCCACTAGTGAAGTGCTCTACACCACAGTATTCGATGAAAAAGCAAAACAACACCTTGCCGATGGCAAGAAAGTGGTACTCTGCCCCAAACCTTCCAAAGTAAAAGGTCGTAAATCCGTGTTCCACAATCACTTTTGGAATCCGATAATGTTCAAATGGCCTCCTATGACCATTGGCTGTCTGATTCATGACGACCAGCCTATATTCGAGCATTTCATAACTTCCTACCATACTGACTGGCAGTGGTGGGACATTCTGGAAAATGCCAAGGTTATTGAGATGAAAGATGCTCCGGCAGCACTGCGGCCTTTCATACAAGTAATAGACCATTACGACAATAATGAAAAGCTCGGTATTGGTTTCGAAGCAAAAGTGAAGAAAGGCAGTCTACTGGTACTAGCCGTAGATACCCAGAAAAACATCAACGAACGTCCTGCCACCCAGCAATTGCTGGAAAGCATTGACCGCTACGTAAAGAGTGACAAATTCGCTCCACAAATTACCGTTGACGAGTCCTACATTGAATCATTCTTAAAGAAATAAATAAAGGAAATATGATGAAATTATTCTTGCTTTGGGCTCTTTTGTTGCTGCCGGTCGGACCGGCAGCAGCACAAGAGATAAAAATGTCACAAACAGCTCCATTGGAACAAGTTTATGGAGAAACTGTAGAAGATGATGCCTTACTGCCCATGAATGAGCTGGATATGGATTTTGGCTATGCCCTCTATGAGACAACCGTTGATGTGGAAGAGGAGAATCCCACACTAACTATTGAAAACGTACGGGATTATGCTGTGGTCTATGCAGACGGCAAACTGCAAGGATATTTAAAAGATAGCAGTAAAAGCTTGAAAACCAATCTACCGATAGGTATACACAAACTTAGTATCTATACTGAAAATATCGGACGTATTACCTATGGTCCTGAAATTCTGGACAATTCAAAAGGTATCTACGGCAGCATAACATTGGGAAAGACAGATTTAGAAGGCTGGAAGATGACCCCATTGGAAAATTAAGGAATGCGATGTGGCCGGAATAACTTTCAAAGAAGGTACCTCCTCCATCCCTTGCTTCCGTAAAGGTGGTGTCACAGTAAGCAATCCGGCACAAGAGACCTTTCTTGACGTGTCTGGCTGGGGAATGGGAGAAGTCTGGATAAACGGGCAATACTTGGGTGCCTACTGGGAAGAAAATACAGAAAAGACCCTGGAGATACCTGCTGGTGCTCTGATAGCAGGTAATAATGAAATAGTGGTATTTGAACTAAAAAATTAACGAACAAGCTTCCATGACACTAACCGATAAGCCTATTTTCAAATAAGCCCTTGCATGTACTTGTTTATATTCCTTAAAAAAATCGACCTTTGTGTAGGAGCAGATTCCGAAAACGTGTCTTATTTAATGAGAATAGCATAATTATATATATCATGAAGAAACTAACATTTATCAGTTGCCTCCTTTTAAGTGGTTGCCTGGCCGGAGCAATGGCTGCAAACAAAAGCAACCCATCTACAAAGATGCCAAAGCTCCCATTGAGGAGCGTGTGAATGACCTGGTCAGCAGAATGACACTGGAAGAAAAGGTACAACAACTCAACCAGTACACTTTGGGGCGGAATAACAACGAGACAATCGTGGTGAGGAAGTGAAAAAAAATTCCTGCCACATTAGGCTCCCTCATTTATTTTGATGAAGATGCCAATCTGCGTAACGAGGCTCAGAGAAAGCAATGGAAGAATCACGTCTGGGTATCCCATCCTTTTCGGATACGACGTCATCCACGGGTTCCGTACCATTTATCCCATCTCTTTGGGACAAGCATGTTCTTGGAATCCCCAATTGGTAGAACAAGCATGTGCCGTTGCCGCCCAGGAAGCACGCATGTCCGGGGGTAACTGGACCTTTTTTCCCCTATGATGACGTGGCAAGAGACGGACGCTGGGGACGCGTTGCAGAGGGCTATGGCGAAGACCCTTATACCAATGCTGTATTCGGTGTCGCATCTATCAAAGGATACCAAGGTGAAGACATGTCCGACAGCAAGCGAGTAGCCGCCTGCCTTAAACATTATATCGGATACGGCGCTTCTGAAGCAGGACGTGACTATGTTTATACGGAAATCTCCAATCAGACTCTGTGGGACACCTATATTCCTCCCTATGAAGCTGGCGTAAAAGCCGGTGCCGCTACTTTAATGAGTTCATTCAATGACATCAGCGGTACTCCCGGAAGCGCCAACCATTACACGATGACAGAAATTCTGAAGAACCGTTGGAAACACGACGGCTTTGTTGTTTCAGACTGGTCTGCAGTACCGCAACTTATTGACCAAGGCCATGCTGCCGACCGCAAAGAAGCTGCCCGTCTGGCTTTCAACGCCGGCCTGGAAATGGACATGATGGGGCATTGCTATGACAAGCATATGGCAAAGCTGGTGGAAGAAGGTAAAATAAGCATGCAATTGGTGGACGATGCAGTGAAACGCGTGCTCCGTATCAAATTCCGCCTTGGACTTTTTGACAATCCCTACACCCCGACATCTACAGAAAAAGAGCGCTTCCTCCTTCCACAAAGCCTGGCTATTGCAGAGAAACTGGCAGAGGAGACCATTGTTCTACTGAAGAATGAAAACAAGGTACTCCCTCTGGCAAACGGGAACAAGCCAACTATCGCCGTCATGGGGCCTCTGGTACAAAACAGTGCCGAGCTCCTGGGGTCATGGTATGGACATGGACATGCAGAAGATGTCCTCCCCATCAAAAAGGCGCTGGATGCAGAATTTGCAGGCAAGGCTGAACTGATTTATACCGAGGGTTGTGGTTTCGACGGTAACGACACTTCCAAATTCAGTGAGGCACTGGCTGTAGCCCGGAAAGCAGATGTCATTCTACTCTGCATGGGTGAAAAGCAAAAAGTGGAGTGGCGAAAACGCATCGCGTTCCATCATAGAACTGCCTGCCATTCAAGAGGAATTCATTGCTGAAATGAAGAAAGCAGGCAAACCGATTGTTCTGGTACTGGCTAACGGACGTCCTTTGGGACTCTCTAAAGTGGAACCTCTCTGTGACGCTATCGTTGAAATGTGGCAACCGGGAGTACCTGGCGGTAAACCATTGGCAGGTGTCTTGTCCGGCCGGGTAAATCCTTCGGGCAAGCTTTCCATTACTTTTCCACGTTCCACCGGACAGATTCCAATCTATTACAATCAGCGCAAAACAGCCCGTCCACAAAGTGGCAAATATCAAGACATCTCCTCTTCCCCACTGTATGAATTCGGATACGGCTTGAGTTATACCACCTTTAATTATGGTAATATCAACTTGCCCCAAAGAAACCATCAGACGCGGTGAAAAGTTGGTAATGGAAATCCCAGTCACCAATGTAGGCAAACGTGACGGTGCAGAAGTGGTGCATTGGTTTATCTCAGACCCATTTAGCACGATTACCCGTCCATGCAAAGAATTGAAGCACTTCGAAAAGCAACTAATTAAAGCAGGTGAAACACATATATTCCGCTTTGAAATAGACCCGATGCGTGATCTTGCTTTTGTAAATGCCAATGGTGAACATTTCCTTGAAAATGGAGAATATTATGTAATAGTGAAAGACCAGAAAGTAAAATTCACGGTTATAGATTAATCTTCTTTTTATATTACAGGCCATCCTCCTTTCATCATTCTAAAAGACAGATGGCCTGCAATTTCTATTTTAGAACAAATAAGTATACTGTTCTCCTAAAAATTTCTTGATATGCTTCAAGGCTTTGGTTATTTGGGCCTCCACCGTCTTGACAGAAATCCCCATTTCCCCGGCAATTTCTTGATTAGTCTTCCCTTCCTCCCTACTTTTGCGATAAACCTGCCCACATTTGTCCGGAAGGGAACAAACAGCTTCTTCAATCAATCGGTTCAGTTCTTCCATCTCCACCGAAGTATCAGCCGCAAGAGCATATCCATATTCTTCTCCTCCCTCGATGGGAACCGTATCCTTTTCATCGCGTAAAGCATTCAGGCAACGATTGCGTGCAGACTGGAAAAGATAAGCCTTGAATGAGATTTTAAGAGTCAAGTCGGCCCTACCCTCCCACAAATTCATAAAGATGGAAAGGGCCAGTTCTTCTATCTCCTGCTTGTCTCTCAGATAAAGGGACATGAAGCGGCAGAGTGAAACAAAATAAGTATCGAAAAGGTGCTTGAAAGCCTTCTCGTCAT
>ENA-OQDL01001191-OQDL01001191.1-human-gut-metagenome-genome-assembly--contig:-NODE-1191-length-13580-cov-4.779157_pt1 | contig 13580 bp, 7 predicted proteins | sample MGYA00242782_ERZ504609 | MGnify/ENA primary metagenome ERZ504609 (study PRJEB26092, sample SAMD00036320) | human gut metagenome | host: Homo sapiens | study: EMG produced TPA metagenomics assembly of... | reverse complement strand
GTTGGCGAATGCGTCTGGGGCGGCGTGCTCCTCGGCGGGGACCGTCGGCTCTTCGGGTTCAAACGTGGCGGCAAACGCCGTCAGGAAGGCCGTCTCGCGGGATTCGCGGCGGGTCAGCTTTTTCTCCTATGATCTGTATTATCCAAAGACAGTTGGATTTGAGTTCCCGGAATCAGCGGACAGAGATGATGGGGTATATCTGAACTTCTTTGTCCCTATCATGGATGAACTTCAGAATAAAGTTCCTGGATCTGGTGAAGGATGCAGAACGGCATTTATGACTTTATCTGGTTTAACACCTGTAGCGGAAATTAACGAGCCAACCCACGATAAATCTGTTTTAGTTGTAGCAGTTGATAAAGCATCTAAATATACAGCCGACAATTATACAGAGGAATCTTACAAAGTATTATCTGACGCAGTAGCAAAAGCTCAGAAGGTAATCGACGGAACAACTTCTGCAAACGATTCGGAAATCGTAGCATTAGATAAAGAAATTTCTGATGCAATCAGCGGATTAAAAGAGGCAACTGGACTTGACAAATACAATAAAGTTCTGAAAAATGCCAAGGCATTAAATGAAGCAGAATATACAGCAGAAAGCTGGGCAGACCTTCAGGCAGTGATCGCTGCTCAGGAAGGAAAGGTAACAGAAGCAAATGCAGATCAGGCATCCGCAGACCTTCAGTCAGCAGTAGATGCACTTGTACCGATGTCAACAGCCGTTTCCATGGAAAAAGGTGTTTACGAAGTACAGGCAACACTTACCAATCAGGATGGAACAGCGAATGATTTGAATGCGGGATTAAAATCTGCTCGTTTATATACAGATAAAGATGGCAATGTAACTGCTTATCTGTACGTGGACGGAATTACCGGTATGCAGTATCGCAAAGGTGCCGGATATGCAGATGCAGATACAGACGCAGGCAGACTTGTAGTTGCACTTCCTGCAAATGTAGAAAACCACAAAGTAAAAGTAACAACAGAAAGCGGAGAAGCAGAACTCCTGTTAAATCTTGATTTGAAATCTGCAGTAAAACAGGAAATTAAAAAATCTGATTTGGAATCAAAACTGAATGATGCGAAAGCGTTAAAAGAGAAAAACTATACAAGCGAATCTTTTGCTGGATTAACTGATGCGATTGCTACAGCAGAAAGTGTTCTGGCAGATAAGGTGGCATTCCAGTCAGAAATCACGGCAGCAGAGACAGCCTTGGATACAGCAACCGCAGGTCTTGTAATGAAAGAAGAAGTAAAAGCAAGAGAAGAACTGGATCAGGCAGTTTCCGATGCGAAAAATAATTATGCAGAAGCAAATTATACAAAAGACAGCTATGAGAATCTGAAGTCTGCAATCAAGGAAGCTGAAGAAGTATTAGCAAAATCTGATGCGACAGCAGATGAAATGAAAGAACAGGTTGAAAAACTGGATAAAGCAGTGAAAGCACTTGTTCGTCTGGATGATGTAGTAGATAAGTCAGAATTAAATGGCTATATCGAAGATGCACTGACCAAGACAAATGACGGCACTTATACAGACAACAGTTGGAACAGTTTCCAGGCAGCAATCAAATCTGCTCAGAAAGTATCCGCTGATGTCAATGCAACAAAAGCAGAAGTAGAAAAGCAGACAAAACTGCTGACCTCTTCTTATGAAGCACTTGTTGTTAAGAACAAGCAGAGTAATCTTTTTGAAAAATATCCGCAGATTTTTGAAGGTACATATTCCGTACCGATCAAACTGCTCAACGCAACATCCGATGAAAATTCTATGGGAAATGCTTCCATGGTTCAGACCGGAATTGTAAGAGTTACGGGTAAAGGTGAAGTAACACTGGAGATGAACTTCCAGTCTATGCAGTTTGCCGGAATGACAGGCTATCTGTACAAACTGAAAAAAGTCGATATGGATACGGTTGAATACAACAAATATAATTATCCGGTAAAATATGAGGCTTCTGATGCGACAACTCTGGAAGAGTACACGGACGTTTATGATTTATTTAATGATAAGAACTCTGAATATTATGACAAGAATACCGAAGGAAACTGGTATCCGAAGAAATTATCGATCCCGATTAAACTGAACGATAACCTGTTCTATGTAGAGGTTTATGTTCCGGTTATGGAAAGCATTGGTGAAGGTCAGGGTACAAAAGTTGCCAGAGTTTCTATCGACTGGGCAAATATCAAACAGGAGACAGGCGTTGAGAGAGATAACAGTGTGATCAAAGCACTTCTGGATCAGGTGAAGGCTATGTCTAAGGGCAATGTTGCTGATGAATACTGGAATGCTTTAAATGCAGCTTATATGACAGCACAGGATGTGTATAACGACATGAATTCTACTCAGAAAGAAATTGATCTTCAGGTGAAAGCTTTACAGGCAGCCGTAGACGCAGTAGAAACTCAGGTTGTAGACAAGACAGAATTGAATGCATTGATTGAAAAAGCAACAGCAGAAGCAAACCGTACAGATGTTGTTTATACTTCTGCAACACTTGAAGCATTAAAAACAGCGATCACAAATGCACAGGCAGTGGCAGCAAAAGAAGATGCTACCAAGGCAGAAGTTCAGGCACAGGTAACAGCACTCCAGACAGCACTGGATGGTTTGAGAGCTGTAGATAAGACGAATCTGAATGACTTGATTGCAAAAGCAAAAGCGGAAGCAGCAAAAACAGATGTTTACGAAAGCAACAGTCTGACAGTCCTGAATACAGCAATTACACTGGCTGAGAATGTTGTGGCAAATCCAAAAGCAACAGAGTCAGAAGTTGCAGCAGCAGAGAAATCCCTGACAACTGCTTTAAATGGACTGGTAGAAAAAGAAGTTGTAGATAAGAGCAAACTGGAAAGTAAGATTGCAGAAGCAAAAACATTTGTAAGTCAGACAGACGTTTACACAGAAAGCTCTCTTGCAACATTGCAGAGTGCAATTAATCGTGCACAGAATGTCATGGATAATGATTCAGCATCACAGAAACTTGTAGATGAACAGGTGACGAAACTGACAGAAGCAATCCAGCAGTTAGCAAAGAAAAATGATGGAAAACTGGATATCAAGAATCTTGCAGATGGTGTTTACTCCGTTTACGGTACAATGGTCAAAGTAGACAAGAATACATATTCTATGTCAAATGAGGCGATTAACCATACCATCAAACTGACAGTGAAGAACGGTAAATACTATATCACTCTGAACTTCAACGGATTGACGGTAGGACAGAAACTTGGATATTTAAGTCAGCTGAAATACTTCACAACAGGTTATACTGTTGACAAGTACGGTAATCCGCAGGGAACACTGGCAGATGTGACAATCGAATCTTACCAGAAGAATGCAGATGGAACATTAGTATCTGATTCTTATGGAACAAACTATCCAGATGTCGTTACATTCGAACTGATTCCGGAAGCCCTGAATGATGGATATGTGCCATTACAGGTATTTGTTCCAATCATGGATGCAATCAGTTCCGGTACAGGAACTCAGCCGGTATTCCTGAAACTGGATTGGAGCTCACTGAAAGCGACCACATCCGACAATCCGGACTTTAATAAGAACGACAACAACAATAACAACAATAATTCCAACGGAAATAACAATAATGGCTCTTCGATTGGAAATGGTTCACTTGGAAATAATACCCTCGGAAACAATTCTCTTGGAAGCAGCAAACTTGGTTCTTCCTCACTTGGAAGTGGTTCTTCAAGTCTGAAGAGTGGAACATCCAGCCTTGGAAAGGGTACAGGTTCCAGCCTTAAGGGCGCATCCAGCGTTAAGACAGATGATGTCGTAGCAAACAATACTCTTTGGGCAACACTCCTTCTGCTCGGTGGAGTAGCACTTCTTGCCGGACTGATGGAGTACAAGAGAAGAAAAGTTACAAAGTAAACGTTATAGCGATAAAAAGCTTAAGAATGGCTTCCTGATCTGACAGGCAGTTCGTAAGCAGACAGGTAACTGTTCAGAGCCGGGCAGACGGAATCTTAACAGTTACGCAGAAAGGAAATGGAAGTCTCTGCTACATAAGTGGCAGGGACTTCTCTAGTATAACAGGAGAAAATAAGATGAAATTAGCAAAGATAAAGAACAGAATCAAGTCTGTGGTGATGGCTTCGGCACTTAGCCTTGCCCTGCTGGCTGGTTTTCCGGCAGTGGAGGCACAGGCAGCAACAGGTAGTGTCTATACCTGTACCATCAACCGGTGCTATGCACATCCGGTGACCGGAGTAGTGGAAGATTCCGGCGGGGCAGGCTCTTACGCCACAGGACAGGGAATGGTAGAAGGATGCGTGTATCCGACTGGTATTTTAGAGGTGGCAGATGACGGGAATTATTATCTGACGATCCGTATGAGTCTGATGGATTATACCAGTGGACATGATTTTCAGGTACAGAGTGTCGGTGACTCCGGCTGGTCAAGTACCGGGTATGCACAGACAGGTACAGGTTCTGACAGTAACGGAACGACAGCCGATGTCGTAATTCAGGTGCCAAGTGAAAATTGTATCGTGCGCGGAACGATGTATGTAGAACCAATGGGAAGAAATGTTGTATTCTATCTCTACCCAAGTGATTACAAGGAAGGTAACAACACTGATATGAATGCAACGATGGTAACTGGAAGTGCAGCAAGTAACGGAACAGCAGCAGAGAGTTCTTCCGATGGAGGGTCGGCAGTATCTGGTTCTTCAGGCAGCATAAGCTCTGGAAATTCTTCTCTCCAGAGTTCAGGAAGTACTTCATCCGACAGTTCCACAGGCAGTGCATCATCCGGTAAGAAATTACAGAGCAGTATATCAGAAGCAGCAAAGCCAAGCAGTGAATCGGAAACTCCGAGTACGGACAGCAGTACACTGGACAGTGCAGAAGGATTAAGTCTTTCTACCGCAAAGGATGCAGATGCAGCAGACAGTGACAGTACTTCCACATCGACTTCAGGAAACAAGGTATTTCAGATCGCAATTGCGGTTCTGGTGGTCGGTCTGATCCTGATCGGTGTTGTGGCTGCTGTGGTATTCTATTTCCGTAAGAACTGGAGACGCTGGGGAGGTGGACAGGACGATGATGAATAGAAGATTAAAGAAAGCATCCGCAGTCCTGCTTGCGATGACCATGCTCTTTTCCCTTGCAGGATGTGTCGATCAGAGTCAGGGAAAGGAAAGCAGTGACTCCGGGACAAAGACCGAGAGCAGTGCGGATACTTCTTCGGAATCCGCAGAGTCGTTATTGAAGATCACCGATCCGAAGGAAAAGGCTGCGGTGGAAACAGCGAAGAAGAAAGTGCAGGAGCTGGACGGAGAGCCGAGGATCATTGCGACCTCTCCGGCAACCGCAGATATCTGTGACAAGCTGGAACTGGATCTGGTGGGTGTATGCAGCAGTACCGTATCCACCATCCCGGACAGATACAAGGATGTAGAGACGGTCGGAACAGCCATGAGTCCGGATACCGAGATTCTTTCATCCTTAAAACCGGACTGGATCTTAAGCCCGGTATCCTTACAGAGTGACCTGCAGCCGAAGTATGAAGCCATCGGTTCTGACTGGGCATTCTTAAACCTCAGAAGTGTACCGGGTATGTACCGTTCCATTCAGGAGCTGGGTGAGATCTTCGACCGGCAGGATCAGGCAGATAAGCTGGTGAAGGAATTTACCGAGTTTTATGATGATTATAAGAAGAAAAACGAAGGCAAGGACCATTCGAAGGTGATGATCCTGATGGGACTTCCGGGAAGTTATATCATTGCCACACCGAACTCCTATGTGGGAAGTCTGGTGGAACTGGCAGGCGGAGAGAATGTATATTCTGACACCAATCAGGAATTTCTGACCGTCAACACGGAAGATATGAAGACCAAAGAGCCGGATATCATCCTGCGTGCAGCCCATGCACTGCCGGATCAGGTCGTGGAGATGTTCAACAAGGACTTTGCTGAGAATGATATCTGGCAGCATTTTGATGCAGTGAAGAATGGCAGAGTTTATGACTTGACGTATGAATACTTTGGCATGAGTGCAACGTTTAAATATCCACAGGCACTGGAAGAGTTACAGCCGATCCTGTACCCGGAGAGTGATGAAGATACACAGAAAGCAAAAGAAGCCAGTGACAATGCACAGAAGAAAGCAAAGGATTCTGACGCAACTGAGAAATGTAACGAACAGCAGAGCAAGTAGAAAGGAGAGGGCAGATGAAAGAGACAGAATTAAAAAATACTTCTGAGACTTCTGAAATGGAAGTCCAGAACCTCTCCGGTCAGGATAAAGCAAGAAAGCATCGGAAAACAGCAAAAGCAGCCATTTCCTTTATTGTAATGATCGTATTGCTGGTTGCATTATTCTTTGCGGCAGTGAATATCGGAAGCCTGAAAGTCAGCTTCCCGGAACTACTGAAAGGATTATTTGTAAAGTACAATGAAGACGTGGCAACAATCTATGACTTACGATTCCCACGAATTGTAATCTCCATGTTAGCCGGAGCTGCGATAGCGGTATCGGGTGTGTTATTTCAGGCGGTATTAAAAAATCCACTTGCCGATCCGGGAATCATCGGTATTTCCAGTGGAGCAAGTTTTGCGGCGGTACTCATTACCGCATTTGCACCGACTTTATTTTTCTTTACCCCATTATTTGCATTTCTTGGCGGTGTGATCGCATTTGTCTTAGTTTACAGCCTGTCATGGAAAGGGGGATTAAGTCCCTTAAGAATTATCCTTGTCGGTGTGGCAGTCGATGCAATGTTCACCGGATTATCCAGTGCGTTGAATTCAATGAATGGCGGAAACATGTCCGGCGTGGCAGCAATCGTAAATGGAAACATCACAATGAAAACTTGGGATGATGTGAAAACCTTAGTGCCGTATGTAATTGTGGGACTGATTCTGGCACTGATTATGACGAAGATGTGCAACCTGTTAGCACTGGAAGATAAGACAGCACGAAGCCTTGGAATCAATGTCAATGCAATGCGTATCGTGATTTCGCTGATAGCAGTATTGCTTGCAAGTATTTCCACAGCAGTGGCCGGAGTGATCAGTTTTTTAGGACTGATTGTTCCACATATCGGAAGAATTCTGGTAGGAAGTGACCATAAGGCATTAGTACCATTTTCTGCTTTGTTCGGAGCATTTACATTTTTACTTGCCGATACCATCGGAAGAACCATTGCTGCTCCGTATGAAGTGTCCGCATCGATCATCATGAGTGTGGTCGGAGGACCATTCTTCATTATTCTATTAAGGAGGTCTAAGAAGTATGCAAAGTAAAGAAAAGAATATGGATTTGACTTCTACAGAGAATGAAGCAGCAAAGAAAAGCGAAAAAAGCGGATAAGTGGGCAGACAAGCCTGCGATGGAAGTCAGAGACCTGCACTTTGCCTATGGCAAAAATAAAGTGTTAAAAGGTGTATCCTTAAAGATCGAGGAAGGCAAGATCACAACCATCATGGGAGCGAACGGATGTGGAAAATCCACCCTGTTCTCCCTGATGACGAAGAACTTATATCCGGGGAAAGGAAATATCTTCCTCAAGGGAAAGAATATCCAGAACCTGAACTTAAAAGAATTTGCCCGAAAGGTAGCCATCGTCCAGCAGTATAACAGTGCATCGGATGATATCACTGTTGAGAATCTGGTAGCATTCGGAAGAACCCCTCATAAAAAGATGATGCAGGGAGACAGTGCCGAGGATGAGCGCATGATCGAGTGGGCGCTGGAAGTCACGAACCTGATGGAGTACCGGGACAGAGAAGTATCAAGACTTTCCGGAGGACAGCGCCAGAGGGTATGGATCGCAATGGCACTTTGTCAGGGAACGAAGACGTTGTTTCTTGATGAGCCGACAACCTATCTGGATATCCGGTATCAGATCGAGATCCTGCAGCTTGTAAAAAAACTCAATCAGGAATTTGGCATTACCATTATTATGGTACTGCATGACATCAACCAGGCAATCGCATATTCAGATAATGTCATCGGAATGAAAGATGGAAAAGTGCTGGTGGAAGGTGATCCGGAGGAAGTGATTACGGAAGAGAGCATCCGGGAGCTGTATGGCATCGAGCTTGGCGTGACGAGAGTAGACGGACGGAAGTTTGTGCTGGCGGTGTGATTTTAGTTACTGTTCACTCCCGTGTCAATCACTCCGCTGATTGACACGGAGGATGCGTGTTTTGACTTGAATGCATCTCGCCCCATCGCCAAAGGCGATTTAAAATGGCGAGATGCGTTGCTGGTCGCACATCGTGTGAACAGTAACTGATTTTAGTATAAGATGTTTGATAATTGAATAGATGTTTGACATAGAATGAAAGCGGTGTTAATATGATATTAGAAAAGGTGCTACCGATGACGGTTCGCCTGATGAAAAAAAGATGGTAAAAATAACCGCTCTCAGTTTCCTAGGCTAAGGGGCGGTTATTTTTGTGCCTTGGAATCACGCTTCCCATGAGCGTAACCCAGACTGTAAAAAGTCGCATACAGTGAAATCACTGCGATTAAGTCACTGATGGTCAGCATAAGCACATACCTCCTTTCATAAGAATTCCCTCAAAAAGAGAGATAGATCTATGTAATCGGAGCTATATACTCTCCGCACAAAGCGAACCGCCATTTCACGTCAAGTGAAGTAGCACCTTAGGCTGAAAAGCCTGTGTCTATTCTATCAAATCCCTAACGATTACACAATGTGTAAAATAATAAAATTAACGCAAATGAATTAATGAAAGGAAAGAAGATGAAAAATCCATTAAAAATAGTCTGGATCGTGCTTGGATTTCTTTGTCTGGGACTTGGTACGATAGGAATTGTACTTCCTATCCTGCCAACTGTTCCGTTTTACATGGCAACGCTGTTCTGCTTTGCCAAGAGTTCAAAGAAACTGCATGATTGGTTCATAGGAACGAATTTATATAAGAAACACCTGGACAGTTTTGTCCAGAAAAGAGCCATGACGATGGGAACAAAGTGCAAGATCGTAGGAACTGTGACCGTAGTTATGGCGATCGGATTTATCTGCATGAAGAATGTGCCGGTTGGAAGAATCTGTCTGGCAGTGGTGTGGGTGTGTCACATTATGTATTTCTTCTTAAGGGTAAAGACCATAAAACTGGGAGAAATGGAAACGGAATAAACAGCTTTGATATGAATAAAAAGAACAAAGTAGAAAAAAAAGCGGCAGAAAGAACAGTACGTCGTGGAAGAGATGATCCGGCTGTACTGCCGGAAGAATCATAAGGAATATGACAAAACGACAGGAAAGATGTGTCCTTCCTGTCAGGAACTTTCAGATTATGCCAGACTCAGAAGCCAGAAATGTCCCTTTATGGAAGAAAAAACATTCTGTGCAAACTGTAAAGTGCATTGCTACAAGCCGGAGATGAGGGAGAAGATTCGAGTGGTCATGCGGTTTTCCGGACCGAGGATGCTTCTGTATCATCCGGTGCTGGCAGTGTGGCATCTGGTGTGCAGTGTGAAAGAAAAATAGTGTAAAAATAATGAAAAAAACGAAACCCATATAAAATAAAGTGAGTTGGTAAAAGCAAATGATTAAAACAAGACTGGTGGGACTTTTATCCCACGCAAAAAAGTACATTGTCTACACTATCCTGTGGCAGTGGGCGGCATTGCTCTCACAGGTGCTGGCGGTATTTACGATTGCCGACCTGTTAGAGCGCGTGGTCTATCGTGCGGTGACAGTGCCGGTGATTGAGAGGACAATCCTGATCCTCGTTCTGGTGGTGATCATACGATTTGTATGCGAACGGATGGGGGCAAGGTCTTCGTATCTTGCATGTGTAGATGTAAAGAGAATTTTAAGAGAAAAGATTTATGACAAGATGTTGAAACTGGGAGCTTCCTACAGTGAGCAGGTGTCTTCTTCTGAGGTGGTACAGGTTTCGACAGAAGGTGTCGAGCAGTTGGAAACGTATTTTGGAAAATACCTTCCGCAGTTGTTCTACAGCCTGATCGCACCACTGACCTTATTTCTCATTCTTTGCAGAGTGAGTGTAAAGGCAAGTGTGATCCTGTTGATCTGTGTGCCACTGATCCCGATCTCGATCGTTGTGGTACAGAAGATTGCAAAGAAACTTTTGAGCAAATATTGGAGTATCTATACCGGGCTGGGTGATTCGTTCCTTGAGAATCTGCAGGGACTGACGACGCTGAAGATCTATCAGGCAGATCAACAGAAAGCGGACGAGATGGATGTGGAATCCCAGAACTTCCGCAGGATCACCATGAAGGTACTGACCATGCAGCTCAATTCCACAAGTGTGATGGACATTGTGGCGTATGGTGGTGCGGCGATTGGTATGGCAGTAGCGGTATCCGAGTTTTTAAAAGGAAATATTTCAGTAAGCGGAACGCTTTGCATCGTCCTGCTTGCCAGTGAGTTTTTCCTGCCGCTTCGTCTGCTCGGTTCCTTTTTCCATATCGCAATGAATGGAATGGCAGCAAGTGACAAGATCTTTAAGATCTTAGATCTGCCGGAACCACAGGCGGGAGAAAAATGTCTGCCGGATGGCGCATTGGATGTGTCTTTGAAGGATGTCCATTTTTCTTACGAAGCGGATCGAGAGATTTTAAAAGGCATCAACTTAAATCTCCCGGCAGGAAGTTTTGTATCACTGGTTGGTGAATCCGGATGTGGTAAGAGTACGATTGCAGGAATCCTTGCAGCAAAGAACCGGGGATACAGCGGAGAGATCACCATCGGTGGTGTACCGCTGAATGAAGTGAATGAAACAAATCTGATGCAGAGGGTTGTTCTGGTCCGCCATAACAGTTATCTGTTCAAAGGCACAGTAGAAGAAAACCTGAAGATGGCAAAATCGGATGCGACGAAAGAAGAGATGGAAGCAGTTCTTCAGAAAGTCAATCTCTTAGGATTCTTACAGACGCAGGATGGATTGCAGACACGGTTATTAGAAAAAGCAAGCAACCTGTCCGGCGGTCAGTGCCAGAGACTGGTGATTGCCAGAGCATTGCTTCGGACAGACAGTGCAGTTTATATTTTCGATGAAGCGGCATCCAATATCGATGTGGAAAGTGAAGAACTGATCATGAACGTGATTCACGAACTGGCAAAGACAAAGACGGTGCTTCTGATTTCCCACAGACTGGCAAATGTCGTAAAGTCGGATAAGATTTATTTCTTAAAAGACGGGAAAATCAGGGAAAGCGGAAAACATGACGAACTGATGAGCCAGAATGGTGCATACAGACATTTATATGAAAGCCAGATGGCTCTGGAAAACTATGGAAAAGGGGGAGTGGCATAATGAGTGAACATACAAATACAACAAAACGCAGAAGTGCCATTCAGATCATGGGAAGCCTGATCGGGTTAGTAAAACCCCTGCTTCATATCATGCTGGCAGCAATTATCCTTGGAACATTGGGTTACTTGTGTGCGATCTTCCTGACAATACTGGCAGGACAGGTCATCGTGCATGGACTTCTGACCGGGGTAGCCGGAATGACCGTTCCGGTAGAGAAGATGTGGTTAGTATTTACCCCGGTAAAGACGATTATCACAATCATGATCGTGATCGCAGTGCTCCGGGGAATCCTGCATTATGTGGAACAGTATTGTAACCATTTTATTGCGTTTAAACTGTTGGCGATCATTCGTCATAAAGTGTTTGCTTCCTTAAGAAAGCTCTGCCCGGCGAAACTGGAAGGCAGAGACAAGGGAAATCTGATCTCTATTATTACAACAGATATTGAATTACTGGAAGTGTTCTATGCACATACCATTTCCCCGATTGCGATCGCAACACTGACCTCGATTATCATGGTAATCTTTATCGGAAGATATCACTGGTTAGCAGGACTGCTTGCACTGACAGCTTATCTGATTGTCGGTGTAGCCATCCCGATGTGGAATGGAAAACGTGGCAGCCAGAAGGGAATGGAGTTTAGAACAAGCTTCGGAGAACTGAACAGTTTTGTTCTGGATTCCTTACGTGGATTAGATGAAACCATCCAGTACGGACAAGGTAAAAAGAGAAAAGAGCAGATGACAGGGCAATCCAAAAACCTTGCCGGAAGGCAGGAATCATTAAGCAAAATGGAAGGCTCCCAGCGTTCATTTACGAACATGGTCATCCTGCTTGCATCCTTTGGAATGCTGGCACTGACGATCTGGCTCTATGCAAAGGGCGAGATGGGATTTGAAGGAATCTTAACCTGTACGATCGCAATGATGGGTTCTTTCGGCCCGGTAGTAGCATTATCAAGCCTTTCCAACAACCTGAACCAGACACTGGCAAGTGGCGAGCGTGTTCTTTCTTTATTAGAAGAGACACCACTTGTGGAAGAGATACCGGGGGATGTAGAAACTTCTGCTGATCAGAGTGAGAATTCTGAGGAGAGTGCAGATCATGCATTTGCAGGAGCAGAGGCAGAGAACGTAACATTTGCATACGGTGCGGAGACCATTTTAGATAATTATTCTCTGAAATTACAGCCGGGAAAAATCACAGGGATTCATGGTGCGAGTGGTTCCGGAAAATCTACACTCTTAAAGCTGTTGATGCGGTTCTGGGATGTGCAGGATGGAAGCGTATCAGTAGACGGTACAGATGTCCGAAAGATTCCGACCAGGCATTTAAGAGATATGGAAAGTTATGTCACGCAGGAAACACACCTGTTCCATGATTCGATTGCAAACAATATTGAGGTGGCAAAGCCTGGAGCATCCAGAGAAGAGATTATGGAAGCCGCAAAGAAAGCGTCTATCCATGATTTTATTATGACTCTTCCAAAAGGATACGACACAGAAGTCGGAGAACTGGGTGACATGTTGTCCGGCGGTGAGAAGCAGAGAATCGGAATTGCAAGAGCATTTCTGCATGACTGCCCTCTAATCCTACTTGATGAGCCTACATCAAACCTTGACTCTTTAAATGAGGGAATTATTTTAAGATCATTAAAAGAATCCGCCAGAAAGAAAACAGTTGTTCTGGTATCCCACAGAGTATCCACAATGAACGTGGCAGATATGGTCTACGAAATGGAGAACGGCAGAATTTCATAGCTAAAACATTTGAAATAGCATCACTAAAAGCGGCATGGTAACAATAGAAAACAGTGTTGTAACAACATTGATTGCACTGGCATATTGAGAATCATTTCCGTATACTTGACACATTTGGGTTACAGTTGAGGCAGATGGAGTAATGATTGCAAGAAAATACAAATGAGCATGATTTTATCTCCATCTGCTGAAAAAAGTGGCGAGCTGACTTAACTTAATCAGAATCAGTGCAAATACAGGTAATACGATTAACCGGAGAATAGAGATAAAATAAACTTTTTTATTTGTAAAAATCTGCTTCAGACCCATACCGGCAAAAAGCATACCTGTAACGATCATGCTTGCAGGTCCGATCATATTACGACAGAACTTATCGAATCATTTATGATTTCCGGTAAAATGGATTTTTGTAAAAGAAAAGCAGGATTCCAATAAAAAATAGAAAATCATATTTATATTGAGGACAATCTTTTTCCAGTCATAAAGAAGCCTCTTGGTGATAATTTTCTTACAGTGAGTCCAATA